>Ga0213867_1000009_pt1 | contig 96748 bp, 102 predicted proteins | sample PICome_12_FD_160120 | JGI IMG/M metagenome (GOLD analysis project Ga0213867, IMG submission 160120) | Coastal seawater microbial communities near Pivers Island, North Carolina, United States - PICO540 | ecosystem: Environmental > Aquatic > Marine > Coastal | place: USA: North Carolina... | reverse complement strand
GCACCAATTACCAAAATACTCAACCAAGTATTGATTGTGGAATTTTGACGTTTAGTAGAACAGTCAGTACAAAGGAAGATTCTCTTTTGACGGGTGTAGGCCCTTACTGATCTATTCTTCCTATTGTTAACACCAAAGGAAGTTCCAGAGTGTTCCGTGATAGTTTTCTTAACCATCTGATTAACGGGGTTCATCACCCCGCAATCATAACAACTTCTATTGGCAAACTTCTTTGCCATTACGCAACCTCCGCCATTTCAAGTGCAAGGTTCATCGCCTTGAGTTTCTTGGACTGGTTCGCACCAAACCATGCAGACTGCATACGAGTGTCAGCGTTACGACCTAACTCGTGGTCAGTCATGTAAGTGACTGCATTCACAGCGTTCCAGTATGAACCCATTGCAAAGTTCGCACCAGGCTGAGTCTCTAGGACATCATAGGTTCGCTTCGCAGTGCGAGACAGATCATTGTAGGTCTTGACCTCAACACTCTTATCTGCAATCGGGAACACGTTGTTGAAGAACTGAACCAAGTTCTCTTCAGTGACTCGCTTCTTCGCGAGGAACTGTGCAGCTTCCTTGTACTGTGCGAACTTCTCATGGGCGATACCCAACTGATCTTTGACCATCTGTGGGTCAAACTTGCGACGGTGGTTGAGTGCAACCTCATTCTTTGACTTGTGCGATAGTGACATGGTCAAAGTGTTGTTGCAGACCACACGGATTGGAGTGAAGCGCACATTGAGTGACTTACCGTACTGGTGTGGGTTAGAGAACAACAAGTAAGAATCGACTTGGTCATTACCAAGAACATCAAACGACTCGTTCACCTTCGCGAGAGCCCAGACGTTCTTACCGTCTGCGAGAGAACCCGCAGTGTGCATCTCCATATCACCAGCGAGACAGTACTCAGTAAAGAAGTCAAACGCCTCGACGTTCTGAACAGGTTCCCAATTCTCACCAACGTTTGGTGCGAGAACCGAGTTGTCAGAAGAACGAATCAGAGCAGACGATCCAGTAGGAATCAAATCAACGCCATCCATTGCGGCGTAGGTAGGAACCTTGTTGACTTCCCAATCGCAACCAGCCTTCTCCATCATCTGACGGGGTGTAAGATCCGCAGAGACCCTAGTACCAAGTTTGTGCCATGGAACTTCACCCGCGTAAGCCATTGTTTCTACTTCATGTGACATAATATTTCCTCAATCAATTATCCAATGTTTCAAGAACATTGTACTATATTTTCATAACAAAGTAAAGCGTAAATATTACCATTCACGCAAAATAGTTGTGGCCAACATGAATCCTGAGATCGCATTCAACATGATCAATGCACGGTCTCTCCAGATGATCGATACCCACAACCAAAGAACCACACCAATGAATCCAAACACCAGATCATACATCCGGTAGTCAACACCAGCAGCTCGCATGGCAAGAGATACCATGATCAGAATCGATGCAGCCCACTTCAGGTACCAATCGAAATCATCGGGGTACCAGTTCCGATCTGGTTTAAATCGGCCCATCGCCCGAGACATTGGGTCACCCTTTGATTTCTTCTCAGTCATCATCCTCACCTTTGATCACCCACCAGACCGACATCAATATCATGGCAGCGCCCACCAAAACAACCGTGTCCATTGACATCATAAGATCAACCCCGACGATGCCTTGCGGTATTCTTTCTCGACTGCCTCCGCTGTCTTGACTACCAGAATGATACCCGACTTCTGAAAGAATACCTCACCGATCTTGGGTTCGCCTGTCATTGCGACGGTTGGCATAAATCCAAGATTGTTACCATCGGGTGCCACAATGTGTGGATCACCAATGATAAAACCATCCGTTTTCTCATCGCGGAACTTACCCACGTACTCTGTTCCGTTACTTACTACTACTGTTACCACGTCATTAACTTTCATTTCGATAAACCTCATTGGCTGATTGTACTGCATAAAGAAGGCGCAACTCTATATCGTCGCACGTATTTAAAAGAGCGGATACGTCTTTAGGGAAACAGTGACCCCCGTATCCTAATTTACCATCTGGGCCTGGCACCTGAGTGTGACTGAACCCAATTCGTTTGTCAAGACAGACTGACTCAATCATTCCATCGTAACCTTCAAACCCTAACTTCTCGTAGAGTCGATACATCTCATTGAAGAATGTTACCTTCGTGGCAAGAAACGTGTTGGTCACATACTTACCAAACGCGGCCTGTTCGAGAGACACAAACCTCACGTCTTGGAGTTTCTCAAGGCAGGGTGCGAACAGTTCATGCCAGAATCGTGCATCACCCCCACCATAGATCGCATAGGTACTGTCTAAAAACTCCTGTACGGGATTGTTACCCGTTGTCCCTCGTAGGAACTCAGGAGCGAACGTCGTCTTCTCAGACGCATTCTCCGACAACCACTTAACGTCTGTCGTAGACTTGACACAGTACCGAACGTCACCATACTTTTCGAAAACATCTGCGACGTTCTGAGTCACGCACTTACCGTCATCACCCATCGGTGTCGCGACTGCAACGATCACCCCATCAATATCGAGATGGGGAAGGAACACCGGATCGACTTCGAATCCTTTCCAAGGATCATCGATGTAGACATTGACATCCGTTCTTTTTCGAAGTGCGGTTGCGGCCGCTTCACCAACTGGGCCGTAACCCGCAACTATAATATTCATCGACGCATTTTCTCCATTCGAGCTTTGGACGCGACCCACTGGTCAAACGTCATTGGTTTACGAGCGTTACCGACTGACAATCCACCCGCCTTAAATTCTTCTTTCAAAAACTGTGCATCAGCGGCACTCATGAATCGTGAGACCAACTTCAACAAACACTGACGGAACGAACGACCGTGGTGCCAGTGACCAATGCAGTGCGCCAGTTCGTGTAGTACCGTGTACTGGTTCATACCAACCTTAGAGTCAAGGGTGATGTGACCCTGAGTCGCCTGACCCGCAGTTCCGCGGCCAGTGTTACGGTACTTAGTCGCAACCTTAACACGGTTGTTGGTGAAGAGGCGTTCAATGTTCGAACCCTCCGCGACCAGCTTCGAGTAGGTCTTTGATCGCGTGATAGTATCGACATACTTTTGGACTTCGTTGATGTCAGTGAACTCACGACCCGAACCAAAGTTCGCTTGGTAACGCCACTCGGCCTCGTAGGTCTTCTGGCGTTCGGAGTCACGACCACGCGCACCCTTGTTCTGTTTCGCCGCATGGGCACGAAGGTACTCGTTATAGTAGTGTTCAGGGGTACCGTAGTACGGACGGTCGAACATTAACTCTTTATACATTATGCAAACCCTCTCTCAAGCTCACGTATCTCATTTTGAAGTTGAAGGATGCGCTCCTCCACACGAGCGTTGTCTTCGGGAGACAACTCCCCACGGATTTCCGCGAGGCACATCATCTCGTTATAAAGGTTACCGATTACTGCATCCATTACGCACACTCCTTTCGTTCACGAATCTCAAAAACCATCTCACGGACATACTCACGATCGACAGTGTCACCGTCAAAGTCCAATGATGGACGGTAACTAAACCGTTTGATCAGACCTTGACAAACCTCTTCAAAAGAGAACCCGTAGTCATAGATACCACCGTGACCATAGAAACCCAAACAGTAAGCCACAAACTCGATCACATCACCAGATTCCAACTCAGGATCGTTTGGACGGAAAGACTGACGGTAAACATTGCAAACCTGTTGAACTAAAACTGACTGACTCATAATTACACCTCACACTTCAAAGCAAACTCAAGGAAAATCTTGTTGACCAAACTCTGGTCAAACTCAACGCACTCTTTTTTAACAGCCGCGATCCACGCAGGAACATCACACTTCAGGTCGATGTTGTTCAAAATTGACTGTTTAATTGAAAGTTCCATTACCAAGTCCTCATCTCAAATTACGTAGTAATTATCTCACGAATTGGGGTCACCGTCAAGCGTTTGCTCATTTTTTTGGTGAATACTCGACATTCATGCCGTGAATAATACACTTGGTGTATGATATCGTACACTAGGTGTACAGTAGACCATACCCCATCATGAACCCCAACGCCATACCCATGCAGATCAGAACCATCCAAGCAACAAACTCAGATGAACCGAGTTGCTTCTTGGGGCGAAGGTATTCTTTCTTAGAAAAATCTCTCATTGAACTCATTACGCAACTCCAAACAATTCATCAAAGGTCAGCGGAACAACCAGTTCCAACTTCATCTGTTCCTCGATCTGGGGAACAGGCTTGGGAGACAAGAGGTTCTTGATCTCCGCGATGCGGCACCCGATCTCACGGGCGAAAGGATGGTCAGTGCCCGCATCTTTTAGCAGGGCTTCCAACTCAACTTCTAACATGAACTTTTCCATTATGCAACTTCCTCTACAAAGGGTTTCGCGATCAAGTAGACACCGACCGCACTAGGGACATCACAGAAGGCGTACTCACTGCAAAGCAGTCGATACTTCGCAAAGTACTTGACTCCAGCATCGGCAGGACTGTCGATAGGTGGGAAATAAACAGCGACCTGTTCACCACGGTCATCAATGACCTCACCAAGACTCACTGGATGCATCGCACCAGAGTTGATCTGAACAACACGACCTTTCAAACATTCCATAACAATCACTCCATCTCAAATTACAAGGTAATTATCTCACGAAAAAGGGGGCCTGTAAAGCCCCCTGATCATTTTTTTTATGAATAGTCGACATTCATGCCGTGAATAATGGTCAATATTCGGTGGCGTGTCCTTCCATCAACATGACCATACTCAGATGACGTTCTGCATCGAGTTTTGGATCATAGATGACAAAGTCACCAAGACACCGACCGAACTTACCATTGGCGCCATGAGATATGAGAGTCTGGGAAGACCCTACGGGAAGCAAGGCCTCGACAAATTCCTTTGCAGCGAATCCCTTTTCTTTTTCGAACATGTCACGGGTTCGAGTTTCGGGTGCATCGATACCTTTGATCCGTACCCGTTCGTTCCTTAACCAAACACCGAACCCAAGATCGATGTCAACATCTACAGTATCACCGTCAACCACACGACGAATTTCACATTTGTATTCGTACATCTTTACTCCTTATGCAGCCATGGCGAAATCAAGAACGTTGATTGGTCGATCGTCTTGATTAACTGTTACGAACGGAGAATGGATGCCACCACTATTCTGCATATGAGCATCTATCTCTTTTTTGTTCAGCTTACGGAACTTGCGTCGAGAAGGTGACCACGATCTGAAAGGTTTTGAAAACCATTGAATTTCGTTTGTTCCTTTTCTCACAAAACCAAATAGATCTGTCCCCTTGGTAATGTATGTGTGCATGTGGTAATCTGCATCAATCTCTTCACGCCACAGAAACTTGTAGGGATCAACGATCATACTTACCATCCTCCCATGAGCCGGGCGCACTACAGAATGCGATGATGCGATGGATCGAATCGACCATTGAGGGATCACCAAAAGGCACATCCTCAATGTCATAAAGAAGATCGATTAGAAAATCCTTTGCGACTTGTTCCCGTTGTTCGTAACTCAATGCGACCGTTGCTGTTGTTAATCTATGATCCACGACGCACCCCCAATTTAACTTCAAGGTTCGCGATCTCACGATCCTTTCGTTTCTGCCAAGACTCTTCAGTCCGACCATTCTTCTCAAAGAACTTAGATTCTCTGAGACGCTCCAGCGCACCCTCTTGGCGCGACTTCACCACGTATTGTCCTCTCATGACTCCGGAAAGCCCTCCTGTACAAACACTCCAATTACTCCGATCTGACCATCGGTCAAACCCTTCGCTTGAGGCCACATTAGTGCAGACTGTGCACCAACTGTCTCACCTCGCTTGTATGCCATCAACTTATTGATGATGTCATCCGCTGATCGTCCTGCCAACGTTGGACCGATACCACCTTGACCCTGAGACCCATGACAGGCGGCACACTGCACCCACTTGTCACGAATGATCTCAAAACGATCATCTGCCATTGCAGTAGTTGATGTAAGGGCAACCGCAGCTGCCACCATAAAGTTTCTCATCGTCTCATCCTCGCGTGTTCAACTGCCTCTTCCTGAGATAGAATCGGCACTGCATTTGATTTGTGTAAAGTTGAAATACCCTTCACTAACGTTCCGGTGTATTCTTTTCGTTCAGGTTTTGAACAGGACTCCGGTGTTGCGAAGTCTGGCCTACTGGGGTACTGCTGTCCTTCCGTGCATCGTACATCTGAGTACGACGGTTGCTTTCTTGTCTCAAGCGGACGGAATTCCGGTGCCTTGAATTTACCAAATGTCTCTCCTTTTACTTTGGGGGTTTTGCGTTTACGACCTGAATAGTCGTGGCTGGTTGAATAGAATCGCATAATCATCCTCAGCATACAATTTACAGTATGTCTCTGTCACTTCTTGATCCGCACAGATCAAGGTACCGTATAGGGGTATACACTTGTTCTTCATGTACGTGTAAGTGCCAAACTCAATACAGATACGGTCATCTTCTTCAATTGTTGAACACCCAGTATACAACAGGCCGAAGAAGATTGCAATGGTAATTTTTCTCATCCTTCGTTCTCCAAGTCCCAGACACAAATGTTAGAATTGGTCTTCTTCCGTTGACCCTTTAAGCGCCGCTGTTGACCCACTCCCAAGTGCCGTCGTAATCGCGTCGAAATAGGACACTCCGACTTCTCTTTGGTGTTTTGTACTTGTATATCCGTCTGCTTCCGCATCGAACTCTGCCTCTTGTAACTGCGAGTACGCCAGCATGCCATTCTCTTTGTAATCTTTGGCAAACTGGAATACCGCATGATTTGTTGAATGAAATCCCCCAAGAGTAATAAACTGGAACACGAAACCCATTTGACCTAATTTCTGTTGGAACTCTTTTAGTTCTTGATCGCCAGGAATTGACTTTCTCCAGTTGAATGATGGCGAACAATTGTAGGCCAACATTGCGCCCGGTACTGCACCCCTTACCGCGTCTGCGAATCGCTTCGCTTCTTTCAGACATGGTTTGGATGTTTCACACCAGACTAGATCAGCATACTCTGCGTATGCCTGTCCCCGAACACAACCGTATTCGAGACCCATGCCTTCTTTGAGCATGTAGAACCCCTCTTGCGTTCGACATTGAATCGAACCTTGAGATCCTTGTCCAACACGTTTAATGAAGGGTTTATCGATGTCACTTATATCAGAAGAAAGTAACTTAGCACTTTCTGCATCAGTACGAGCAATGACCACGGTATCAGTACCAGCAACGTCACTAGCAAGACGGGCAGCATTAAGATTACGGATAGCTGTAGATACAGGTATAAGAACCTTTCCTCCCAAGTGACCACACTTCTTTTCACTTGCGAGTTGGTCTTCGAAGTGAACTGCGGCGGCACCTGCGTCGATAAGGTTTCTTGCGAGTTCGTATGCATTTAGTGCTCCTCCGAATCCTGCTTCTGCGTCTGCGATGATGGGCGCGTACCTAAACCCCCTTCCAGACTCCAAATAGGAGATTTGGTCTTGGCGTTTAAATGCATTATTGATAGAGCGCACAACGTCAGGAACAGAATTGACAGCGTAAAGTGACTGGTCGGGATAGACCTCGTTTGTTGAGTTTGCCGCGGCTGCAACCTGCCATCCTGAACAGTAGATTGCTTTGAGTCCGGCCTTGACGTGTTGAACTGCTTGTTGACCATTGTAAGCTCCAAAGGTGTTAACATAATCATAGTCGCGCAACATCGCACGAAAGTTCTGTGCTTGATGCAATGCGAATTGGTTTACATAATGTCTCGATCCGCGTAGTTTCTCAACTACTTGTGGATCATAATCTCGTTTCTTTTTCATAACATAACTCCGGTAATAAAGGTTAGTAAACTAAAGACTACCCCCAGAGCAAACACCTCGACCCAATATTGGTCGACTACTCTCTTTAGTCCCATGATAATTCGATGCGGGTTTTCCCGTCTTCGTTGAAACTATCTATACTGACGCCACACTCTTCAATGATGGGCATGATAGCCTTGAAGTTCTCGACGCCTTTCTTACTCCCGTCAAAACAGAAGTACGATGAGTTCTGATCTTCGGGTGTGTGACAAACAAAACCAGAGACCGACGTGTCATACTCAGAAGGATCAAAGCCCTTTTCGATCTCACCCATACCGAAACACTCAGGACAATCAATGAACTCATCGAGATCATCATCATGTTCTTCAGCGAGTTGATCAGTATCATAGTCGGGGTTCTCAACGATACCCTCACCGTGACACTCAGGACACTCTTCGCCTTCGAGATAGACCTCGCAGTCTTGTGAGTGATTGAACAACACCTTAGACAAGTCTAAATCTACTTTCTTTTCTTCATCAAGGTAGTCGGGTAGACCGCCCCATGCACAACTCTGACAGCAGGGTTCATTCCAACCAACGTACCAACCTTCTTCGGTTAGTCGTTCTTGCATCTTTCTAAAACCATTCATACTATTCAGCCTCAAATCGCATTTGGTGGATACATCGACCACCACTCAAAAGATCAACAGCGGGATTGTTCGCACTGTCATAGAAAAACAACTGCTTGCACTGCGGGAACTGTTCGTCCGCAGCTTGGACGATACGCCACTCCATTTCTTCGGGCGGGTAACCCTCTTCCTCGTGATAAGAATAACCAGAACTATCAGCAGACAAAGTAATCAGTTTCAATGGTAACACCTCTCAGTCAAAATACTCTCTAGAGTATACGCTTCCTCTTCGCAGAAGTCAAGCCCCTGCGCCAGCTGGCGTGCGTGAACTAACTCGTGTGCGATGGCAATCGCAGTGTCACGTTCAGTGAGGTCAGGGTTGATCTCAATCAAACACCCGTCCTCATCACCCGAACAGTATCCCTGAGCATCAATGTCATCATAGACGATGTCGATGTCAAACTCAGGATCAAAGTCAAGAACCTCAAAGACTGCAAGAGCGAACTCTTGCAACTTCGGAGAAAGATCATTCATGAATAAGTACATTATGCCTCCAGAACGTAGGGCTTGTCGAACTGACCAACGTTGATGTCAACGTAGTGGCTTCGGTGGAAGTAGTCAGTCATGCTGTCATCGTGACAGAAGAAGTTAGGGCCTTCCATCGCCTCTTTCAGTTCACTCAGAAACGCAACAACCTCAGCGTTGTCGTAGTTCTCTTCGATCCAGTAGGGGTTGACCTGAACATAGTCACGTTCGTACTCACTCGCACCCAATGCTCCAAGGATGTCCAAAGGTCCACTCTTGATGTTACAAACAAGACTCATGTGGTGTCGAACCGCAATAGAACCCTTCATGCCATACTTCTTGAGTACCGCTTTGATCGCGGGGGCCAACTCTTTCTTCATTTCTTGAGATACATACGCCATAACAATTTCCTTATCAAGTCATCAAATTACAAAGTAATTATCTCATAAAAAAGGGGTTCTGTAAACCCCTTTGCTCATTTTTTTGATGAATAGTCGACATTCATATTATGAATAGTACTTGTTCAACGTTTCGAGTTTCTCATCAGCCTCCGCGAGTTTGGCGACTTGTTCGTCGATAGCCTCAACGATGTCGGAGTGTTCCCCGATACCGGCCGGATTAGTCAGATAGACATCGATGTTTGCCTGTGCACGGGCGATTGCACCTTCGTACTCACGTTTTAGTGCTTCAACTAACAGATGATTCATTTGGATATCCCTCATACCAATTTGTTACGGTGTTCACGCGGAACGATCTCCACGCACTCTTATCTAGTGACCACACAGCATAGTGGTCACTCGCAGCTTGTTGTTCGATTTCTTCTGGTATATTGTTTTCAGAAAGTTCTCGATTCAAGGTGCATGGCATTACACGTTTCTCACCAGTACCAATCTTGGTGAACTCCACTGTTACCACACCACTACGAGCTGCATTAAAAAAACCGTCCATATTCACTTTCACTCCTTTCGTTTAAAATACTGACGTACATAATATTTTCGAAACACTGCAACCACAAAAAAGATCGCAGTCATTGCGACAGAGATTTGCCCTGCCGACCACTCCCACACCAACATGGGTGTAAGAAGTAGATAGTTTAACACAAGGTTGATAGGCGTTGCAAGCCCTGTATCAAAGATTGACTCTTTTAGTGCTTCTTTATCCTTCATCTTTGTGTAGACGATCGTGTTCGTAAAGAGCAAGAAACCCGTAGTGGATAATCTTCAGCAAGTCTTTACGTTGATCGGGGGGAGTTCCTTTCTTGCCATACCGTGCATTGTACTTATCGACGTTACCTAGAAAGAAACCCATTCCATGACCACGGTCGACGATGACCTCAGATGACTGTAGGCCACCTTGACCATAGTGTCCGGAATAAGTTGATGTGATGTAATCAAAGAACTCTTTGATCAGTTTGTCTTCGTTGAATTTGTAATTGACTTTATCCATAATCTAACCTTTATACCAAGTTGCAAATGTGTATCTCGTTCCTGCTGTCATCTCAGTCACTCGATGAAAGTAGTGTATCCCGTCATAGAAGAAGATTCTTCCCTTCTTTGCCTTGACTTGAGTACCGTCTTCAAGTTGCGTGTACCCACCCTCAAAGTCATCGTTGAGATATAACACAGAAGTGTAGACCGTATGTCTACTAGCGACATCGTTGTGAAGACCCATCTTTGCACCGATCGGCCATTCGTAGATCTGTGCCCAGTGTACCTTCGCATAGGCAAGTTTCATCGCAAGATCGTTTTGTTTCTCCCAAACCTTTTTAACGACCGGATGATCCAATGGAACATCTTCCCCGACATCAATGAACCGATATGTGTTCTTGGTCTTTGCGTTTCGGATATTATCATTAAAAAGAAGAATGAGTTCTGAGCATTCATCATCACTCAGGAACTCATCCTGTACATATAGATTTTTTCTCACTAATTTACCTTTCGGGTTTCTCCATCGACGGTGACATGGAATTCCATATCCTCATTGATCTCAAGGCTCTCTGCTCGGAAACAATGGAGAAGGGTTTGGATAATGTTTTCATAACCTTCCTGTTTACCGAAATAGACTCCAACTTTGTAAGATGTGAACATCAAGCCAGTTGCGATAATTGTGTGTAATGTTGCGTCCATGATACGCTCCTATGAGAAGTTGATTCTTTTGAGTTTTTCTCCGGATGAGGTTCGGTCAAATACCGGAGTGTCATCTTCTTCAACTAATGTTTGTTGACTTTCGTCTACGTCAAACAATCTCATCTTGGATCGATCGATACCCACCACAAATCGTTTGTTGGCGTTTGGATCGTTGTATCGATTCTTCAACTGTTTCACCATGATCTGACCAAGGTTCTCTAGTTCCTCATTCGACACCAAAGCAAACATCAAGTCTGCGGTTGCTGGTAGTCCAAAGGATTCAGAAGTATCTTCGAGGCCGGGATCTGAGTTTGCAAATCCTGATCGAGTCGTCTGTGTTGCAGACACAATCGGAACGTCAAACTCAACTGCAAGACCACGCAGTTCTTCAGCGATTGCCTTAATATATGTGTATGAGTTTATTGAACCTCCGATATTTTTCATTCGAGAAGATGCACATATATTTAGGTAATCTATAAAGATAAGATCAGGACTAAACTTCTTTTTCATTCGTAACTCTTCGAGCAATGCACGGAAGTGATTGACATGGGCCGATCCAGTAGGATACTCCTTGACAATCAGTCGACCTTCTGTTTTGTCTCCAATCTCTCGCACCCGATCTTTGAACATGTTTTTAGAGAGGTTTGGGATTTGGTCGAGCGGGCAGTTGAGAAGATTTGCGTCAATCCGTTCAGCGATACGTTCTTCTGACATTTCCATTGTAATGTAGAGTACGTTTTTACCCTGTGACAATGCGCTTCCGGCAACGTGACACATGAAGAGAGACTTACCGACACCAGTACCAGCAAGAGCAATGTTGAGGGTCTTGTTCGGTAGGCCGCCCTTCGTGATCTGGTTGAAGTAATCCAGATCGAACGGGATGCGATCTTCTGTGCGATGGTAGAACTCGTATCGTTCATCAGCGTTCTCCACATAGTCGTGACCCACATTGGTATCAAAAGAAACTGACAGTGCCTTTTGTAGAATGTCGGGTAGACTGTTCTTGGTTAAGTCCTTGTGTTTGCCATCAATGATCTGGATAGACTCCATGATGGCCAGATAGACTGCACGATCTTGACACCACTTCTCAGTGACATCATACAACCACTGTTGGTCTTGATCTTTCTTTTCAAAAAGACTTGGTAGGATCTCCAAAGTCTCGTTATAGTTAGACTCATTGATATCATCCGATTCTTCAATCTGAAGACGGAGTGCATCCTGAGTAGGTAGTTTGTTGTATCTGTTTGCGTAGTTCGCAATCTCAGAGAAAATGAATTTGTAGACGCCTTCAAAGTATTGCTTTTTGAGAAACGGGCCGACCTTACGCATGTAAGAGTCGTTAGTTACAAATTCATTCAGTATCAGTTGTTCTTTCATTCTGCACCAGTTGTCTATCAGCAATTGCGTTTTCGAGAACGGATTCAAGGATATCCCCCACAAAGATCTGTAGGTCTTCTCGGTCTTCCGTTAACGTTTCATCAGGTGTAGATATTATCATAAAGTTGAAGTTTAAACAACCCTCAGTTTCGTTTAATGCGATATTACCAAACCGGAACACAGACTCGACGAAAGGGCCACGTAGGACGCGAACGTCCCACGCTTGTTCATTCTCAACATCCTCAGAGGGTGTCAACTCATAATCAATGTCTTCACTGACTTTCTGGAAACTCACATCTCTTCCTCAAGATCGAGATCCGCACTGACACCACCCGTGATCGAGTACATGCCTTGAACAAACTCAAGGAACTCAGGGTTCGTTAATAGACCAGACCAAAACTCTTCGGTGAGAGTATCTTTCTGTCTTACTTTTGATCCAACAGACTCTCCAGTAGCTGTGTCAACCAGTTGATACCACCCATTAGAAGGCTTAGTGACAAACCCACCAGCAAGAGCAACATCCAACAAACCGCTGTAACGCTCAATACCACCATCCCAAGATACTGAGATAGGAATCTTAGACTTCTCTTTAACCATCCGAGATTTTTCAACGTTGATAATGAAATCATATCCAGTCACCTCCGTGCCAGTTTTGTTCTGGCGGCGACCAAGAATCCAAATGTTGTCCGCAGAGTAGTAGATACCCGTACCACCACCGACAATATCTTTCGGAAACAAACCGATTTCCTTGTAGGTGTGGTTGATCGCCAGTAACGGAATGTTCTTCATTGTCAGATACGGCGTTGACATTCGGAACAGACCCTTCAGTGCTTTTGCACGAGACATGTCTGCGACAGATTTTTCGTTGATTGCATCTTCGAGTTCTTTCTTGGATGCAAGGTTACCGATAGAGTCGATCACAATAATGACCTTGTCTTCAGGTGAGATCTCTTCAAGCTGGTTGATGAGATCAAACTTCAGTTCCTCGACATTGGTGATCGGAGTGTGGAGTACACGACTCGTATCGATGCCAAAGTTTGTGAAGTATGATTGAGGTGATCCAAACTCAGAATCATAGAACAACATGATTGCTTCGGGATCAGAATCTAAAAAAGCGGAGGCCATCTTCAAAGCAAAAGATGTCTTGAAGTGTTTCGATGGCCCCGCAAGAACTGTTAAACCTGAAGATAGGCCGCCATCAATACGTCCCGAAAGAGCCACATTCATCATGGGTACATCGATGCGTGTGATCTCCTTCTCTTGAAAGAACTCAGACTGTTCGAGTACCGCAGTACCAACAACCTTCGAGTTCTTTTTTAGTTTCGCCATTAGCGACATATCATTTCTCCAAACATGCGTCAATGAGAGTGAGAGATTCGGTTGCACCCGCAAAGATTCGACCATCAAATAGGTCTGCCTCACTCACATGTGAAGGTACAACACTGTTACCGATGAGGCTCGATACAACCATTGGATTTGCATTCTTCAGATCCATGACTGCATTGAACAATTCATCATAGAACTTTTGCTTGACCAACCGAATTCCAGACGTGGCCAGTTTCGCATAGATCACTTCGGGAATAGTTCCTGAACGAATATCTGTCGTATTGAACCATGACATGTTACGCAAGACATTGAGGTGTTGATCCAAGACTTCGGGATCTCCCCCGACCAAAGTGACACACGAATTTAGAATGGTGCGTTCATCGGATGAATCAGACAGATCAGGCATATAGACAATCTTCTTGTTGAAGATTTCTGGTGTCAAGGCCATGAGCATACGTTCATATGTTTCGACTGTGATGGTTGAACGGATACAGACACCCGCACCCACTCCACGGATCAACTTCTGGATAGAGGCAATGAAATCACCATCGTCCATTGTGTCATTCTTCTTGACACCAATGGGTTCACACCACAACACAATGTTCGGTTTTGACTCGATACAGTCGTCAATACGATCTGCTGGATAAATGAAAGAATCAACACCACGAGGTACGACAAACGCAGACCATGTGGCTCGTGCGAGTGCATTGTCACCAATCACTGCAACCTGCAGATTCTTGGGTGAATCATCTTCCACCAATTGTACATCTTCTCCGATATTTTCTTCGGACATAATAACTCCTAATTGTTACGATAAGCAAATTCTACTGCTCGATCCGCTTCTACTTCAAGTGGACGACCAGTATACCAATTTCCCGTCTCCATGTCAAGCTGTCGACACATCTCAGCAATCTCGCGAGCGGTGATTGGATATCCTTTTTGAATCGCAGACCCAGCGGTTGCGACCATGATTTTGTACATCATATGATACCATCCGGTATCCGTTATACATTTATACTCTACTGCCAGACGACGTGGGAAGAATGGACAATCCCGATAACTAGACCAACTGTATGTGGTATTTTCCATCTGACCTTTGCGATGTTCGATGACGGCCTTCTGTAGGTGGTCTGGTAGTCTGTCCAGAAAGTTCTTACCCTCTTTCTCTTTATAGGGATGCTTTACAACCAGATAATCAACATCGATAGGATTACCTGTATTACGGAAAATAAAATTATGAGCACCATCGTATTTTGCAGGGACATAGTACATTCGGCTAAGGTCTTTAGTTTGCTTGTCTCCGATGTCACCGACTTCGGTATTGAGTGCCCACCAGAACTTGGCGATTTGATCTTTATGTACAGTCTCCATAAGGTTGAATACAAGTCTGAACTTCGGTCGATCCAAGGAACTACTCGCAGTAGAATAACAAACGAAATCCCAATGACCAAAACGCTCAACAAGAGTTTCCATGAGTTCATCTGCTGGTATATCAACGTCGTCCACATCGACTGCAGCCCACTTTCCCCACAATTCCACATTCTTATTACTCCGTGTCGTACCCTCTTCATATGACGCTGGACTGATCAACGGCGCGGTTGCCTTGGTGTCCGGTTTCTGTGATAACATAAACAACAAAGATACAAACTCATCCCACGTCTCGAACGACATGGTCTTGTGAGTTTTGTTGTCATAACGATTTTTAAATAAGGTTAAAGAGTACATAATCCAATTTGGTTGATGCGATACTTGCCTTTCCACATCTGTTCATAATCAAATACTTTAATTTCTTTGTAATTAGAAGACTCCAAGACCCCGTCACGAACTTGCGGTTGATCCCAGTTATCTACAAGGACAACCGGCACTCGCAGATCTTGGCACAGTTTTGCATCAAACTCGGCCTGTGTTCTTGAATGATCACCATCGATCAAAGCGTAGTCGAACTCACCATAATGTTCGGTTATTAAAGGATCTCTGAGAGATTGTGTTCGTCCTTGATAGTGTTTGAATCTATCACCATAGACCTCTTCCATCTTTGCAATCATGGTGAGTCGATCATCTGGATCAGGATTCTCTTTCTGCATTCGTTCATGAATAGGACCACAAGTTATCATCTTGGCCTGTGACATGATCTCAAGTTGGTAGGTGGTTGAGTGTCCCCAACAGAATCCTATCTCGAAAATACGTTTAGGTTTGTAGTTTTCCTGTACATGGTAAAATGCCTCCCAGACATCGTCTTGGGGTGGCATGTATCCCCAACCCGTTTCAGGCCATATCAGGTGATCTAAATTCATACAAAAAAGTCCTCAAGGTTTATCTCATCTTCCGCCTTCCACCCAACCGCATCAAGAATCGGAGTGAGTGGATCAAGGAATGTCTTATCAAACATCTTACCATAATCTATCTTGGAATGCAACCCCAGCTCCTTGGGTAGACCCATCGGGAACGAGACGATGTTCTCACGAATTACGTTAGGAACTTTCAGGTAGATGAACTTGACCTTCTCCCCATCCTGAATCAGTTCGTATCGATCTTGCAAGTCTGCCTTCTTGATGTGGTGATTGTACAGTAACGCACCCCGTACATGAATCGGGGTCGACTTCTTATATATGGTGTCACGGTCTGTCCACTTGGTAAGGTCAGAGATGCCACGAGGAAATGCTATTTGTTCGGGATCAAGTTGGTTAAACTCAGATCGAAACTGTGCGATGGCCTGTTGTGTGTCTGTCTCTGTGCCTTCTACAATTACTCGAAAGATTTCTTTAAACTTATCACGCACGATCTGTGGAGTTGAACTTTTGATTGCCTCGATACCCATCATCTTCAGCTTGGGTGTGGAATACTGAACGCCCTCGTTGTTGTGGACGTTGAGGATGTATCGTTTCTTCGCCATCCAGATTCCACGGTCAGCAATCGCCTCACGTTTCATCACCATACGGTTTTCGTATGCCTTGGTTTCCTGTGCGAGTTTGTCGTATGCCTTGTCAATTACCTTTTCGAAATGTTCTTCACAGATCTTGTCAAGAAACTTCACGGGATCTTTTGGACTGAACTTCTCGACCAAGGGCGCCATGTTGATGTACACCGAATCAGTATCGATAGCGATAACATAGTCATCATTTGTTTTGAGAAGATTATTCATCTCATCATTGACGGCCTTCTCTGCGGTCTTGATCGCACGTTGTCCGGACAGAGTCACACCCTCGGCGATACGGTGGTCAAAGTATCGGAACCACTTGTTCGCAAGTGCACCATAGAGGGAGTTCATCAGGATCTTGATACCCATCTGTTGGTTGTCAAGGTTTGCGATCAGGTTCTCCAGTTTGCGTGACGGATTCTTCTCATACTCTTGTTTCGCATCAAGCATTTGTTTCTTGATCGTACCACGATTCGCAGAAAACTTTTTAATAATTCGAGGCATGATACCCTCGAAGTCTGTGCGATACTTGGTACCGTTGGCCGTCTCTGCACCTTCGAGATCAAGAGTTTCGGGTGACATGTTGTACTGCACAATAATGTTGGGATACAGAGAGTTCAAGTCAAACGACACCACCCAATCGTGTGCACCCACCATAGGATCTTTTACGTAACCTCCCACAATCTTACCCGCATCATGATCGATGCCGGGCTTTGGGGGTATCACAATGTTGTCTTGCAACAATTCATTGTAGATAATCGTATCCCAGATCGCCGTGGTTCCCAGTGCATCAATCAGATTGGTCTTCGCACCATACGACATGGTCATCACCAGTGAGATGATACCAATCTTCTCTTCGAGTCTCTCCACTAGGGCCACGTCTTTGATGTTATAGTCGATGAACTTCTGATAGTCGTGTTTGTAAAGGGAGTGCAGTGAACCATACTCTTCATAGGATAGTTTACGTTCACCCAGTACAACGTGTGCGATGTTGTCCAACTTGTAGGATTCTTGTTGACCATAGGTGTTCAGGGTAAACTTCTTGAACAAATCAAGGTAATCGAGTTGTACGACACCTTCAAAGTCCCAAGCCGTCTGTTCGCGCCCTCCCATCGTTGTAATGGTCCTGGCACGCGCCAGTTTCCACGGAGAGAGACGTTTATAACTTTCACTGCCCATGAGACCCTGTATTCGATGCACAATGTATGGTATGTCGAATAGGCGAGAGTTCCAACCCGTAATGATGTCGGGAGTGTTGCCCTCATACCAACCGATGAAAGAGTTCAGAAGTGAGATCTCATCTTTGCACTGGAAGTACACGGTGTTCTCTCTGGCCTCATACTCACCCATACCCCAGACAATGTAGTCCGAAGATTTACTGGACTTGACGGCGATAGAGATGATGGGGTGCTTTGCCTCTTCGGGATCGGGGAACCCCTGATCAGATGCCACCTCGATATCGATGTACATGATATCCACCATGGCGGGATCAAACTTGACATCATAGGGGAATCGGTTCGAGAGAAACTGACTCACGAAGTTGGTGTTGCCGTGCACCTTAAAGTTAGGGATGTCTCGATATTGTTTGACGAAATCTTGCGCCTCACTCATCGAACCCATCTCTATCGGTTCACACGGCACACCGTAAAGAGTCTTGTATTGTCCGGATGCCTTGGTAGACTCCACGAACAGGGTGGGAGAAAATGGGATACGTTCTTCGACGCGACGGCCGTTCTCGTACCCACGATATAAGATTTTGTTGCCGTATCGGCAGACAGAGGTATAAAAATTCATGTAACCATTATATAAAAAGTTTAAGGATTAGTCAAGCGTTATCCATTTGACATCGGGGTGTTGTGAAACAGTGTAGATTTCTTCTTTGTCTCGATCAGTGACGGTACCACCGTATTGTCGATCAAGGATCTGAGTGATGGGGGAATCCCACACCTGCATAGGTTTTGTGTAGGCAGAACTCACATCAAAGTTAAGTCCTGTCTTGTTGCACCAATCTGGATTTTTGAAACGATTCGCAGGCCAGTAAGTGCATGGATGATCGTCCGGATTCTCTCTTCTCCATATGTCAGTGACAAGGTGTAGAAGCATCATCGGGCCCCTTGCCCAATTATCTTCGATATGTTCGCAATACATCTTTGCAATCTCCGGTGTGGTAGTCCAGAACTCATTGGCCATACCCAGATTGATTGATGACTTTTTACTTGTCCACTTGGACATGATCATACGAAAGAACTCTTCACACTCCGGTCTTAGATAGGCATCATGTTCCATTACCCAGATTCGTTCCCCTTCCGCAATGCGTTTTGCACAACGATAGTTGGAGTGGATAGATCCCAGTTCTTGGGGAGAACGTCGAACCAGATTGTTATTGACATTGGGTAGTAGGGTGTCGGGAGTGACGCATTGTGTGACAGTAATCTCAAAGATGTCCGAAACGATTTCAAAAGATTTTAGAGACTCAACCATGTAACGAACTGCGAGTTCACTATTCAGGTCAACATTCATTATGCCTCTAATTTTCTTGGCCTGGGGGTGCATCAAACGCCTCGTTCATTCTTTCCCACTGAGCTGTGTATTTAGATAGAGTTACTTCATCTCCATCTGTGTGACACCAAACTGGTGGTCGGAACCCAACCTTGAACTCCCAGTGATCATTTTTGAGTAGAGACTCTGCGACGACATTACCTTTCTTGTCACGCATGGCACCGGCTCCACCGAGTAGTTCAACTGTCTGACTACCATAGGGGTTCCAGACTTCGTTCATTAACATAATACATTCTACTAACATTTTTTTCGGTAGTCTTCTATTGCAGCTTTGATTGCGTCTTCTGCGAGAACACTGCAATGAATCTTGACGGGTGGTAGTGTGAGTTCTCGTGCGATGTCTGTATTACTGATTCGCCCGGCTTCTTCAAGACTTTTCCCTTTGACCCATTCGGTAAGTAGAGAACTAGAAGCAATAGCACTACCGCAACCATAAGTCTTGAATTTCGCATCCACTATCACTCCGTCTTCTACTTTGATTCCAAGTTGCATGACATCACCACAGGCGGGTGCGCCTACCATACCGGTACCAACATTGGGATCGTCTTTGTCTAACTTACCCACGTTGCGTGGGTTTTCGTAGTGATCGATTACTTTATCTGAGTATGCCATAATTTAAAAAAGAGGGCTATTCGCCCTCTTTCTCATCCCTCTTTTCTTCGGTCTGTTTTGTAGCAACGTAATGCCACCGATTGGTGATTGCGTTGTACTTATGAGTCATGGAAAGGTGTTCCAACATGATTCTAAATGGTCGTGCTGTCACTTTTACTTCTTCCATTTCTCTTTCAGCAGTTGCGATTGAAGAGAGAAAACACAGTGTAAAAAAGACTGTTTTTCTCATTGGTATGTCTCCGTTTATCCAATGGTGATTGAACGGGGACGCTTCTCCTTGGGTAGTTCGACTCTCAGGTCAATGACTAGTAAACCATCCTTGAAGTCAGCTCCATCGACAACAACGTGTTCTGACAATCTAAAGGTTCGTCGGAACTTTTTCTGAGAGATTCCTTTGTGTAGGAATTCTCGTGGTTCACGTTGAGAGATTTCAGCAGACACAACAAGTAGACCATCCCGTACTTCTACGTCTAGTTCTTCTTTTGTATAGCCCGCAAGGGCCAATTCTACTGTAAACTTCTCTTCGGTGTGTTTAACCACATTGTGAGGGGGATAGAGTTTGTTGTCTGTCATGTCTGACAGCCTTTCAATCTCATTCCAAACGTGGTCAAACCCAATGAAATGTGAACGTGGGAACGTAAATGCTTTAGTTACCATAACGGTTTCTCCTTTTATAAAGCGAGGTGTTGTTAGTGTGACCGGATCATCCGCATCACGAGGTTATTTATAACACAATTTCATGGGAAATTCAAGTCCCATGACTTATTTACATTGTTACAGTTTTGTTACATAAAATCATATATATAATAGTATGTTGTGAAACATAGGAGAAATACACACATGACTAAGCTAGCCATCGTCGTGATGACGACTTTATTATCCACCAGTGCCTTTGCACATCATGGTGGTTCTCACCTACTAGAAAACGTTCGGTTGAAGACCGAAACACACAAATGGGCCCTCGACGTTGAATGTCGAAAGAATCTCCACCAAGACACCGAAGTTAAGGTGAAGACCCATCCACGAGACATCCGTTTGGACGGACGCATCACGATTGAACAAAAAAAGAAAAGGCAGTCCTGTCGAGTACGACAATTAGCCGTAGTTATACTAAACTAAGTACAACCGCCGGTTTAGGGGCGTATGTACTAGCCCCTTCTACCCAACTAATCGTAATGCCATTGATGGTATAATTCCAAGTAGTCATAGTATCCTCAAAGATAAGTTGATGGGTCGGGATTACGTTCAACACCGAAAGAAAATGTGACCCGTGATTTCCCCGCGATGATTTGATGATGCGTACCACGAGGTATGTATACACAGTCGCCTGGCCTGAATACTTTAGGCGTAGTCTCGTAGTCTGTGTTCTCTACACGTATGGAGATCTCACCAAATACCTGCACCAGAAACACATCCATGATGTCTTTGTGCCACGGATAACTGTCCGTGTTTGCACCGAAACCCATGAAGGCAATGTTGGTGATCTTGTTTCGAGTAAACACACTCTCCATCTCAGACACCACATCCTTGGCAAACTTCGGGGAGCTGGGACGTGTGTGCGAGTTCTTCAGAAAGAATCGCATCTTGTCCGGATGGTGATCGATTAGTTTTTCGGGATGAGTATCAAGAAAATGTAGGGCCTGTTCCCATGTCCATTGAACTGGCGTCGTACCCCACCTTGGTATTTTCTTTCTAACGTGTTCCGATATTATACTTGGGGCAAAGTTCCCACTCATCTTTCTCTTTAAATCCAATAATCTTGATTTGTCTCAATGGTGCACAGTCTTTGGCCTGTTCCGTATTGACGATACGTACCAATCCCCAGTCTGCAAGTAGAGTCGCAATGGTGTTGCGTCGTTGTATATCAGAATCTTCTAGGTTAGACTTCTTACCGTCCAACAGAAAGAGTTCTTTGAAATGCACAATGAAATACCTACCCTGTTTGTGTAGGATATGACAAGACTGGTACAGACGATTTTCGCGTCGAGACGCCACGCCTATACGAGTCAGTGTTTCCCGTACTTTTAAAAAGTCGTCGGGTTCGTTCAGGACAATCTCCAACATATCATTGGGTGTCCATAATTTATTTTGTTCCACCTTTATACGTCCTTTCCTTTATTATTTCGATTTGTTCAGGAGAGAGTAGAGATAGGATGGATCTAGCCTTCTCATTGCTATAACCATAATATTCTTTTACCGCTTCCAAGTTACTCACTTCATCCGGCTTATTCCATTTGGAAAACCGCTTTCGTTTTCTAATTATATTTAGTAAAAAGTCATACTGAAGTTTCTTATCCAGATGGTGGTATCTGTTCAAAACGTTAACAATGTGAACTGTATCACTAAAGTAGGAAAGGGAGTGGTTGGTGATATAGGGATTGTAGGCCTTCTCACTCTGATCATCCACGATCAGATTCTTTTTGGTGGTGTTGATTGAGTTTATAAATTCAAACGGACTCATTCGAACTCCACATTAGCCATGATCTCAGTCATACAGGCAACGAGGTTGAGTTCGTGATCCGCAACGAATGCGTCTTTATACTGATAGTCTGCGAGAATCAAAACCAGTTGTGGGATTGATTGTGGTACCACCTTCTCGTACATACTATCGTATATTGATCGGAAGATTACCGATGAGTCAACGTCCATGTTGTTTGTAACCCACGACCGCATCTTCTTAAAGTCTTTGTCCTTTAATGATTTGAAAAGATTATCATAGGATGCATCGGTCTTGGTTAGAGTTCCAAGGTTCAGGGTTTTGCCAATAGACGCACGTTGGAGTTCGTTCAGAATACGTCTCCAATCGGGTGCGTGTTTCATGATCAGTTCTGCAACGTCTGTCATCTGGCCGTTGGTGTCGACGCCTTCATTCTGAAAGATGTTTGTGGTTCGTTGGTAGAACTGAGAACACAACTTCTGCATATCCTTCTTGGATGTGTTGAACTCATACACACCACATCGAGAGTGGAGTGGTTCGATGATACGGTTCTTGAAGTTACACGTCAGAATGAATCGACAGTTGTCAGAGAACTCCTCGATGAATCCACGCAATGCGGGTTGGGTTGATTGTGCGTTGAGGTAATCTGCCTCATCTAGAATGACACACTTGTAACCACCCATCAACGAAACACTAGAGGCGAATCGTCGGATCTTGTTACGGAGAGTGTCGATGTTGCCGTCTTCTGAACCGTTGATCAGAATGTAATCGATGTCTAGTTCGTTACAGAGGGCCTTCGCAACGGTGGTCTTACCAAGGCCTGCCGTTCCGGTAAATAACATGTTAGGGAGTTCACCAGAGTCCACAATCTCTTGGAATGTTTTCTTCATGTGATCTGGTAGGATGCAGTCTGCAATTGTTTGTGGCCTGTATGATTCACACCACAAAAACTCTTTGTTGTTCATAATAACTCCATAATAAAGAAAGGGGACAAAGTCCCCTATTGTATCATTAGTGTTGGTCGTTTGCAAGGGCTTCGACGATTTTACCTTTCGTCCAAGACTTTGCGACACTAACTTCTCGTAGTTCGGCCAAGTCCAGTAACTCGGCCTTTGTCATAGACTCCAATTCCACAACGGGATCGTCTAAGACTTCTGAATCGGGAACCGGCTCATATTGAGGGGGTTCCACTTCCGTAGGCATTGTGAACTGGGGAATCTTCACATAGTAAAGAATCGCACACAATAATCCCACGACTACAACCATGAATACCGCATCGATCGGTGTCATGATTATTCCTCAGTTGCTGACTCTTCGCCTTGAATTGCTTCAACCTTGGAAATCAATGCGATGCACTGATCACGCAACTGACCGATGGTCGAGAGCTCTTCACCGCGAAAACCACCTCGTGCGGCAACCGTGTCAACCACAGCAACAGTGCTGCGAGTGACTCGATTCACGAGATCCATTACTTCATTATCCATTAAGACATCTCCTTAAAAATTACTGGACTTCTGTAGCGCTACCCAATACTCACTATTGGATTCTGTATTCACAAAATGTGAAATATATTTTGAAGACAGAGAGACGCGATAGTCGCCATCCTCTACCATCTTCAGATTGTTGATGTTGAACACAGCCTTGAGGTTCTCACTCTCAGACTCACCTTCAACTACGATAGAGAACGCATTAGACGTATCGTCATCGTTGTCTTTGGTTGTCAACATAATGACACCGTTATCTATAGTCACATTAACCTCTTGATGACCCAGCGCAGATGCGGCACTCTTGATCTTGCCGAACGTCTGACTATCCAGAGTGAACCATGCATCCACAGTTGGGAGTGCAAGATCCTTGTTCACGGTAGTCAGTGTCGATGGGTCAGAGTAGAAGTACTTGACCTTTGAACGGCCAGTCTCACCAGACAACTCGACATACTTTTCAGAGAAATTGAGTGAGGGTGCGTCAACAAGACCCAACACACTCAGAAACTCACGTAGATCATAGATACCGAACGATGTCGGAAACTGAGTGTCCAACGTCGACTTCGCAAGAACAGTACGTGATTCTGAAACTGTACGAACCACGTTGCCTTCTTCTATAAAGATGTTTCCATTAATGCCTGAGAAGTTGCGGAGAACTTGCAAGGCGCGATCAGATAATTCCATAACGATTTTCCTTAATTAACAATACCACAGTTTAACAGAATTCTTTGTTAGAGTCAAGCGATTCATCTCTACAAAAAATTTGAATACATTTTCGAAAGTGTCTACCTTCAATACGAGTTGATCTATGCTGGACTGCACCGATGGCCACCGCAGAGTTGTAGGCTGGTGTAACCCTCTGAACTTGTTTGTTCTCATCCTTGTACAAGAAGTCACCACCCCATTCAATTTCCCATTGTCGGTTCAGGTAGATTGTGATTGCACCACAACGGTCTCCCTTCTCTTTGTCTAGAGAAAAGTCTCGATGCCATTCGATACGAGAACCACCCGTCCACACAAAAAACTGCATCGAACCATCCGTCTCCGGTGCCCATGTGGGATAGTGTTTCTTGAGATCCGTCACAATCGCATCATGCAGATCCGGATTAGATTCTTTGATTCTATGTACCAAATTAAGGTTGTGGTACCTTTCTTTTTCTGGATCTTGTGCAAAATCATCCCACGCAAAGTTGGTAGTCCAAACATGGGCTCGGGAACGTAACAACTTATCGCAGTAAGACGAGGCCTGTCTTGCGACACCCTCACTCAGAAATGGTTGGTGTCTCTTAAAAGAGTAACTCATGCAATCACACTAAAGTTCTTACGTTTGACAAACTCTATCTTGTCTTCGAACTTTCCTTCTAGTAACTCACCTTTATGTGAGATGATGAATACATTGGTATCGTCACCCAATGTGTCTAAAATACTGGTTAGGTTATCTACACCCTCGACATCGAGAGACGAATCAAATGTCTCATCCAGTATCAACAGGTTGGTGGCCACAGAGTTCTTCATCTTCGCCACCTGTCTCCATGTGAATAGGAGCGCAAGGTCGATGCGTTGTTTCTCACCTTCTGAGAATGATTCATACGAGAACTCATCACGGTGTCTTGACTTGATAGATTCCTTGAAGGTATCATCCAAATGGAACGACACAAAGAAATCTAGAACTTGTAGATACTTGTTTGTGAGGTTGTTAATGACGGGTAGATACTGTTTAATAATTTTTGTTTTAATTCCCGTGTCTTTGAGCAACTCTGTGATAACGGTCGAATACGCAACGGCCTCGTTGAGGTCGGCCTTCGATTTTCGCAGTCCCTCTCGATCATCATGGAGACCCACAAGTATAGACTTTTCGGATTCAATAGAAGTTGTGTCGTCGTCTTGTCGGGCCAAGTAATTATGAAGAGTTGTAATTTGTTGTTGATATCCATCGATAGTCACCTGTTTCTTATCAAAGTCTGCGATACTGTCCCGTAGTTGAGCAATCTCATCTGCGACGGCATCCATCTTGTCCGTAAACTTCTTTATCTGACCGGAGGCTTGTTGTCGTCCTTCTTCGAGTTCGTCCCACTTCTTTGAGGCGGCGTCTGTCTTGGTTTGTTTAAGTCCCTCATCGATACCTTGATCGCATGTGGGGCAGGTTGAGTTGTCTTCATAGAACTTAATCTCTTTGTTGAGTTCCTTCTGTTTGACTCCAAACTGGTGATCAAACTTCTTAATCTCCGTGACCTTGTCCATGAACTTGGTGTGTTGTTCTGTCAGATCATCAAGGAATGAACGGTCGACATTACCCATACCCAAACGCACATTATTGATTGACTCTTCGAGTTTTGCAATCTCCGACAGTTTTTCGTTACGGTTGTCTCGCTGGTTCTTCTCAAGGTTTACGACGTACTTGGACTGTGTGTCGATCTTGTACTGTAGGTTCTCCAGATCAGCCGTGTTCGCACGTACCTTTTCTTTCAGTACAGAGAACTTCTCTTTGAGAATACCATTCATCTTGGAGAACACATTGATGTCGAGTAGATCTTCGATCACCTCACGTCGGTGTTGTGCGGGTAACTGCATGAACGGCACAAACGACGACGAACCCAACACCACAATCTGGTGAAAGGATTTGTGGTTTAGTTTGAGAATGTTCTGTTCGAGTACCTTCTGATACTCTTTGTTGTGACTGTCTTGGTTGAGCAACGTGTTGTCACGGTATATTTCAAACTTCACGGGTTTGATACCACGCACGATCTTATACTCAGATCCCAGTGCAGAGAACTCCACCTCAACCACACAGGCCTTGCCGTTGATTGAGTTGACCATCTGGTTCTTGTTAATAGATCGATGTGCCTTACCGAACAGACCAAACGACAGAGCGTCTAACATGGTAGACTTACCCGCACCATTCTGACCCACAATGAGCGTGGATGAGAATTGGTCAAGATTAATTTCTGTAAACGAGTCGCCCGTTGACAAGAAGTTTTTGTAACGGAGTTTTCTAAATGTAATCATACTAATTCGAGAGTCTGTGCCTCTACCATCAATTCACGCACCATCCCTTTGATGGTGTTCTTGTTAAGTGGAGTATCCACGTTATCAATGAAAGTATATAACAATTCTTCCGTAGATTCAAGCGAAACTTTATCGTCCTCGACGGATGACCCAACAAACTCTTCAAAGTTCTCTGCGATCTTCAGTTCGTGTATCTTACGGGAGTTGACTCGATCGATGAAGGCCTCAAAGATCCTTGGGTCTGACTTGTTGACAACGATGACCTTGACAAACTTATTGTCCAGATGTCGAATGTCCATAACCATCGGCGACTTGACTGCCCACGGCGTCTTACCCGTATCGTCGTAGTATACTTTTTCGAACAGAGTCACCGTGTTCTTTACCGGAGTCAGTTCCCGTGTATCAGTATCAAACACATGGAAGAACTTAGGATCGTGTGCGTCACTCCAGAAGAATTCCATCTGTGATCCAAGATAGTGAATATTACCAGACGACGACTTGGTGTGATAGTGACCAGACAGAACCGTTTCAAAACGTTTGAAGTAATCGGGGTCCATACCGTGGTCGCAGATGATACCAGCCTGCATCTCGAAACCAGACAGTTCAAGGTGTGCACCGCACACAGGCGCCTTACACCCCTTGAGGAACTTCATGGATTCTTCTTCATTCTCTGCGTTGATCCACGGCAGAAGTGCCACGTCCAGACCATCATAGTTCACCACCATTGGTTTCTCGATGATTCGAACCTCTTCCATATAGTGACCCAATAGTTCTTTGAGTGCACTCAGATCATTCGTGTTCTTATAGTAAACGTCGTGGTTGCCTGGAATGATGTCCATATGAATCTTTTCTTTGCGGAGTACTTCCAGAAAGATTTTACGGTTGTGTTCCAAGGCCTTGAAGTTGATGAACTTCCGGTTGTCATAGTAGTCACCAAGGTGTAAGATCTTGGTAATACCATTTTCTTTCAGGTAGGGAAAGAATACATCACGATAGAAACGTTCTTGGTAATCCATCATTACTTCAGAACTATTTCTGATACCCGCATGGGTGTCATTTAGCAGTGCGATTTTCACAGATCGTCCTCATCAAGAAAGTCAGATAGATCAGAGTCTACACGTTTTCTTCGACGTTTTCTAGTCTCTTTTGCATATTCTGTTACGGCCCTATCGGTCTCTTTGACCACATCGATTCGTTCACGTAGACTGTCCACAAAGAATTGAGTCTGTCGGATTGCTTCATCATCGTCTAGTTCTGCGGCGATCAGTTCACCGATATCACTTTCGGAAAGAAACTTCAGTTTAATGTCCTGTTGTTTCTTTTCTTTCTGAATACGACGTAGAAATGCGTACCAAGAAATTTGTGTAAAGTATGCAAACGCATTTGGTTTCTTGGTTCGTGTTGCCTTTTCTATGTCATAGTTTTCGATTGCCTTCAGACAGTTCTCGACTGCGTCCATGACCATCTCCTCACGATACGTGTAACGCACGAAGTTGGCTTTGTGGGACAGACCTTCTGAGATCTTGAGAAAACATTCCGCAATGTAATTGGTCACAATCGGAGTGGGTTTACCCTCCGACTTGGCCGTGTTTGCAGACATAACATACTCTTTTACTGCGGTAGAGAAATCCGCATTGTTAACATAGTGCGGTTTATCTTTTGGTTTGATTGCCATTACATAACTCCATTAATTCAATATACTATACCAAAAAGTTATAAGAAATTCAAGAGGCTTGACTTTTGAGGAAAGAACTGGTACCCTAGAGCCATAACACGCCGACCAGTGAATATACAGATCAGTGAATGGTTTTATCTGGGAAACTGATCACATTAGTTGAGGATGAATCTTTAGACCCTAATTTGGATTGCATCATTTCTAGGGCCTCAAGGAAACGTTTTTCCTGTTCAATCGTTTCCCGTTGTGCATCTCTCTTTCGTTTTACACCCAATTGATGCATCTGTGCAACAGCATCAACGTATTCGGTAATGAATGCTTTGTTTGGTTTCGCAGTGGCCATCACCTTGTTAGTATCAATAATTACATATTCATTATAATTTTCTAGAAAGGTGAACCAAGGTTTGAGACCAAATATTTGAGCAAACTCTTCATCATATGAATAAGAAAGAGTCATTGCATTGCGAACAATCATTTCAGAATTATCATCACTAGGCCATTCCATCACTTCACATATCACTTCATCACCAGATGACATACGGAGATGGACTAAGTTGTTGTTCATATAGGTACCTGTGTTATCTTGTAAGGAAACTTCTCACGCGCATAAATTTTTATACGTTCACCACTATGTAGTAGTGTAAAATTCTTCTTAGATTTCCAGTGAAGGTCGTCTGCGATATCGTACAACTTGGTATCTACACCATCGTCCGACTTACGCAATCCACGGCCTATCGATTGGAGTACTCTGATTTGACTTTTACTAGGAGATGCGAATACAATGTTATGAATGTTTTTGATATTAATGCCAGTGGAGAAAGTACCCAGACTAGCGAGAATAATAGAATTCTTTTGACGGTCGACAATGTTTCGGATTTGTTCTCTGTCACTTGTTTTGGTTTCGCCTGAGACGAAGAAGAATCGTTGGTCATCTTTGAGTCTTTGTTGTATCAGATCCCGTAGAACCTTGCCGTGTTTGTCCACAAGATTAAACAGTACCAAAGTATTACCGGTTTGATTGACTGCCAGATTTGCGATGAATTTGTTTCGTTTTTCGTACTTGACGATGAAATCAATTTCATCTTGATATGTCCTTTTGTCTGTAACTTGACAATGTTCCCTCGAATATTTCAGTAGTATTATATCTATATCTAATCCAGCCAGCGCATCTCGCTTCTGCAACTCGTGGGTAGTAGTGACACGAAGAACAGGCCCGAACAATCCTTCAAGTACCAATTTGTGTACCTGAGTGCCGTCAAGTGTGCCAGTCAATCCGAATCGATACTCTGCCTTGATCGCCTTGTTCATAATAGAAGACAGAGACTTGGACTTGAATCCGTGCACCTCATCACCGACGACACAACCGAACTGTTGGAACCAAGGTGGACCCAACTTATAGATTGATTGCCATGTGGAGATGATCAAGGGACATTCTGTCTCTTTGTCTTTACCAGAATAGATACGGTGACAGTTTGTTTCCACATCATAACCGTAATCCGAAAAGTCTTTGTACATCTGTTCTACCAGAGATGTGGTAGGTACAATGAGTAGAAGTTTCTTGTCGTGGTTGGCCAGATACCAACGTGCCAACAGGTAGATGATAAATGACTTACCCGATCCGGTCGGTGATAGCAGGATGGCGCGTTTGTTCTCAATACCGTGCACAATCGCATCATACTGATAGTCGCGAGGTTTGAATGGCAAGTTAAGAGTTTCTAGGAACTCCTGAAACGCCATGTGAGGGACTTTGTTCTTGTCGTAAGGGAATCCATAGGGAGACTCTTCTACCTTGATACCGTACCCACGTTCTGCTGCGAACTTACGTATGGCCTCGTATAGACCGGCGTTGATCTCGCCATTGGTACGGTTGAACATACGGATCTTGCCATCCCAAATACGCTTCTTTACAGCTGGCATGAACTTCGCGCCTGGAACCTCGAACGTGAAATGGTCACTCAATTCTTGCACAATGTTAGGCGCACACTCCGTCATCTGGAGCATGGAATAGTTCTTCATTGTGAACTTTATGACTTCCATCGATTCAATGTTTCTTCATGTATAGACTTGTGTGAGTAGTACATGGTGATACCCCCGAATACCATCGGACACAGAAAAACTGCGAGTAAACCAAGTAAACCTATGTCCATTAAAAACCAGCCTCAAACTTTTTCCATTCAATTATGTTGCGGATGTTCTGGTGTCGCCACTTCAGGTTCTCCATGATATCCTTGAGTGTATCTATAACTACTTTAAGGTACTCAATTTTTGCTTCACTTTCTTGCAACTCTTTGTCTGCTTCGACGAAGTGTGCCATGTCACCCTTGAGGATCTTCAGACCTTCGTAGGGATCATAGTCCCAGCCGAATCGATCGATCTCTTCCTTGGATAACTTACCGGAGAACCACAACCACTTATTCTTCATGAGAATAGACTGCTTAAACTCCGCATCCTTTAATTTGATTTTGTATGTGGAGTATAGTTCTAGATACTTGGCGTGTAGCATAGTGGTCTGCACTGAACTGGCATCCAATGCATTCATTTCAATCAAAGAGTCTTTCTTCCACTCTTCGAGTATTCTTTCAAGATTCATAATGTGTCCGATGTAGAGATAACCTCTACATTATATCAGTTAAAGTTGAAATAGTCAAATCTAAATGATACTGGGAATGATAGGAACTGTTCACTGGCCGTGGCGTTCAACGAGATCTGACCCACCGATACGGGGAATGCACTCGTATATCGGAATGTACGATTCACGTTGTTATGACTTGACAAGATGGCCACAGTTATGTCATAATATGAGGATGGTTGGGATTCACTAGTACCAAGACCTTGACCACCCAGTGCGGTGAGATTGTGTTTGGTATCGGTTGCAGTCATCATCCAATTATATAGTTCACGATAAGAGTTCATGTCTTCATCAAGAAGTACGTCCATCTGTAGGATACCGAACTCCACGGCATCGCCCACAAACGGCACGCTAGATATACGTGAGAACCCAATCTCAGTGGCGGGAAGATCTACATTAGGATGTTGTACAGACTGTGCATAAAATTGAACGTTACCGAACTGTTGTCGGTTGATCACTACCCTGAACCCATTGGGTTGCAAGTAGTTCGTTCCGCAATCAAAAGTGTTAGAGGCCATGTTGACTTCCTGTAAAAGTTTTAGTATAATGTCTCTTCAAATGAGAGTAATGTATGTATTTATCTAAATCAGATGCTATTTATGCCGCGAATGTGTTCGATGATTTCTTCGGACAGATGGAACGCATTGATGACTATATGCGTCAAGTAAAGATGGAACGTATGAAGTCGTTCCCTGATTCTTTGCCAGGCCTTGGTATCGAGAATGACTTTTATGACGGTCATAGTCTGCATCCAAACGACATGAAGATTTCCTTTCATGCCGAGAAAGTTTCTAAGTTTTATCCGTACTGTGAGATCGTGACATCTGCTGTAATCGAACAGAGTATCCCAGGCAAGCAGTTGTGTCTCATAGTGAAAGAGGATAACACAAACTCCATACTGGGTATGATCCGTTTGGGTTCTCCGGTAATCAACTCACGACCACGCAATCAATGGTTGGGTAATCCTCTCGATTCATACAATCCAGAGGTCATGAAACGATTCAACGATTCTGCCATCATGGGGTTCACCATTGTGGCCAGTCAACCATTTGGGTTCAATGCGTTGGGTGGTAAACTGTGTGCGGCGATATGTACTTCACACGAGGTACGCCAGATGTTGAACAAGAAGTACGACGGTAACTTCTGTGTGTTCGAAACCACATCATTGTATGGTTCGACAAAGTCTTCAAGTCAGTATGATGGTATGAAACCATTCCTACGTTTTACTGGTCTGACAGATTCAAAGTTCGCACCCCTGATTAATGATGATAAGTATCGTCAACTCGATGATTGGTTTACCGAGAAAAACGAAGGGGAACGTCTCGTTGATCGTGAAGCAACTTCACGTAAACTCAAGACACAAACCAAGATGGTCAGTATCATCAAATCCTCTCTGAGATTACATGATACTCCGGCCTATGAAAAGTTCTGTGAGACCTACAATGATGCTTTGAATCTCACCGAACAGAAAAGATCCTATGTGTCTACATATGGGTATGAAGCACAGTCTGTGAAAGATTATTTAAATTTAAAGAGAAATGACTTGACACAGGCAGAGAATTATGATAGATTTAATAGTGAGAATGTAATTGAGTGGTGGCGCAACAAAGCGGCACGACGATATGAAACTCTCAAATCAGAGGGTCGTCTACGTACCCAACTAGAAACGTGGAACACCAATGCGGATGAAATAGATATCATTCGTTAACCGCATGATTAGAGAAGACTAATGCAGTCAGCCCTCTAATCATGAAATTTGTTAGTACAACAATACAGGAGTGTACAATGTCAGCAGTAGAGTTGGTAGAAGTACCAGCAAATCGAGAAACCCGTCGAGCCTCCGAGGCCTCGGGTGATCTAACACAAATCAACGTGAAACTTGTTCCCAAGAACGACCACACCAAGTCGCGAATATCAACGTTCAAGATAAATGAGTTGCGTCTTGCGACTCAAAATGGTCTCTTGGATCTTGCACCACCCGAATACCAACGACTGTTTCAAGCCGCACCAGAGTGGCAACAACAGTTGGTTGCATCAATATTCCATGACCTGTATCAAATCCCTGAAATGGCCATGCGTACCGGAAAGGGTATCAATGGTTACCTTGGGGAAATGATGGATGGTCTACAACGTCTAGGTTCTATCTTTGCTTTTATGAATGGCGACATCGTCCTACCTAAGAACGATTTCCTAGAGTTCTTTCAGGTAGATCCAGAAGAAGAACCCGTTGATCTTCGTGGTTGTTCATGGCTGGAACTCACCCGTAACCACCCCGATGTTGCGGACTACATGAGAAACTATAAGTTGCGTTTTCAGGTTTACGAGAACATTACTTCAGTCAAGGCTGGAGAGATCTTTGTTGACATACTCAACAACTCCAATGACCTGAATGCACAACAAAAGCGTCAAGCAATCTTCTCATACGTATCGCGTATGGTACAACGTATTGTTCGTGGAGTGTTGGCAGACAACAAACCTCACAAGATGTTTGCCCTAGAAAATGAGGACAAGCATACGTTAAAGTACATTAACGCAAACAACACGACATTGAAGGTTGATCAGACTCTCGCTGAGTTGATCTACATGATGAACGTGTCTATCGCTGACCTACAGTCTACGGGTACAACAAACAACACGATAACAAAGTTTTATCGTGAAGCGGGTCAGAAGTTCATGGACTCATGGCCTAAAGAGGCACGGTTGAAGAAGACTCTGAGTACCGTGTATGAGGGTGTAATCCAGAGTGGTCATGCACGTCGTATCATGGATCTCAAAGAGTGGAGAAACTATGCGTTTTTGGTTTCAGAACAATTACGTCTCAAGCGTAATGTTCAACCCATTGCGTTCCTCAATTTGTATCTCGATGCAGTGCAGGCTCTCAAGGACAAGTCTCTTATCAATTCTGATACTCACGAGACTAAGACACCCTACCAACACTTCATGGGTGGCAACGACGGTCTCAATACCCGTACCACATTAAATCTGGTTATCGATAAGATGTCAGAACTTTCGGACGGTAGTGAGGTTGATGAACTGGATCAGAAGCGTATGTTCAGTCGCGATGATGCAAAGACTCTGTATCAACAACAGAAGGGTGTGTGTGCTCTCTGTAACAAAGACATGGGAGAGTTTGGTTCTCACGTTGAAGTTGATCACATCGTAGATTGGATTCTTGGTGGTAAGACCGAACTTGAGAATGGTCAGGCCACACACCGATCGTGCAACCGACGTAAGAAGTAAAAAAAAGGGGGACAATGTCCCCCAATCTTTACCACTTTATTATTATCGTTCTTATGCGAGGATGTTGTCAACGCGGAAGATACGGTAGTACTGGTTAGTACGAGCAGTTGCAAGACCGTCAGCAGGAGTTGAACCAACGTATGGGTTCGACGCCATTCCGTAACGAGTCTTGAACCCGATGCGTGGCTGGAAGTCATCTTCACCAACCGCACGAACCATCTGAAGAGGTACGTATGGGCAGTAGAATACACCAGCGTCATATGGGTTAGTACCCTTATAACCGACTGTTACGTAGTCTGCTTCTGCATATGGATCGATGTATACTCGTGTGCGTCCGTTAAGAACACCAGCGAAAGTGTTACCTGTGTCATCTACCTGAAGGTTAGTTGACAGTGAAGGTGCGTAGTCAAGCATACCTGAAGCAACAAGTGCAGTAGCAACGTCTGAAGAACAGATAACCATGTTACCCTTACCACGACGTGTCTCTTTTGCAATTACGTTGCACTCACGCTCAAGTTGTACCAACAGACCCTTGAACTTCTCTACTGACCAACGGCCATCAGCGTCAGTGTTCAGATCGAAGATACCCTTGACCTGAAGACCGTCTTGACGACAACCGATCTTCGCCTGTGAGTTGATAGTACGTACAACTTCACGGTTGATTTCAGCGAGGATTTCAGTAGACAGAATGTTTGCAAGCTCTGTCTCTGCGTCAAGACCGTGGATTGCTTTGAGGTCTTGTGCAAGTTCGAGAGTGTACTCTGCCTTCAGAGCGCGTGACTTAGCAGTTACAGTGCTCTTGTCGATGGTGAATCCCATCTCGTGGAAGTCGTTAGTGCCTGGTACTGAACCAAGTGCTTCCGCGTTTTCAGTTGCCATACCACCAGCGTTTACAGGTGCGAATACGTCACCTGAATCAGTGATAGATGAATCACCGTCAGTGTCAGAAGCGCCAACCAAACCAGAAGGTCCGCGAGTAGCGGGGTCAGTTGTTACTGAAGAGTCACCAGAGAATGCTGGTACAGCTTCGCTGAACAATGCTTCGTCACCGTCAGTTACAGAACCTACAGTAGTCTTGTACTTAGACTTCATAGAGAAGATAAGACCAGTAGGACCAGTCATAGGCTGAACACCACAGATGTCGTATGCCATCAAGTTAGGCATTGCACGACGTACAAGTGCGATCAGTACAGGGTTCCAGTTAGCAACACTTGCAGTGCTGTTTGCTGGTACTGACTCGTTAAGTTGTGCTTCTTTTGCGAATGCGATTTCTTGGTTCTCAAGAACCGCAGCAGTTACAGCGCGTCGGTGGTTATCTTTGATTTCACCAGCGCTAGTCTCGTTGAGAACGGGGCTCCACTTCTCAACTAAGTTATCGTAAGATTCCATTAGAATACTCCTTACTTATTAGTCTTTTGGATTGCGTTGAGGTACTGTGACATTGTTGAAGACACTTCAGTGTTTTCGTCAGCAGTCCACTCTTCGTTTACTTCTTCTGTTACAGGTGTAACTTCTTTAGTGAAGTATGACTCTTTCACAGTCTTAACTTTCTCTGCGAATGAGTCTTGATCTTCGAAGTCTAAACCTGAAACAAGAGATGCGAGTTTTTCTACCTGAGTGTCAGCGAGATCACGAGACGCTTCACGGATAACCGCTTCACGTTGGAATGACTCGATCTGCTCAGACATTTCAAGAACTTCTGCTGTACGTGCGTTGAGGTTCTCTTCGAGATCTTCAACTTGGTCAGCTAGTTCATCAACTAGGTCTACTTTAGATTCTGGGACAGAAACGTAAGACTCTTCGAACAGATCACGAAGATTGTTCATGAAGCCTTCTGCGATCTCAGTACGGAGACCTTGCTCCACTGCGATCTGGTTTTCTGACATCCAGTTTTCAACAACATAGTTTAGGTATGAATCAATCTTCTCTACGAGGTCAGTGCGAGTAGCATCTAACTCTTCGTCAAGACGTGATTGATACTCATCTTCCATGCGCTCTACTTCTTCTGAGAGCTTGGAACGTATTGCAGTCTCAAAAATAACAGCAGTTTTCGCTTTAAACTCATCGGACAAAGTTGCTTCTGATTCAACTAATGCATCCAACTCATCTGTGTAAGCAAACTCAGGCAGTTCTACTGCATCTTCGTCAGCTTCAACATCTTCGTTGTATGAAGCGTACATCTTAGACATTTCTGCCTTAGACATGCCACTCATCTTTGTGAACATTGCGTTGATCATTGCTGCTTTAGTTTTTGGACGGCCAGCAGGCTCATCCTTTCCTTTCTGGTCACCAGTTCGACCAGGCGCTTGTGATGTAGCATCACCTGCCTTGTCTACTGAAGCGACTGACTGCTCTTCATCACCCACGGGCGCTTTCTGAGCACTAGCTTCCTCAAGTTCTGGAAGCTCAACATTTTGGTCATTGGACATTATGTTTTACTCCTAAAAGTTAGTTTTAAGCAACGAGAGGAAATTCTTGTACTCACGAACCTGCGTCTCGTAGAGATGCTTTGTCGGAGCGGATTTAATTTCTGTCTCCATTTCTTCAATGACTTGAGCTTCTATCATACCGTTGTTCCACACCCACTCAACACCCTCCATGATGCCATTGACGAATGCGCCAGGGGCTGAAGGATCTTGGACGATGTCCACCGTATTAAGAATAAAATCTTCACGGACATACATGGTTCCGTTCTTTTGCTCAAGACTACCCATACCACGAGTTGACACACCTAGTTGAACACCACCCTCAAGAAGACCTTTTACAATCTGACCCATTGGAGTATCCAATATTTGTGCCTTTCCTACCACATCATTTCCCTCGAATTTGAGATCAGTGATGAGGTGAGAAACTTTGTCAAGGTTCACTGTGGGGCCTTCAGGGTGATTTAACTCACCGACCGCACGTTTCTGACTTACCTGTTCCTTGACGTATTTGTTGACCGCATTCTCCATAATTGCTTTTGGATAGACTCGGCCATTACGATTCTTTTGCTCCGCTTGTGCGAACACACCTTCAATGACGTATGACTTCTCGCCATTTTCTTTCTTCTCTACGATGCATTGTACATCGTGTGTGTTGTACTCAGATATTAGTTTCATTTGAATTCCTTTGCGAACTCCATTCCTGCTTTCTCTGCTTCCTTTTGATTACGGAAGGTGTCGAGTTTATCACCATCGATATAAACAGAGAAACCTTTATTATCCTTATGCACCATAACAGAATGCCCGCTCACACGTTTTTGGAAAACATGTTTACCTGCGGGCATCTTTTTTTCGCGAATTAATCGAAAAGTTTTCATACAAATTATTTATAAAAATAAAGTTTTAGACCGGAGCAACGTCTTCATCGTCCGCGTCTTGTTCGTCGTCGGTAAGTTCGACCTCCTCTTCCGGTTCGACATCAAAATCATCTAGAGTACCTTCTTCAGTATCATCGATAAAGTCTTCGTCTTCTTCCGGTTCAACGGTGTCATCGGTCTCACCGCCGTAAATTGACTGTGCAATCTTTACTTTAGCCTGATCTAGTGCGTCCTGTAGACGATCACCAATCATATCGTTAAACTGTTTCTCTGCACTTGTAAAGTTCTGATCTTCCACTGACTTCATAAAATCCACGATGGGATTTACTGGAGTCTCGATAGGATCTGCTGCCACTTCACCAACTACTACATCTTCATCTGCCATTGTCTATCTCCTATTTCAATGCCAAAAACTCACCTTTCGTGAGTGTCTTATCAACCTTGGTGTCAATGACACCCAAGTCACTATCTATAGATTTCACTAAACCGCCATACACACCAGAGCCTGTTGCGTATCCAAGAGTTGAAGTACCCCAAACCTCAGCGGCGATCGCTGTACGGTCACCGACCGATAGTGTCGATGTCGCAACTACTTGGTCAACAATATTCGAACGTGTCAAGTTAACTGATACACCTTCCGCAAATAAGAATGGGTTCTCACCCGTTTCTCGTGTATAGATGTTACCGTTTACCGTGAGAATATAAGGACTCTTAGTTGAAAAGGGTTGTATTCTCCACCCGTTTTCTAAGAAGAATGTCGAACCAACATTCAAGGTATCGTTAAGGGGTTCACCACCAATTGCAGTGATCGCTTCAGGCCATGCTGAGCCTGGGGGTCCACCATCTGGGGCTTCCAAATTGCCTAATATCCACTCTTTATACGCTGAGTAGATATCTGCTTTTACATCAATTTCGGTGACACCTTCGTTTATATAGATGATTTTATTAGGACCATCCCACGAAACCTTCTGTTGGCCATAGAAACCACCGGAACCAAATCCGTTACCACTACCGTCTGAGTCTTGCCAAAATTGCCAGTTGGCAAAATTGGCTACGGTGAAAAAAGACATTACTGAATAATCTCTTTCCAGTTGATCGTCAGCATCAACTTCACATTGTCGTGCAACATGGTACGAGTCTTGACATAGAAACTCCACGTCAGTCGTGAACCTCTAAATCCTTTGACTGCACCACCCGATGTGTATGCAGTAAAGGCTGAACCGTCAACACTCGTTGCGGGATCAATGGCACCTGAACCATCTGAATCTGTGTATAGTTCGAACGATGTGGTGCTGGTTGGTTTGACCAGATACTTGTTGCCATTCAACTCAGTCATACCTAAAACATCATTGATTTCCATCTTACCTTGATATCGGCTAATGTTCAATGGGAAGTTTACTGCGTGTGGAGACGGGTTAGTGAACTTCAATGGTTCACCTGTCGTGATCACAACTGGGTTTGTCTGTGTTGCACCAGTGATTGTGTTTTCTACTGTACCACCGTCTTCTGCAAAGTTCTTGAGGGCTCCGTACTGGAAGTTGTTGTATGTGTCGGTCAGTAGTGTTTCGTATCTTCCTGCAAACATTTCTTGGAGTCGAATACCACCACCTTCGTATGCACTATCACCTGCTGTTGGATACGAATACTGCACGTTAGTGCCTGCAATATCTGTCCAGTTACCGTGGTTCAATACCGAGTTGACTTCTGCTTTGAGATCAACAACCGCATCCAATCCGTTAGTCGCACCCGATGTCTGATCGAATCCATACGCACTGATAGACGTAGGCATAAACAACGCATGATCGACTCGACCATCTGCCAATACTTCTTTCGGAGACATTGAGAACAAATACTGCCAATCACTGTCAATGTTTGCGTCAACAGTTGCGTGTGTCGATGCGTAGGTTGAGGGTTTACCAAACTCAGTTGCATCCAGTTCTGTCTCGGACCATACTGACTGTGCCCACGTCTCGACGTAGAGTGATGTGAGTGGTGTGCCCGCAGATTTGATTGATGTACATGAAGGCAACGATGCAGTTTGCGACATTGCCGCAGTTTCAACATTACCCGCATAGTAGGTGTGCATTACGATACGAGTACCGTTCAGGTATGTACCGAATCGAACACGGCCCGCACCATGCCACTGAATGTCAATCCAGTATTGGTTGTTCTTTTCGAGATCAAATGTCAACTGTGACTTGCCACTACCGTCGAGTTTGTCACCGTTGAAATCGTCTTGCTTGATAATCGTATTGACAACTGAACCGCTGGTCTTTGATCGGATGACAACCGCAAAACCTTCGTCAGTCGTTGATGCAGTACCCGCAGTATGTCCGTCTTTTCCTAATCGGAAAAAGAATCCGTTATCTGCGTCGAATAGACCCCAACGACGAATCGCACCATTTGTGCCATCACCAGTTGCGGGTGAGTTCAGTAAGAATGTGCCCTGCCATAAGTGTGAAGAGCCTGGGATGTAGGGGTGATAAGTGTTAGATGTGTTTGCGGCAAATGTTGCGGCAGTTACACCAGTCGCTTCGAAACCAACCTTGACTGACTTTCGCATCTGATCGTAATTCACATAACCCGTGTCGATTTCTACGGGAGAGAAGTTGTCTGTTACCTTTGCTTCTCCACCAAACACATAGTTACCTAACATTGTCGCACCAGCAGTACGCAACTTACCCCATGCGTCTAACTGTGGTTGACCTTCTGCGAATCGAACATTTGCAGAACCTAGTACGTCTACGTCAAGACCGTATTCGGGATTGTCATAACCCATGATGTTTGTTGTAGGAACATAGACATCGTGGAATGCGTTTGTTACATTGATTGTACCATTGACTTGTGCACGAATCGTACCAGAGAAACCATCTGAACGAATGTCCTGATCGTTGATCGGAACAAGGTTGTTGAATCGATCTTGGCCTACGACGTGAACTGAAAGGACACCACTGGTTGCACCCGCATCTTTGAAGACACCGTGAACGTGAATTGTGATCGAGTCACCTGAACCACCGTTGATGTAGTAACGGTCACCGATTACCCAAGTATAGTTTGCATCTGCACCATCATATGGAAGGTACAGTGTGTGAACCATGTATACGCGATCCCCCGTACTCTCCGGCGGTATCCTTGTAAAGTTGCGTTCACCTGCCATTTAAATTTCTCCGTTACTTAGACTGTTGTGGTGGTTTCTGAGGCGGAGGCTTGGGTTTCCCCTTGTTTTTCCACCTGTCTTTTTTTTGTGGTGGTTGCCGATTCCACTTCATGTTTGTTCCAATATTTGCGTTCGTGTTCCTTTATTTATACATTTATTATGTTTTTATTATGCTGGGTCTCGATAGTTTCTATCACCGACCTGTGATATTGGGAATGAACTTGAAGCCGCATCATTAATCGTTACATTAGTTGTGAAAATCGGATCGCTACCTGTTCTGAACACTAAGAAATCAATTGTCTCACCCACGGACAAACTGAACTGATATCGTGCGTCGACCTTTTCAACCGTTGTCGTTTTACTGTTTGCTGCATCCAATGATGTACCAAAACGAGATGTAAACGATGAGAAAGTTGTGGTTGTCAGAATCGCACTGGCACTAGGTGTTCCTGAAACCTCAAACTCATCAAATAATTGTAACGTTGGGTTATCAACATCGTCCCTAATAGTAACTCGAACTTCATCACCCGATGCAAGTGCTGTACTTAATAAATCACCGTCCGTCAATACACCACTGAATGAAGATGTTCCGGCCGCATTGATCTGAACAAATCCACCGTTGTTGGAATATGTTACGCTATTTGTACCATCACCAATGATTGTATCTGCACTCACAGTTTCAGTTGTCGCAAGACTTGTGGCTGTCGGTGCCGGTAGTGATGTTGCGGAATAAGGTGATGGATTGTCCAACACTTGAATCTCTGAGTTACCTAATACGCCACTAATAGTTGTGGTAATAGATGCAGTCACATTTACCGTGACGGTGTTGCCACCCGTAACAATCTCAACCGTTGGAATGGTTGCTCCATTTACTACACCAATGTTTAGAGTTCCATCTCCGGTGAAGGTTGCTCTGATAGCACCACCAGATGTACTTGAAATGCCGTTACCTGTAACACCAGTTCCATAATCTGTATCTAATGTATTACCATCCCAATCGATATTAACCGTGCCGGATATTCCGCCAATTGCTACCGCATTGACAGTTCCGCTATCACGAATGAATGTACAACCGGTGACCAACCCGATGGTGCTAGAAGTAGATATGAGTGATTCGGTGGCATTTGATTCCGTGTTATCGAAAGTGCAACCGGTGATGGTTGCACCACCCTGAGTGACTGCTCTACATCTTCTCCATGTGGTATTTGTAAGATTACAGGCGCCAGTTCCCTTATTAAAAATAAAGGTATTCATATCGGTGAATACACAAGTATTGAAATCGAGTGTTGCGCCGTCAACCATTTCGAACTCACCACGAGAAGCTGTTGTACCGTTCGTAGGGCCTGTAATACCTAGTGTAGAAATATTAATGTTGTCCCAATCAATATTTGAAGAAGTGCCGTTCACTTCAATTCTATTAAAGTTGGATGCTACATGAAGAGTGCTATCGATGAATATAACTTCACTCGCGTCTCTAAAATCAACTGAGGTTGTACTTCCAAGGTTTAGTAACCCTTTCCAAAGATATGAACCAAACTGTTCTTGAAAAAGACCCCAACGATTACTATTGTTATCATTTTGCGCAGCTATACCAGAAAATGTAGCATAACCATTTGCAAGGTCTCCATCCGTAACAATAACTTCACCTCTACCATAACGAATAACATCCATGTTATAGGGAGAACCTCTGTTAATCTGACTGATTACATCGGCACCAAAACCAACTACTGATATACTGGTGGGAGCGGTACCATTTAGAGTTCTACCATTAGTTGAAATGGTCGGATCAAGAGCAACATTGAAATATCCGCCGTATGGTGCCCTTCCAAAGTTACTTCCACCAATTGTCCAACGATAATAGTTACCCGTACTTGAACCTAGAAAACCGACTAGGCCATCGTTTTCAAATGTATTTACGGCCACCGATTGAAGAAAATTGCACCAAATAAGAAATACTTCCGGCGAAGTAAGAGTTACTGAACCGCCTGTGTTAGTAGCAAGACTTCCAGTTCCCGTGTTTCTCTGTTCTATCGAAGCATGTAGACTACCTTGCAAAGGGTTGTCTGGATCTTGCGACTCTTCACGGTTCTGGTTGGTTGTGGTATACCCATTAAACTCAACGATATTTGCCGCGGCGCCCTCAAAGTCTTGCCAAGTAGTCAAATCTGTTGTGTAAGAAGCGGCTGCCATTTATCCCTCTAGAATTTGTCTGAGTGTTCCGTCTAATCCCTCATCAAGTTCCTTTTTGAATGCAATAACCTCATTAAAATCAAAACGATATTCGGGTTCCGATCTCTCACCCACAAAGGTAATCGTCCCGTCTTCGTTATATTGTATTTCAGGATCAGATAAGACTTTACAGTTTAGACGTTTGTCTTGCACGACGAAAAGAACTTCATCGGGAGTTTTGCCGAGAATATCGGCTGCGTTTTGTAGTGTTAATTCCATAATAAACCTCCGAAAAAAAGAGGGGGAGAATTACCTCCCCCTATCACTTACTACTTAGGGGTTGCTATAGTTTCGTTCTACTGGAGATACGAGTGATACAGCGTTAGTGTTCTGTCTTGTGACAGTCGCACCCTGTTCTGCAAACACACCGTTATCCAAACCAATCGCACGTACAGTCAATGCAACGTTGTCTGCGTCCGCAGCACCTACCTTATTCAGGCGATCTTTCTGGGAGTTGTTGTCGAATGCATATGACAACTTGAACGTAGTACCCGCAGAGAGATTTGCACTTGCAAGAGTTGTCTCTGCACGTTGAGCTGTATTGTTCTCTGAGGTTGCACCAGCAGAGTCAAGCATCAATGCGCCAGGCGAGTTCAATGGGTGAGTTCTAATACCATCACCAGACGTGTTTAGAGTCTCGTTTGTGGGAACAGAAGTGTCATCCAAAGTGATACATGAGAAGTTTGAAGAGTCACTAATTGCAGTCACTTTCCAAATCACATTGTGGTTTCCACCCGTACCTGAGTTCTTGTGTGTCAAGAAATATGCATTAGCATTTGTAGCTGGGTCTAGACCTTCTGGTGTACCAGGCCTCAACAATGGTGTTGGAGAAATCGCACCGCTCAATGTAAAGTTTGCAGAGTCTTGAGTCGCATCGGACGCAGATGTACCCACGTCAGCAATTGTGATTGACGTTCCAATTTCAGCACCAACTGCATAATCACGAGTGAAGGTGTAGAACAAGAATGCCTTCGCATTTGCACCGTCATTCAAAATATCTTGTGAGAATGTCACGTCGATAGATGTTGAGAATGGGAACGACTGTAGTACATTGTTATCGTCACGCAACTGGGTGTTGTTAATGTCACCAGAACTAATATTGACAACTGCAGTACCAGTTTCAGTACCAGCCTGGTCAGTGTTAGTCGCTAACTTAGTAGTCAAAGTCGAACCAACGAATGCAAGCAATTCGTCTTGTAACTTACCTACTTTGGCAGTTCCTGCACCAAACTGTTCGATATCTGAGTCTTGACGCAACTTGTATTGAGTCAATGCATAGACTTCACTGTTGGTCAAGGGTGATGCACTGCCCAATGCAGAACGTGCGTCGATCTTGATACCAAAGTCGAATGGTCCACCCAATAAGTCTTCTGAGTAACCAAATGTGTTAGATGCCTCACTGGTTTCAAGGAACTCAATCTGATAACCAGTTGCATCAACTCCTGAGTATTTCTCACCAGATGCTTGTGCAGCTTCGATGATAGCGTCTGTTAAGTTCGCACCGTCACGATCCTTAATGTTAAGGTCTTCACCTTCTACAAGTGGGAATCGCTGAGTGTTAAATGGTAGGGTTGTACCTGCCGCCAAACCAATGTCGACTGTGTCAGTTTGGTCAAATGTCCATGCAGTTGAGGCCTGAGGTGCTTCATAAGGCGTCGAACGAATGAACAGACGTAGGATGTCACCACGACGGTCAAACGAAGTAGAGTCATAAGTTTGAATCGCTTGGTTCACTTCACCAGAGTAATCGAAGTTAAATGGACCCGCAGTTGAAGTACCATCTGCCGAATCAAAGAATGCGTGATATGCTTTGTGCTGTACCACACCCGCTTCTTCTTCACGAGGTGTACCTTGAATGTTACCCAGAGAAATTACACCAACATACTCACGACGGAGTGTTGTGTTATCGATGCCGAATTCTCGCCATCCACCAGTACGAATTAACGAACGTGATGAATCATCAGCAGGAGACCAACCAAAACGCCATTCGAACTGTTCTGGTGTAATCGCGACTAGGGGAAATGGGTATGAAATTAAGTCTTTCGACTTGGGGTCATTCTTCCACTCTTCTTTCAAGAAAGAATAGAGTGCCTGAAGAGTGACACCGTCATTGGACAATTCGGGACCAGCTGGGGCCGCCGCATTGTTCCGAATTTTAATCGTTCGGAGTGCCGTATCGATAAAGATATTCTGTTCTGAATCGGTGCCGGCATCCAATAGATTATCTGGATCGGTAATGAGTGCCATTGTTATTATGCTCCTTGCAAGAGAGTGGTTGTTATACTATGGTTATACTATGGATTATTTATAATTAAGAGTAAGTGAAAGTGGTTCGGTCAGTCCAAATATTATTGAAATTTGCGTCACCATCTGCCCATAGTATATTGAAGTCATCGCCGATTTCTTCAATGCGTTTGATGCGCCACTTCGCCTCACCTTCACCAGTTCCTGGCTGTGCCTCACCGACATAGGTATAGACTCCGTCCACATCAATCAGTCTGTTATATTGAACTTCCAATTCTGCTTTCAACCTATCCAAAACGTTTATGAAAGAATCCGCAATGAACTTACCCGTTGCTGGATCGTAAATGAGAATCGCATTGTCTACGACTCCTTTCAATGCGGCTTTATCAACATCCGCATTATCAACTAATTTGTATGAACCACCACCACCAAGTGACTGTAATGATTTCTGTAAATTGTTTAACTGTCGATCAACATTCTTATTGACTGTTGACTGTTGTTCTGATACTTTGTTATTAAACTCTTTTAAGAGTTCTTCGAATCTGGGTTCGTAGTCTGGCGCGTCTTCGCCTTTGTCACCCTTTTCACCCCTGTCGCCTTTTTCGCCCTTGGGGCCTTGGGTTCCGACTTCTCCGCGTTCACCTTTCTCACCCTTTTCGCCTTGGGTTCCGGTAGCGCCTCTTTCTCCCTTCTCGCCTGTCCTGCCTGTCTCGCCTTTCGGGCCAACTTGGCCTGTATCACCCTTCTCGCCGGCATCTCCGCGATCTCCTTTTAATCCTTGGGGGCCTTGTTTTCCTTCTGGGCCTGGGAGACCAATCTCTCCGCGAACCCCTTGAATTCCCTGTTCTCCGCGATCGCCTTTTTCTCCGCGTTCGCCTCTATCTCCCGCATCGCCTTTACTACCGTCAAGTCCACTAGGGCCTTGTTCACCTCTGTCACCCTTTACTCCCTTATCACCTTTGGGCCCTTGTTCACCCGTAACACCACGAGCACCTTGAGGGCCGCGTTCACCACGATCACCCTTCGGTCCCTGAATCACACGGACTTCATCGAGAAGATACATCAACTTCTCTTCTAGTTTTTGTATCTCTTTTTGCGTGTGTACTACACTAAACGCAGTAGAGACTGTATCAATCTTGCTCATTTAACTTCGCCATGTACCGTGTCAATTCTTCAGTCAGTTCATCATTATTAGAGGGTATATAACGTTCTTGTTTTTCTTTGGGTTCGTCGTCGGGGACAACCTTCACAGGCATTGGCTTCTGTTCTTGTGCGGGTTCTTCTTCTTCCGGTTCTTTGGGATCTTCCACTTCACCAGATGAGATCTCGCCATCAATTTCCTTTTGTATCTCTTCGATATCTTCGTCAGAGAAACGCATGATGTTACGCATCGCCCATTCTTTAGAGATGTACTCTCCAACGAAACCGGCCATCTCATTAAGAAGACCTGCACGTTCTCGATAGATCTCCATCTCTTTGAGTTCAGTAAAGTGGTTGTCTTTCTGATAGTCAACGTAGATACTATCTTTCCACTCATCCCAATCTTGTTCGGTGATGATACCCTTGAGTACAAGTTGCTTACGCAAAATGCCCAAGAACATCATGGAGAAACGGCGGCGCAGTCGGTCTACAAACTTCTGGAACTTCACTTCGTCTCGTGAAATTTCAGTAGAACGACCGAGCGAGAACTGCGCCTCCTGTTCAAGACGATTCACTGGGACATTGAGTGAACGATATAGTCTCTTTTGAAAATAAATTATATCGTCGATCTGTCCAAGGTTATCGCCGCCTGGCAGTGTTGAAATCTCTGTACCTCGGCCACCTTCACGACGGGGTAACCAGAAGTCTTCAAGCATAGACATATGCTTGCGATCATCTTTGAGTGTACCAGTATTCGCATCGTATACAATCTTGTTACGATACTTGGACTGTATGTCTTTCATATACTGATCTGCCTTACCACGAGGCAAGTTACCAATGTCAATATAGAAAATACGTCGTTCTGGTGCACGAGCAAGACGATAGATCACAAGGGAGTCTTCCATCATACGCAACTGGTTGATGGGTTTCAGTGCCTTGTGTATATGTGATAATACTTTCTTCTTAGATTCGTCCAGTACACCAGATGTAACATAAGAAATTGCGTCAGTCGATATTCTTACAGAACTATTAGACTGGCCTGGTTTCTCATCGTAGACATAGTATTCATCTACCTTGTCTACAACTTTAACGTTGGTCTTGGGATCTTTCTTGTACTTGACTTCTTTGACTTTGCGAATACGTGCAGAGTCAATGTGACGGATCTCTTGAATACCCGCCTTGATGTTTGATTCGTTTACGAGTAGGTGATGAACACATCGTCCATCAACGTACCATGAACGGAAAATATCGTGACCAATGTCGTTAAACTTCAACATGGAAACGATCTGATTAAATTCTTGTCGTATTACATCCTTAATCTTATCGGGAGCTTCAATGTCATCTACAGAGAGTTCGACCGATGATTCTGTTTCGGATGCAACAACCGATTCGTTGACAATCTCTTCGATCGCCATATCTACTTCGGGATGTTGTGCAACCCCACGATAACGCATGATCAACTGCGAGTTATCTTTCGCCTGATCATCTCCTAGATTAATATACTGACCATAGTACCCTGCGCCACTGGTTGTATAACCAGCACCGTCTGGATCTGTGGGTATTACTGGAGATGCAAGTTTCTGTGTGCCCGTTTCAGATTTACCAGCACGCTTGATTTCAAATCCAAATAACTTTAGTACGCTACCGTTTTCTTCCGCCATCTACCTTTCCTAAAATAAAAAAAACTGGGGAGACCGAAGTCTCCCCTGTATTTAGAGGACATTAACTTGTCGTGTTCGATTCCCAATATTGGTATGCGAAAGTAACGTCGAATGTCTCAATTTCACCACGCTGATCATAACTCAGTGCGATTGGGCCTACTGTCTCAGGGAAAGCACCACGAATGTCGACTCGCTTGATGATTGACTCATCACGATCCAACTGTTCTACGATAAGATCAGTCTGATAATCAACGGGGTTAACTAAACCAGTATTGGTTGAGTGTCCGTTGATACCATTTGACCATCGCTCCATTGCGTCACGGATTGCAAAATCTGTGTCGTTCAGGATGGTTACTGTCCAAGGTTCAAATGTACGCTCTGAAGCCATCTTGAGTTCACGACCACGGAAGTTCACGATGAATGAACCTACCTGTGATTGTGGCAACTGTGCAGTCTTACACAAGAATGATGTCAGTTCTGCGTCACCGCCCGCGTAGCCAGGGAAGTTAATTGTGCATCGAAATAGATTCGCACGAGCGCCCCCACCACGGAGTTTTGACTTAAAGTCATCTACGCCTAGAATTGCCATTTATCTTCTCCTTATACTGCGCCGACTACTTCTTCGAAGTCTACACCAGTTCGTACCGCAACAAAGTTCAATGTTACGTAGTTGATCGAACGTGCAGGCTTCACAAAGATAGACGCGACGAATGAGTTTGTGTCGATGATCTGACCAGTGTTGTTTGTTTCGTCACAAACTACACGGAAGTCCGAAATACCTCGACGCCCTTGGATCTCTCTGAGGAAAGGTTCTACGATGTTCACAAACTCTGCACGGGAGAATTCGTCGTTGAATTCAAACAGTACGTTTTGTGCGGCACCTTTGATAGCTCTTTCGATGACCAAGAACAAACGACGAACGTTAATTCGATCGAATGCTGAAGATCGACCTAAGAAAGTCTTATCTCCGTAGAGAACGATACCTTGGCCTGGCAAGTTCGCAATTGGGTTAACCCCTGCTTTATATAGTGTATCACGTTGTGACTTGCTTGGGTTGTACGCAAGTGAAGTTACACCACGGTAGAGACCGCGTCGTGTACCCGCAGGCGAGAACCAAGGAGCCGCGACATCGTCAGTTGATGCCATGATACCAGCAGTTGATGAAGCAGCAGGAATAAACTGATACTTATCATTGTACTTGTCATAGACCTTGAGATAGTTATTATCAACAATCAAGTAAGAAGACTTGGTGAAGTCAACATTGTCTGTGATGTTAGTTGTGATGGTAGTGTTGTTGTTTACACCAACAACCGCTGCACGGTGTGGTGAAGCAACGACGACACAATCCTTACGCGCTTCCGCAGTAGTAACAAGATCGTTGATAACCGTCTTGTGACTAGTTGCGTTAGCCATGCCAGGCGCGATTAAGAAATCGACCTGAATTGTGTTTTCGTCTTCGAACTCATCGAAGCCCGTTGCGTACTGAGTACTAGTAAGGCTTGCAGAGTTCTCACCATCTGTGAATGAACTTGTAAATGCCGCACCAGCAGAGTCTCCAGATGCCGCACGGTTCAAGAAATTGAAACCAGTTGCCGCACCAGCAGTACCAAACTGTGGTGGGTGACTTACACCCCAGACATATGAAGAACGGTCGTTCAATACATCGAGAAGATAGTTTGCTGTTCCATCTGTTGTTTTTGCATCTGTCGCAAGTGAGACATTTGCAAATGTTTCCAGAACAGTGTTGGGTGTTCCTGAGAACACACCATCTTCGTCAATGATTGCGACGTGGACTTCATCGTTTGCGTCCGCAGCTGAATCAGCTCGTGCAGAGACATATGATGATGTTCCTGGCTCTGCATCAAATGAAGATGCATATGCCCAAACACCACCGTCCCAGCCGAGACCTTTACCTGCGATTGAAATTTTAAGTGAGTTTCCTGCAGCACCTGCATACTTAGCGGCAAAACTTCCGCTTCCAGTGATCGTCACACCTGCATCAAAATCATCACGATTTTTGATGAGAAGAGACGTACCACTGTCAACAGCATTCTTCGCAGCAGTCGTAACTTCGCGAACAACAAACATGTTGCTTGAGTATTTGAGGAATTGGTTAGCAGAAAGGAACTCAATTGCTGAACTATCGTTTGAGAACGTTGGGTCTCCGAAATTAGCAACCAACTCAGCTTCATTACCTACTAAGATTGGTTGTTGAACGGGGCCCCACGCGAAATCGCCGACAAACGCACCAGTAGTAGTAGTTACGCCTGGCACAATACCTGACAGATCCACTTCTTTAATGGCGACGTTAGGCGATGCAGACTGTAATAGAGCCATAATCGTATCCTTTTATCGTTGAGTTATGATAAGTTACATTATACGGAAAGTTAATCAATACGATTATTTATCATTTAATAGGTTTCAGCGTCCCACGGGATGGCCCAGTCTGGTGACTTGAACGACTCTTGATCTTCTATTTGACGAATTGCATCACTACCGTCGTCGATGAAACCGAATGGAACGATCGCATCCTCGATCTCCCTTTGTTGTTTCTCAAAGATCATCTGTTTGAGGTTGATGTCTGTCATGTCCGTAAACTGTTGAGTCGATATGAAGTAACCGAACATGACCAGATTCATCATGAGATCATCGTGGTTACCATCACTGGCCTCATAGGACTGACCCTTGGACACAAAGGTGGAGATTTCTAGAATGGTATTTTCATCAACGATATCTAGTTTGTTCTCTTCAAGTAGATCCTTGATACCAGAACAACCTAGACGTTTGACCTTGCGATTCATTTCGATACCGATCGCATTCTTCTTGACCGCAGACTCTAGATGGATGTTGTCATACTCCAGTTCGTAGTATAACCCATTGCACACCACTTGTCCAGCATCATTTGACTCAACAATGACATAGGCATCGTTGTAGGCTTTCGCAATCTTATATATAATATCAGGGAAGAGTATTGGAGAGATACGATTGTTCCGATACACTGCGACCTGTTTAAATGGTCGTGTAGTTACATCAATTACCGAAAAGGTACTATAGTCCAACCCTCGACCCTTCGCTACATCGACAGTCATGACATATTCATGATTCTTTTGAGTCTCTTCGTGTATATACAAAGAGTTACCTTCTAGTATTCTCTTCGCGGGGAATGCACGGAAGTTCAGTAACGTCTCTGCATTGATCAGAGTATCTCCCGTACCAAAGAATGTATTACCAAATTCCTGATCGAACTGCATCTGTGATGTGTTGGAAATGGTTTGGTTTTTCCATTCCTCATCACGGCCCGGAACGTCCCACCAGTTTACCGTAAACGCTTTATACTCGTTCGTTGTTTGGACGGCACCTTCCCAGATCTTGTGGAAAGTATTACCGATACCATTTGCTGTAGATGTAATAATAACCTTCGTGTCTTTACCCGCAGATACAACGGGGTAGGTGGAAGTATAGAATTCAGCTGCTCGCTCAACAAAAGCAAACTCGTCAAGGAAAAGCAGGTTAACAGACATACCCCGTATAGAAGAACCACTAGTGGCAGCAGCAATAATGCGACTATTATTGCTAAACTCAATAGAACCCTTGTTGAGTGCTCGACAGCCAGGTTGTAGAAAAAAAGGTAGATTTTCAAGTGCCAAGGTGACTCTGGCGAGCATTTCACGCGCTGTAGCCCCTTTGTTAGCGAGGACGGCGATAGTCTTCTCGGGGTGAAATATAGCATACCATAACAGATAAACAACGGACGAAATACTCTTACCACTTTGTCGACAGGCGAGTACGATCGAAAAGCGATTGCTGTTAAAATGATCGAACATCTTTTCCTGATACGGATAAAGATTGAAGTTGACAAGTCCCTTATCGAGTGATATAATCTTAACATAAGTCCGCGCAAAATAGGCAGGATCTCGCATACATTTAGCATACTCAACAACCTGATCCTCAGTCCATTGTTGTTGTATTCCATCACGTTTTACATTTATATTGCCTAGATAACTATCGTTGGTCATCCGTTGCGCTAACATCAATCACCTTCTCTTCTTCATGGTTCTGCAACATTCTTTGCAGATCAGTAGTACTACCTATAAACACATTATTATTAGTGATTGCCTTTTGTTCTTCTTGTTTTGGTTCGGTAGTAATGTCCTTGTTCTTTTTGTTCAAGTCCATTAGTTTATCTGTGACTTCGGCCACATTCTTGATCATACCCGACAACACTTCGAATGCACGAGGATGTTCAGACTCTCGTGCAACTTCGACCATAAGATCCAACCCACGCTTACCCGTCTCCATCAATTCGAGATAGGTATCACGAGATGTTTCATAGTCTTCTTTGATGTTCTTGTTTTCACTCATACATTATACCGGAGGCCCTGGCGTTTCTCCCTCTGCGAAGTCAGTCGAAGAGGCAAGCAACGTAATCCGTGTAGTGATTGCATTACTCGGTCGATTGGTGGTATCGGTATGACGTATGAGAAGATCAAACTCAACGAACGCTACTTCAATACCTTCTTCTGCAGGCGTTGGTGGTTTAACCTGCCATGCTTCACTCGTTCCTAGATTTAATGTTACACCAAAGTCGCCAGGAAAACTTGAGTTGTTATTACCGCCGGAAACATAAGTTGCAATGCACTCATAATCACTAGCTGTAAAGTTTACTGGATCTGTATCGTCTATCCAGTTGCCTAATGTGAGTGTCTCATCTCCAGCATCATTATTGTCTAGGGTTACTTCTATCGCACCAGTATTTTGAAGAATAAGTGTGCAAGACGCAATTAGTCCACCCAAATTCTGAGTAGTTCCACTACTCATTGAAGAGAAAGAATCTGGATCAGTTAAGTTCCCTCTCTGTACATTAGGTGTGTCATCTACGTCTGGATCATTTATTGTGAAAACATTTGTCTTCACTGCTGTGCCAACGCTTGTACTGTTCACAGTCATGGTGTAATCTACAGTCCCACCTGTTTCTATATCATCCGTGTCAGCAATACCCACATCGAAAGTTGAACTTGTTGCAGTTGTGTGAGAGAACGTTCCATATGGTGGATCACCGGTCTCATCGTCAAAGTCTTCCCAAACCTCAGCGGGTGCAAAGTAATACGTACCGCTAGTAATCGGAGAAGATTCGTTGTTTGGCGCAGACATAGTTACAGACTGGGGCCCAGTGGATACAACCGTAGTTCCGGACGGGAAGTCGATACCTCGAACCTCATCCCCTACACTGATACCCGATGTATCGAGAACACTAATAATCGAAGATCCCGCCGCAGTTGATGACAATGGATTTTGATCTGCGGGGTTTAGGTCGTTTACCCAATAATAGTATGTACCCGTTGGGACGTTGGTGCCACCAAAGGTAAACTGTACTGTTTCACCTTCGTTCTTAGGACCGTCGTTTGTTAATGTATATGACGCGGCCGCATCCGTCATAATGCATGTGTCTGTAGCCACAACTGTACCAGCATAAGATCCGACTCGTGCTGTTACAGTAACCGTCTGATCACCGTTGACTTGACTTTCTACAGTTGTTGGGGATGTGAATTGTACTGTCGCACCCGCACCAACAGACTGTGCCGTGGGTTGCAGAGTGGTGATGCGAGATGTTACACCTGCTCCTGAGAACGTTATGTAGATCGTCTCTGCACTAGCATTCGATGCATTACCTGTCACTTCACAATCCAATATGTTGCCTTCTGTAACATCATTGGCAACAAGAGTGTAAGCCTGTGTTGATGTGTCACTAATGGATATTTCAGAAGTCTGTGCAATGACACCACCCGTCGATGTTTTCGAAACAAACACACGGAAAGTTTCTGTTCCTTCTCGATTCAGATCTTCGGCCAAAGTCAGATCAATTGTAGATATTCCAGAAGTTACCGTAATCTCTTCTCTTGATGATGACGTTGCAAATCCTGCATCGAAGTCATCACTGGTGATGCCCGAACCCGAAATATAGTAGTAATATGATCCATCAACATCATTTGTGACTGTGAAATCTACAACCACAGACTCATCTTCATCCAAAGAAGTTGAACGAGGTACCAAAGAGTATGATGGTGGAGTCACTCCCACACCAATAATTGTATAACCCGTTCGTAAAACTTCAACATCACTATTGTCAAGTATGACGATCTCAAAGTCTTCATTTGCAGTATCACCGTTTGTTGCAAAGGTCACATCGACCGTACCAGAATTTGATGTAAATGGTATAGCCGCCGCAGTTCCTACCGTAGTGGGTGGTGAACCAGTAAAGTCCGCAGCTGTTGTTGGTGATGAATAGTCAAGGTAATACTTTGCACGGTTGCCGTCCTGAAGGTTAGTACCCGTGATCGTAAACGTAACTGTGTCACCTTCTGTCTGGCCGGGGTTATCTACTACAATGGTATCAAACGTTTCGTCTGCATCGTTGATTGTCAATGCGATGGTATCTGTCAGTTCCGGAGTGAAGAAACCACTAGTGCTTGAAGTGAGGGTTATTGTCTCGTTGACTACACCTTCATAGGTATTACTCACAGAAGTGGTTGACAGAGTAAACGTCTGACTTGTACTAGTCACTGTCAGTGTTCCGGTCTTGTTTGGAATCCTGCTATCAGTACCACTGATTGTGTATGTCACATCCCGACCGTTCATAGATGCCGGTGTTGCGAGAGTAACCTGTATATCTTCCCCTTCCGTTATTGTTACGGTTGCGGGTGTTAATGAGTATTCGTCTTGAGGGTTCAGATCATTGATGGTGATTGTATCCGATGTAGCTTTCTCCACACCAGAAAGTGTATAGATCTTGACATTGAATGTTTCGTTATCATCACTCGGACCAGAAGTTCCATCAACCACGGTAGACACATCAAATGTACCCGTGTTGTTTCGAATATCGAATGGAATTCTGACACCCGTCGTGGGGAATGCGGTTGATACAATATCATCACTATCCGCAGAGATTGGGAATACCTGATATTCTAGAGTTGTACTACCGTTGTTTGGTACAGTACCGGCCGTTGCGTTTACTGTGAACGTGACTGTGTCACCTTCGTCAATCTCATTACCTACTGTATCGTCGCTGATTGTATAAGCGCCAACAATATCTTCGATCGCAATCACCTGATTTGTAATGGGACGGCCTTCTAAATCTTCAACTCGTACTGTAAATCTTTCAGTACCTTCTGTTTCGTCAGAATCGTGTAATGTTACGATATCAAAATTACCACTAGGACTAATCAATAATGGTTGTTTGTTTGCACTGTCCGGAAAATCACCAGAGAACGCAAAGTCGTCCTGAGTTGCATCACTGTCCAAGTGAATGAAGTATCGTAGTTCCTGCTGATCATTTAATAGATTCGAACCAGTTATTGATATATTGAATGTGGTACCTTCATCCTCCACATCACTTGGAGTTGTGGTCACAAGATAAGATGGTGACAAACGACTTGAAACTGAACTATCAAATGACTCAGATGCCAATCTGGCCTGAACCAAATCTTCGATTAATAGTTCTCCCCCAAGATACATTCCTGCGGGGTGTACAAACAACTTGAATAATTCTTCCCATTGAGTAATGGGGATAGACGAACGTACCAGATACGCAAATGTCTGATATAACTTATCGTCCGTTATATAATGTAATGAGGTAGGTCCGATAGTTGATTCGGGTTTACCCAACTCAAAAACCTGTTGGTTTGTTTCAACAACTTCTGCATCAATACCATAGAACGAACGGAAGAACCACTCGATTGCAAACTTTGTTCCCTTTGATCGGAACAGTGTATTAGAGAAGTTTGCAGCTGCACGTTTCTCTGCGTCACCTGTTGCAAAACTCTCAAAGTATGCATCACCCAACAACAACTCATCCTCAATGTATGAGAGAAGAGTGATATCGGTTTCTGTGATGTCTCGTGACGCAAATAGATGGTGAAGAAGTTCCGTCGCCTTCTGTTCGCCCTGAAACTCATAATAGAATGTTAGAAGATTAATAAATTTTGGATACGACGCTGCAAAGTGTTCTGGTAAGGCCAGATCCACCTGATCGGGTTGTAGACGTAGGTGTCTACGTCTTTTGTCCAAAAAGTTATTATGCATATACTATCTAGGCTTGTGCATCCATTGCGTCATATCGTGATGACTTCAATTTGCGAATCGCTGTCAGGTGCTACAGAGAATGTAATAACATCATCTGTAAGTGAGTATGAACTTTTCATCTGATAGACACCGTCGATGTAAACCTGAGTATTGGCGATCGATGGTGGTGCACCTGCATTGATAAGTGTTAATGTCGTTGTCAGACCGTCCCCTGTTCCGGAGTCTGCATATACAGTTCGAACATTATTGTCGAAATATCCTTTTACTGCCGCAGACGTTGGAATACATGAGTCATTGTCATTGTTTCCAATACCGTCTGCTTCATCGACGAACTTGCTTATAAAAATACTTTCTGTATAATCCTGCAACGAACCAAAGGTAATCTTACCTGTCGTGAACGTATCACCACCAATAGTGAGTTCGTTTTCAACTTCGAAGTCACCCGTTACCTTCGCACCTTCGGCCGAGTCCACCACGTTTTCTGTATACGCAGAGAGAAGATTGCCAAAGGTTATCTGTTTGGTTGTCGTGGTACTTACGTCGTTGATGATTAGAACATCACTGTCTCGCAAGTCTGCGGCCTGAAGTTCGACTAACTGTGAGATTTTAATATCAGCCATTTATTATGCTCCTACCCCACCGTTCAGACTTTGAAGAAGAGTCGCAAGACGATCGATTGCATCGTCTACGGTCGTGGGTGGCGACCCACTCCACAGTCCCGCACTGTCAGCGGTATATGTTAGATTAGATGTTAAAAGATTACTGTTCGGATTGTAGGTCAAACTTGTGTTGACGTTGACCCCATCATTACCAGACGTTGCATTACCAAAGTGGACATAGAATGTTGCATCGGTGGATGCAGTTGTGATCGCCACGTTTGTTGCGTTAGTCGCAGATGCGGCCGCCACGTTGTTTATACTTGAACCATCTCCACTGAAGTTTGTCGCAGCGAGAGTTTCTGTCGATGCGTCGAATGTCAATGCACTACTTGTGTTTGCACTGTCAAAGCCTGGGTTTCGTTCTTCACGAGTAATCAGATAGTAAGTGCCCGTTACACCCACACTATCTGTTGCAAGTTGTCGTGACTGACTCGCAGTCGTCGCAACTGTTGCGGATGTCGCAGTGGTTGCGTTACCTGCAAAGTTTGTGGTGGTCAACGTGTTAGAATTTGGATTGTAGGTCAACTCATTATCTACATCTACTGAGTCAGTACCTACAGAACCTACCATCGGGATGAGGAAAGATGCATCAGCATCACCCGCAGACTTGGTGTTAATCTGTTTCGCAATTACACCCTGACCTACATCACCCGTATTATCATTCTGGTTTTCCCATGCAGAACCATTCCACTTGAGAACCTGACCTGTTACCAGACCAGTGAATGTATCAACCACATCATTAATTGAAGTCAGTTCAAAGTTCGCAGAGTCCGCAACTAAGGCTTCATCTGCAACACCTTCAAAACCACCGTCGGCCTTGATTCTATTCGTAGATGGGTTTACTGTTATCCCTGCATCCGCATAGACAGAGTCATATTGTCCCGAACCATTTGGTGCGAACAAAAGGAAATTGTCAAACGAGTTATCCGTCGTTGATGCGATCTGTATTTTGTCAGCCTGTTCCGCAAACTGAATATTGGACGCTAAAAGTGTACTATATTGAATCTTCTTCGTCTCATCGGAACTGACATCTACGATGACAAGAAGATCCGAATCAGTTGCATCAGCTGTCGACAACTCGTTCAAATCGCTGATTTTTATGCCTGCCATTTATTTTTCCTCAAGGATTCGTATCTTTATTTATACTGAATTAGTGAACCTTACAGTAACATTCTCTCTCGTTCCACCTGTTGGTGTAACACCGTAAACAATTTCATCTGTTCCGGCCGTAGATGCGTTATATGTAAGATTGCCTGCACTACTAACTGCTGCGGTACCGCGAGTACCCTGACTAATAAGACTGTATGTCGCAGAAGCAAAGTTATCGTTGGTCGTAAGATCAAGAGCGTATTGTATACCAATCGTCACTGGGAATGGTCCCAGTATCGTGGCCGTTACATCCTGAACTGCAGATATCGTGACATTGATTGTCTGAGGGAGTTTCTTTGGTTGTGCAGAATCCCCATACAACAAGTCGATAGTAAATGTATCAGTACCGTTAAAGTCACTATCTGGTTGATATGTATACTCACCTACCGCAACAATGATGCCACTCGCAGACACTAAACGTTTTGAATACGTTACTGTTGCAGTACCATTCGATGGTGTAGTGGTTCCCAGCTGCAAACCATGTGTTGTCAATGGTGCGTTAGTGACCTGATAATTATCGACTGTCAACGTTGTATCTTCGTTGATGGTCTTGGTTGTGTTTGTTGCAATCGCCGCACTATCTGTTATATTGAAGAATACGTTACCATCCAGATCTGCGTTCTCGATATCGTATTGTGTAATGATAGGGGTGGGTGTTGCAATCGCCTTGTACATTGAGATTTTCATCTCAAAGTCAAGTGTGTAAATAATGGTACGACGTGACTCAAGTGGTGCTTCATAGTCATCTGAGAATGTAATACCCTGTAATGTTACGGGCGTATCTTCTTTGATACCGTCAAAATCTTCCAACGGTTTCATTGTGAGAGTATAGGACGGAGTAAAGTATGGTAGAATTTGTTCTACGATTTGCAGTGCATCGTCCTGACCTTTCGCATAGACACTCAACTGAAAGAGGATGTTATAGGGTACGGGAGTGTACACTTGACTTGACTCACCATAGGTTGAGCCTGGTACGACACAGTTGTTTACTTTAGGTAATTGACGCATTGCATCATACTGCATCGCAACAATCTCGAATGACATACGAGGCAACTTGATTGCAATAGATCGTTCAGCCTGTTCACCATCTGCCATTGCATCGAGACGTGAAAGAAAGTCACGTTTGGGTGCATAAGAAAGTGGAACTTTTACTTGACTTATTGACGCACCACTGGTATTCTTACGTACCACCTTTATATTATTAAACAACGAACCAAATACGGCCACCGCATTACGAATCCGTTGATGATAGAAATGATCTCCAAACATTATTGCGGATCTCCAAACGGATTACTCTCAGAGAAGTCTAACAGTGCGTCTCCGATATTATCGAAGTCACTATTCATGGCACCGTCTTGTAAGTCTTCACCAATCAAGGTTGGTGTGCCTGTTGCACCAGAGATATCTCCGGTTATCGCACTCAAAGTGAACTCATGATAATCCCCATCGGGTGCACCCACATGAGAGATGTATACTTTCTGTGCGGCAGAATTTGACAAATCGGTCTTGACAACTTCGCCTTGTATGGTATAATCAGAGTTGACCTGTGTAACCCCCTCTCCTATCTCAAATGTTCCAGTGATAGATGAGAAGGTAAGAACGGTCTGATATGCATGATTAGCCTCCAGATCATCAACTTCTTCGATGCCTGTATCAAAGTCTTCATCATTGTACTCAAAGAGTTCACACCGCATCTTGAAGACGGGAAGGTTCTTTAACTGATAGAATGGTTCTTCTGTCTCTACTCGTGTGATCTCAAAGAACGACTTGGACAACGTGAGATAGATGAGATCACCTTCACGTGGCCTGTAGAATGGTTCTGATATTTCGTTTTCATAAAGTGCAACGGTACTACCCCATCGACGACGTGCAACAATAAAGGTGGCCGCATCACGAATCTCCACTCCGAACTTGGTGAACAGATCACCTTCACCGTCGAACCCTTCTGTGTTCTCGATGTACATTTCGATACGATACGCATTGTCAAAACGAGACACAGAATCATCCTGAAAGATTCCGTCTCGATTAACAATTTCACGAGGAATATAGTACACATCCTGTCCGAACATCTTCAAAGACTCGATAACGATGTCTTCGTATAGAACCTGTTCGTTGTGTGTTCCTTGTGTGAAGTAAAGATTAGTGGCCATTTATTATCCCATGAAGAAGTCGACTGGCATTTCATGCTCCAGTCTTAACTTCTCTTCGAGTCTTTGCATCTCTGCGGTTGCATCATCATAGAGTTGACGACCATTCATGGTCACACCGCCAGGCAACTGCATACCCTCAAACTTAATAAGGTTTGCACCCCATTGCTGTTTGATACATTGTGTGGTATAATCACGCAAGAAGATATCATCCCAGATATTGTAAGTGGTGTCATCCACCAGCTGGAAACACTCTGCGATGATGTATTGATCCTTGAGAACATCCTTGTCTTCGAAATTACCGTGTAGGTAAAGACGGTTCTGATTACGTGAGAATGTTGTGATAGGTTGGCCAGTCAGAAGGTTGTCAAGGAAATCAAGATACTGTTCTAGTTGGTAGTAGTATGACATACCACCCGCGAACTGCATGAAGTCTCCCAAAGAGTTTAACATGAGTTGGTATCGGATGTCAAACATATTGACGTTAGAGTACGTAGGGTTCAACGGAAGAACACGACGAATGAACGGTATGTCTGCACTGATAGGAATATAACCATTGTCGATGTCAGTCTGTGTCACTTGATGTTTTAAGAAGATTCGAACTGTCGCATCATCATGGTATTCCCGATACAAGGCAACAGCATCATCCACACGATCTTCCACCTGATCGGTGTCCACGTTAATTTCAATAACGGGACTACCCAAACGGCGTAGACAGTAGTCGATCAATGTTTGTCTAGAGGTTGGCGATGCCATTTATATTCTCCAATAGTTTCTACTATTTATGACCCCCACAATACTGCACCGGCAGAATCGTAGATGATCAATTGATTATTATTAGTGTCAAAGAAACCGACGTTGGCCTTCACAGAGTCCGCAGATAAAGATGCGTTTCGAATAGTCATGTCGATTGTCGTCGAGTCTCCACGAGTCATTACATCTTGTAACGTGTCCGCTTCTGTTGCGGCCAGAGACGCAAAGGTTCTTTGTGCAACACTGTCGTCCGCAGTCAGAACCAGAACATTTGTTGAAACATCATTTACTGGTAGATTCGGTGTGATTAAACCAGACTTCAGGGTAAGTGCGTTATCTGTCGAATCACCACGGTCTGTTACCGTCTGTAAGGTATCTTGACCTAGACCCGCATCATCTACCAGAGTTGCAAACGATCGTATACCAACCGAATCTGTTGAAAGATTTCGTACCAACAAGTCGGTGGTGGTTGCGTCACTGTCTGCTGTAGTCAGTACCAAACCACCCACGACGATCTTGCTGGATGTGGAGTCTCCACGATCCGTAACAGACTGTAACGTATCTGCACCAATGTCTGCCTCTTCGGCCAACGATGCGAACGATCGAATACCCACACTATCTGTTAGGTCATTCAGAACAAGGATACTAGTAGTGGTTGGATCACTATCCGCTTGGGATATTGTTAATCCCCCAGCGTTGATATCGTCCCCTTGTGCAATCAATCCCGCTTCACTTGCTAAGGATGTAAACGATCTCTTACCAACGGAGTCTGTTGCAAGGTTAATAACGAGAACCTGATTCGTGTCCTCATCGGAGTCGGCCTCTGATATGGTCAGACCACCCGCTTGGATATCGTCACCTTGTGAAATCAGACCCGCTTCGGATGCGAGTGAAGTAAACGATCTCTTACCGACTGAATCCGTTTCAAGGTTAATCACCAATACTTGGTTGGTGTCTGAATCAGAATCTGCATTCGCAATAGTCAGACCACCCGCACCGATGTCATCTCCCTGTGAGATTAGACCTGCGTCACCCGCAAGGTCATCGAATGATCTCTTACCAACACTGTCGGTCGCAAGATTAATAACAAGAACTTGATTGGTATCTGAATCGGAATCAGCTTGACTGATTGACAATCCACCTGCATTGATATCATCACCTTGTTGGATAAGTCCAGCTTCGGTTGCCAATGAGGTGAAGGATCTCTTACCAACACTATCAGTTGCGAGGTTGATGACAAGAACTTGGTTGGTGTCTTCGTCTGAGTCTGCATCAGCGATAGTCAGACCACCAGCACCAATGTCGTCTCCCTGTTGGATAAGTCCCGCTTCACCCGCGAGATCGTCAAACGCACGTTTGCCAACGGAGTCCGTTGCAAGATCAATGACAAGAACCTGATTGGTATTGGGGTTGGAGTCTGCCTGTGTGATCGTCAGACCACCCGCAGTAATCGCATCCCCCTGTTGAATAAATCCTGATTCTGCCGCAAGAGATGTGAATGATCTCTTACCTACCGAATCGGTCTGTTCATTGAGTACCAGTACAATGTTAGTATCTGGATCTGAGTCAGTTGCAGTGAGTGATAGACCACTAAGACTGGCTGCATCACCGTCTGCAAGAAGTCCTGCTTCATCTGCAAGTGAACCAAACGAACGAACACCAACACTATCCGTGAGTAGATTTCGTACTAATAATGATGTGGTGGTTGGATCACTATCCGCAAACGTGAGAGACAATCCACCGATCGTGATTGCAAGACTGGTCGAGTCACCTTCTTCTGTAACGGCCTGAAGTGTGTCTGCACCTTGTCCACTGTCTCCCAGTAGATCTCTAATGCTGATAATACCTAGAGGGTTTCTTTGAGTAGGATCTAAAATACCGATGACGAATCGTTCGTTACCACCGACAACTGAATCTAGTTGATTCGCTTCGTAGATGATCTCGTTGATTGAGATGCTTTTTGTGAGACTACGTGTGCCATCCAATGTGGATTGGAAAAGACCACCACTGTCCGCAGGCAAACCTACATTGGGTTCTGCCTGATCCAGACCAAGAAAAGCATAACGGTCAGAGTCGAGACGACTAAGGTCTCGTGTTCTTACCTTTCCACTAAGTTGTGATAGTCCTTTAGCCATTTAATTAACCGTTCAATGCCTGCAAGAATGAGAAGATGAAGTTTACATCACTGTCGGATGCATTCTCCGTAAACGCTCGCATCTGGTTGTTTTGTTCTACGATCAACTTACCAGTAACGAGACCCGCTGCATCATTGGGTTGTACATCAAAGTTCTTTACCACATTAGTCGCAACATCGGTTGTTGTGTCGTAGTGTTGAAAAGTCACTTGATGCACGTCAGTCTCAGAAGTGTTGGCGGCCTGTGCCATCAACACAATCGCAGTAATACCGTTGGGTGTCGTATAGATGACATCACTGTCACCAATAAATCCACCTGGCGGTTTAGAGACTAACTTCGCAGTTCTCGTTTTAAATTCATTTAATGGGATTGCCATTGATTAACCCTCAAGTGCCAAGATGTATGGTGTTAGAATTTCGAACAAAGATCGTTCAAAGGTCTCACCTTCGATTCGTCCTGCTGCTCTGTTAATTGTCAAGTCTGCACCAATTCGGAAGTCACCTAACTGATCCGTACTTGTGAATACCACGAGACCCTCTTGGGTTGCAGAGTCAAACACGACTTCGCGTGATCGACTAGGAATACCACCGTTCTGTGGAATCGCAGTGAATGTGTTCGTACCTGATCCCACATACTCAAAGGTGTGAGAAGAGGTTGTGATCTGTGACCGTTGATGGAAGTTAACAGTCTGGCCACCTTTCTTTGGTTCGTTCATTGGTGGTTGCATAGTGATATCATATACGCCAGGGGCCACTGAATCTACACCCGTGATCGTATAGAAGAAATCCTCACTATCAAAACTGATCGCATCGTTATAGTTTGGTTTCTTGAAGTCGTTTAGATTCTCAAGATAACTATACGAGTCAAGGTTTCGAATATCTGTGTATCGGATTACGTCTGCAAAGACACCCTGATCTGATTCAAGGAATCCACGATATAGGGGTGGACTCGAACCCAAGGCAACCAGACCAAAGTCACCGAACGATGCGTTACTGTTTGCAATCGAACACTGACCACCCGACTTCGCTTCGATCGATGTCGCAGTCGAGATTGTGAATATTGAAACTAATTGTGCATATCCCCGATTTAATAGTTGCACTCCGAAACCGGCTGCGTTATACTGTGTGAACGCATCTGATACCATTGATCGTAGACCCGAACACTTTGATCCGTCGATACGCATACCCACACCATCTGTGGTGATCGATGTACAGTTCTGGACATAGGGTGACTGGATGATAAATGGACCAGCTCCAGGCGAGTCAACGTTGGGATCATAGGACACACATGCAGCAAGACTTTGATGATCACGGAATGTCACATCCTTGATGAACGTACCGTTGTCCATGTAGAATAAATCAGAGTCCACACTCTGAGGACGAATGGTCACGGTTCGTAGGTTGTCTCCTACAATTGCAGTCTTGGGTGGCAACTTCAACGGGTTGTTGATCGTGTAATCCCCAGACTTCAGATAGATTGTTGTGTCGCCCGTAGTTGCAGCCCGTTCTACCGACTGTGTGATGATCAGATCTTCGATGTCTTTGATTCCGACGATCGCATCACGTAGTTCCACACTAACACCACGAGAAGTATAATTGGGTTCTACCTTTGCGGGTAATCCTGAAAGACTGTTCGCAGTGATTACGTCAGTGAAGATGGGGATCAGTGTATCTTTGAGTTGCGTACCTTCAGTCGCAGTGGCATACTGACCACCGTTACCACCTGCATTCAATCCAGTTGAAGTCAGATTGGATGTCAATGCATTGCGTACTAGTTCGTCAATAATGACCCCAAGGTGTGTATAAGTTGCCGCAGACTGTGTTTGTTGTGCGGTTGGTAATTGAGACACACCATCCACAAAGTATGATTGTGCAATGATCTGCACACCGTGTGTGCCGCCATATAGAATGTCAAACGTCAATGCGTCTACAATGAAACCCACGTCACGTCGACACTTCGTTTCGTCATATGTCAAGGAAGGATAGTTTGCAGTGATATATGCGACTGCCTCATTCTTGAGGTATGCACGGTTATTCTGTAGAATAACTGACGCATCATCTGCATCTGGTGAAGGTAATACTGCGGGTGCGGGGAATGTGAGTGTGTCTGCGGCCGTTTCTGTACTGACCGAACCGTTCACCAGAATGTCTACAACTTCACTCCAGTGACGATTGTTTCGTTGCAAGGCACCGTCCACACCTGTACTTGATTTTACTTCTGGTACCGATGCGACTGCACCTTTTGCCTCGTTAAAACCAGAACGGGTTGCGACAATCTGTAGGTCTCTTACCACGTTTGCACTTGCACGTTGATAAGACAGTCCCGAGGTTACCGCGTTATAGTTTGTTCCGAAAGCAATATCATGGTAGAGACCGTCAAAGATTAAACCGAAGTCTCGTGAACACTTCGCACGATTAAAGGTGAATGCGTTCTGGGCCGTCACGACCGATACTGCAGAGTCGAGAGTCGCAAATGCATCTTGAAGTGATGTACCTAGATTACCTCGTATCGCACCCTTTGCAACATAATAGACGTTTTCAACTGCATCATCTCCGACCTGAATGACATCGATATTGCCATTCTGATCCTTCTTGATGAACATCTTACCATCATGTGTATTGATGGCGATTTCACCAAGGGATAGATCAGCAAGACCTGGCCGTTTGCCGGGGGTGTCTGTTCTCTTCTGTATAAGTTTAGTAATTGCCATAGTCTTTATTTATTAGAATGATCCACCGTCGAAAATGATTGCCTGCACCTGACCCGAATCGCCCAACTGGAATGATGTAGAATCAAAACTTGAAATACCTGCGTTGGTGTCTGTTGCAAACTCCGCCAAAATCCTTATTTGATTACCTTCCCTTACAATATCGATACCTTCACCAGCAATCAACAATTGTTCCAGACTTGTCGCAAGATCACCTGCGTTGATTGTTTCTACTGATAAGTTAGTAATTCTTGCAGAGTCGGCTTGTAAGTTGACCGTAATGGTGTTATTATCAACCGTAAGGTCACCACCAACCAACCACTCGTTGATCTTCTTGTCTGAGTCAACAATGACACCGGAGTTCTTTGTGAGAATACCATGTGCATGATCAAGAAGGTCTGTAAAGTATTTACCACCGATGACATCAATACGGGTCGCGAGTTGAGTTCCATCTGAACCCACACCAAAGTATAATCGATTACCACCGTTACCACCTGTACCATATGCGGGATCTGCGAGATATGAATACGCAAGTTCACCACCGTACAGGCCAGTCGGGAGTCCAGAGTCACCCGAACGTCGAATTAATATTAAACCACGATCGGAGTCACGGTTGAATACCTTACCGTCGATTCTGTCAGTTGCGTTTGCTCTGTTGACAAGAATTCCATTCTCATCAGCAACGAGAATATCACCTTCCTGAATGTTGGATGTGGTAATACCGACAACATCATTGAGGTTAACTTGGTTTGATATGAGAACGTTTCGAGTGGGAACACCGACTTCAATTTTCAGTACCCGCGTTGCATCGCCAAGTACAGCTTTGTAATTGGGTGTTCCTACTAAAACCTTGTCGACTCGAATGTTTGGCACAGATTACCCCTTATGTAACGGATGGAGTAACTGTGATGAGCCCTTGTAGAACTCGTTCAATCGTGGTGTCGCCGTCACTGTCGAGAGATATTTCTACATCGTAAACATAACGTTTCTTGGGATTCAGAGTTGTGGTCTGATCATTGGTCAAAGAAAGATTGACAATCCCGTCTGTTGCGGGTGAAGCGATACCTGCAGAAAAACGAATCTTGTCGTCACTGTCTGCATCGTAACTGGTTGCCATTCGTGCACCAGCCGTGTATCCTGTCAGATCTTTCTTAGTCCCGTCTTTGTTAACGAGGTAAATATCAATGGCGACATCGGTACCCTGATCGATCGTGAGTTCTTCGTAGTATGCCATAGAACATATTCCATAAAAGTGTTATGGTTTTATTTATATGTTTAGTCAGCGCGAATATCTTCAATAACCCAATCTTGTAAACCTTGTGATAAATCACTACGGTCGAGAACAAATGCAACTGTCATTCTCAGACCCTTTCCATGATTTCGTGCGGCATGATATACAATCTTGTCATATCCATCTTCATACGCACCAAAGTATCCTGCCTTACATTGCCATCCCTTTACGTCTGGAATGGTTACAATCTCATCTTTGATGGGATCGTAGTGTTTCCACCACCCTTCTCCCGTTTCACTGTACGTGAAGATGAAGTTATACGCTGACGCATTTGCATTATTATGCCATGAGATGTAACCCACTTCGGGGGGATACACTGAGAACAATGCGTTCTTTCTCAGGTTAAACGTAGACATTAGTTTCTGAAAAAAATCTGTCAGTTTTGAACCGACTTCTTCCGCAAGGATCTCACTTCCCTTCGGATCAAACATAAAATTGCTTGAACCAAAGGAGTATCCGACTAATGCATCCGGAAACCCGTTGTGGTCTCCTCCCTTTTGACGAATCTCCTGAAAGAAATCCAGACTCGTGTATCGGTCTGCATCTTCAACGGTTGCAAACTTCGCACATGATAGTGGAACGGCCTTGTAGTTCTCATCCTTGAGAAACCACAATGCTTGATTCAGAATTTCTATTACCTCATCATTGAGGGGTATGTCTTTCATCATGTATAAACTTCCTGTTTTGCGGACGCTGATGAATAGTGTCGAATCACAATGGGATCTTTGTTATGATTCAGATGTGGTTTGTACTTCGAGTAGAAGTTCCAACGTGCATCGTCCTCTAACACTCCCACTTTCAGATCAAAGAACTTAGGTTCTTTCTTGGTCAACCACCAAAGAGAAAACTGATCCCACCGTTTAAATGATTGGGGGTACTTCTCCAGATCTTCTGTTCCGTCTTCTTTCTTGGGCCACCACCGACCCGCATACTGTTCAACTGTCAGATCAAACCAATCATGCATGAACTCCCGAACAAGAGGATTACGCATATCATAAAGACAAACTCCCCCACACAACTCAAACCCTGCGGGTTCTCCATCTGGTCTACGTGCACCCTCAAAGTAAACCTCTGCATAACAATAGTGACGTTCTACCGGAAGGCCAGTAAATAACACATCATGTCCATTGAACTGATCAAAGATAATCGAGATGTCTTCGTGTTCAACCTCACAATCTGCATCGATATACATGGTCAAGTCATAAGGTGAACGAGCCATGCCCCATATCTTTGCGCGCTTATGATCATCACAAAAAATAAGATCATCAGCAATATCTCTTCCTCTGTCATCCAACAACCTCTCTTCGGTAACCAAACAACACTTGGCGTCAGGCATAAAATCCTTGATGGATTCGATTAGATTACATGCAGAATAATAAAAAAACTTTGTACGTGAGGCGACAATTAGAAATCCTTTAGTCGGTTCGCTCATTCAATATTCCCTTTTCTATACCAATAATCAAAGATGCATACGCATTCATTTCTACTTCATTTTCAGAACGGCGGAGTGCAGTACGTAACTTTCTATTCTTGCTGTCACGTATTTCTGGTATCTCAAACGCCTGAAGTTTCATGTGAAAAAGTTTTTCGAGTTGTGCCGCCTTCTTTTGTTGTTCGTGCTTGACTTGGCCGGTCTTCTGTTCCATCGACTTTCTTTGACGACGTTCCGCAGTGTTCACATCAATCTTTTCTGTTCCAACTGTTGCAACAACTTCTTTATAGTTGGGACATAACGAACGATCCGGTAGTAATCGAGAAAAGACTGCAACCTCTTTTCTTTTCTTACCGTCGGCCTGTTTGTGCATACGAATACACTTGAGGACAGATCGATCATCGATACCATCCTCCCAGTATGCATTATCCATAATTTCATATTCCATTAAGCAATCCTCACGTACAATGTATATGTTTCAATGACAGATGGTGTACCTAACAATTCACCACCTTCACCATAAGTTGTCTCACTTTCATAGGTGCCGACATAGGTCTCTTCATCGGCCTCACCTTCAAAGTCTGTACTATAATCTCCAGCAAAAACATCCGACTCATACCCAGAACTATAGTTTGAAGAGAAGTTACCACCTTCGAACTCACCAACAAAGAATGCGCCGTATTCTGCACCAGCATAAGTCTCTTCGACATCTTGCAAATATTCTGTGTTGATGTATGATTGTTCATAGTCTCCACTGTATATATCGTTGGTATAATTCGCCAAATAAACGATGGTATAATTGTCACCATCGTATGTGGCCTCGTACTCACCCTGATAGGTTGACTCATAGTTTGGACTGTAATTACCCGAATAATCTCCAGTGTAATCTTGTACAAAGTCAGATTCATACTCAGAAGTGTACTCAGATGTATAGTCACCAATGTAATCACCCGTGAAGTCACCTGTATACGTTCCTTCATACTCCGATGCATAAAGGGTGGCGTAATCGGAAATATAATCTCCAGTATAGGCTGACCCATAATTGCCTGTGTATGTCAGTTCGAAGTCGGACTCGTAGTCTCCCGTATATGTAGTCTCGTAGTCAGTCGCATAATCTGTGGCATATGGAGTCTCATAGTTTTCTGCGATCTCACCAGTGTAATCCCCAGTGTAATCTTCTAGTTCTATTCTACCATAATCACCAACGTATGTCTCGCTGTCATCTCGTGAATAATCACCAGTGTAGGGTTCAACGATTACTCCTGTATACTCACCAGTATAAGGTTCGTCAATACCACCTATGTAACCACCAACATAAGTTTCGATGTCTTCACGACCATATTCACCAGTATAGGGTTCTGAAATGTCACCTGCATAATCCCCCGTGTAGGGTTCATCAACGAGGCCAGTGTATTCGCCGGTGTAAGGATCTTCTTGAACTCTTTCGTAGTTGCCTTCGTACTCTTCAATCTGTGTGCGTTCATAATCCCCAGTGTATGGATCTGTCTGAACACGTTCATAGTCCCCAGTGTAATTTTCTACTTGGGTGCGTTCGTAGTTACCTGAATAGATCTCAGCATCTACCCTACCATATTCACCAGCATAAAGTTCTTCTTGAGTTCTTTCGTAATTACCGGCATAAGATTCTGCGTCTGTTCTCTCGTAACCACCAGTGTATGATTCAGCATCGACTCTTTCATAATCACCAGTGTATGATTCAGACTGAGTTCTCTCATAATCTCCGTCATAGGTTTCTGAATCTATTCTCTCGTAATCACCCGCATAAGGTTCGACATCAACTCTTTCATATTCACCAGTGTACGACTCTTGATCCTCACGGCCATATTCACCAGTGTATGACTCTGCGTCGGTTCTTTCATAACTTCCAGTGTACGGGTCTGTTTGTGTTCTCTCATAATTACCAACGTAGAGATCTGTTTGTGTACGTTCGTATTGACCTGTATAGGGTTCAGATTCATCTCTATTATAGTCACCAGAATAAGGTTCTGCTTGGGTGCGTTCGTAATTACCACCATAAGATTCTGAGTCTATACGTGTGTACTCACCAGTGTATGGATCTGTCTGAACACGGCCATATTCACCCGTGTATGATTCTACCTGAGTTCGTTCGTAGTTACCGCCATAAACCTCAGAATCGTCTCGTGTATAACCACCAGTATAGTTTTCTGCATCTTCTCTCTCATAGTTACCACCATAGGTCTCTGATTGGATACGTCCGTACTCACCAGTGTATGACTCTGAATCATCCGTTAGATATGAATTTTGATAATCAGTCGCATAATTTGTGATATAGTTTCCGGTATAAGATTCTCCATCGACGCGAGCATATTCCCCAGTGTATGAGTCTGCTTGCGATCTTTCATATCCACCAGTGTATGAGTCTGCTTGCGTTCTCTCATACCCACCCGTGTAGGGTTCAACGTCGTCTCGTGTATAACCACCCGTGTAGGGATCTGTTTGAGTACGACCATATTCACCAGTGTAATTCTCGGCCTGTGTGCGTTCGTAGTTTCCAGAATAAAGTTCTGATTGTGTACGCTCATAGTTGCCAGAATAAAGATCCGTCTGAGTTCTCTCGTAATTACCAGAATATGTCTCAACGTCTACCCTACCATATTCACCAGCATAAGTTTCTACTTGAGTTCTTTCATAGTCTCCCGCATATGTTTCACCCTGAACTCGTGTGTATTCCCCGACATAGGTATTAGACTGAGTTCTTTCATACTCACCTTGGTATGGTTCCGCCTGTGTACGTTCGTAGTTTCCAGTATAGGGTTGTGCCTGAGTTCTTTCGTATTCACCCGTATAGGTGTCAGTCTGTGTACGTTCGTAGTCACCTGTAAACGTTTGCTCTTGATTACGATCATAGTTGCCGGTGTAGGGTTCGTCAACAACACCCACGTAGTTACCAGAATAAGTTTCAACTTGGGTTCTTTCATAGTCTCCGGTGTATGGTTCAGCCGGAGCGCCAGTATATTCGCCAGTGTACGGATCTGTCTGAACACGGCCATATTCACCAGTGTAGGGTTCTTGAACCACACCAGTGTATTCACCAGCATAAGGTTCTGATTGTGTTCTCTCGTAATTACCCGCATAGGTTTCTTGGGGAACACCAGTATAATTTCCAACATATGTTTCTTGATCTTCACGACCATATGTTCCAGTATAGGGTTCTGCGGGAGCGCCAGTATATTCGCCAGTGTATGGTGAAATTTGTGCTCGTTCGTAATTACCCGCATAAGGTTCGGCTGGTGCACCAGTATAATTACCAGTGTATGGATCTGTCTGAACACGGCCATATTCACCTACATAAGGTTCTTGAGGAACACCAGTATAGTTGCCTGTGTAGGGTTCAGTTTGTGTACGTTCGTAGTTACCACCATAAGGTTCTGCAGGCGCACCAGTGTAGTTACCTGCGTATGTTTCTGCTTGGTCACGACCATACTGACCAGTGTAAGGTTCTGCTGGCGCACCAGTGTAGTCACCCGTGAATGGCGTAGTCTGAATACGTGTATAGTTGCCGGTATAAGGTTCTGCAGCGCCACCAGCATATCCACCAACATACGTTTCTAATTGAACCCGACCATACTCACCAACATAAAGTTCTGCTTGAGTACGCTCATAGTTACCGCCATAAGTATCCGTTTGCGTTCGCGTATAGTTTCCTGTGTACACATTGGTCTGAACACGTTCATAGTTGCCAGTGTAGGTATCTGTTTGCGTTCTCTCGTAGTTACCACCGTAAGGCTCTGCTGGTGCACCAGTGTAGTCACCCGTATAAGATTCTGACTGAGTTCTCTCGTAATTACCACCATAAAGTTCGCCCGGCGCACCAGTATAATCACCGGTAAACGTTTGATCCTGAGTACGTTCATAGTTACCAGTGTATGGTTCAGCTGGTGCACCAACATAGTCACCCGTGAATGGTGTTACTTGGACGCGATCATAATTTCCTGTATAGGGTTCAACGGGAACACCTGTATATTCTCCCGTGTACGCCGCGATCTGAGTTCTTTCATAGTTACCAGAGTAAGGTTCATTGACAACACCCGTGTAATTGCCGGCATATGTGTCCGCTTGTGTACGTTCATATCCACCAACATACGTTTCAACAGGTTGACCAGTGTAGTTACCCGTGAATGGCGTAGTCTGAATACGTGTATAGTTTCCAGCATAAGTTTCGCCTGGCGCACCAGTGTAGTCACCCGTGAAGGGTTGTTCCTGACTTCTTTCGTAGTTACCTGCGTATGTTTCTTGGGGAACACCCGTGTAGTTTCCGGTGTAAGGTTGATCCTGAGTACGTTCATAGTTACCAGTGTAGGTTTGTGACTGAGTTCTTTCGTAGTTACCTGCGTAAGTTTCGCCGGGCACCCCAGTATAGTTACCAACATATGTAGCAACTTGTGTACGCTCATAGTTACCCGTATAGTTTTCTGGTTGTCCCCCTGCGTAATCGCCCGTGTACACATCAACTTGTGTACGGTCGTAATTACCAGTATAGGTTTGTGCCTGTGATCTTTCGTAGTTACCTACGTAAGTTTCGCCGGGCGCACCAGTGTACGTACCAGCATATGTGGTACTTTGAGTTCTCTCATAACTGCCAGTGTATGGTTCAGCGGGCGCACCAGTGTAGTTTCCGGTGTAGGGTTCGGCTGGAGCGCCAACATAACTGCCAGTATAGGGTTCTGCGGGTGCACCAGTGTAGTTTCCGGTGTAAGGTTCTGTAGGAACACCAGTATAGTTTCCGGTATAGTCAGTGACATAATTTGCGACAAACGTTTGAAGGTAGTTACCTGAATAGTTCGTAGTTTGAGTTCTTTCATATCCACCCGTGTAGTTTGCCGCGTAGTTTGCTCCCTCATAACTGACATCTGGACCAGTGTAGGGTATACCTGAACCACCACCTGTGAATGCACCATCATATGTTGGGCCGGGAACTCCCCCCTCAAATGTACCGGATGGTATGACCTGAGTGATACTCCAGTAAGCAGTACCACCAAAGGTTGTTTGTAACGTCCCCCTTTGATAATTTGCACCATCGTTACCAGCAATTTGAGTGTCACTAGAGGTGCCGATACCTTTTGAGACACCTCCCCAGATTGCTTCCGATACCACGCCAGTTACTTCCCAAACATTAACCCCGAAGTTGAATAACGGCCCCGTGGTTGATCCTGATCCAGTATAGGGTGTTCCTGATCCAGAGACAAAATTGCCAACAAACACATCGGGATTGCCACCAGTGTAAGGTGTAGATGATGATATAAAGTCTCCGGTGTAGGGCGTGCCTCCACTGGGGCCATCATAAAACTCCGGTTCGCCAGGAATTCCACCATCATAGAATGCTGTACCACCCCCTCCAACAAAGGTGCCACCTGTGTACGTGGCAGCATCGTCTACAAATGTTCTATCGTATGGTCCTGAAACAAATACACTTCCCCCACCAAGGAAGTTTCCGGTGTAGTTACCCGTGAATGTTTCTTCAGGAACACCCGTATATTCACTACCATAATTACCGACGTAACCTACATTATATCCTTTATCATAGTTATCGTTAAAGTTCGTACCTTGAGTTCTTTCATAATCACCTGTAAACACATTGGTCTGAGTTCTCTCATAATTACCAGTATAGGTTTGTGCCTGTGATCGTTCATAGTTACCAGTGTACACATTGGTCTGAACACGTTCATAGTTTCCGGTATAAGTTTCGGCTGGTGCACCAGTGTAATCGCCAGTAAAGGGCGTATCCTGATTACGTGTATAGTTTCCAGTATAAGGTTCGGCTGGTGCACCCACATAACTACCAGTATAAGGTTCGGCTGGTGCACCAGTATAGTTACCTGTATATGGTTCTAGTCTTATTCCCTCGTAGTTGCCGGTATAGGGTTCGGATGGCGAACCAGTGTAGTTACCTGTAAACGGTGAAGTCTGGTCACGGGTGTAACCACCCGTGTAGGGTTCCGCTGGAGCGCCCGTGTATTCTCCTGTATAGGGTTGTGCGACACCACCTGTATAACCACCAACATAAGTTTCTGCTTGGGTTCTCTCATAACTACCCGTATAGGGTTCAGCAGGAGCTCCAACATAAGCACCAGCATACGTAGCAACTTGGGTTCTCTCATAGTTTCCAGTGTAGGGTTCTGCGGGAGCGCCTGTGTAGTTTCCAGTGTAGTTTTCGGCCTGTGTACGTTCGTAGTTACCACCGTAGGGTTCTTGTGGGACACCCGTATAGTTGCCGGTGTAGGGTTCTACTTGGGTTCTCTCATAACCACCCGTATAGGGTTCAGCTGGTGCACCAACATAGTCGCCTGTAAACGGTGTGGACTGTGTACGCTCATAGTTTCCAGTGTAGGGTTCTGTGACAGATCCAAGGTAATCCCCTGCATATGGATCAGTGTCAGTGCGTTCGTAATTACCTGCGTAAGTTTCGCCTGGCGCACCCGTATATGAACCTGTGTATGGATCAGTGTCAATACGTGTATAGTTACCTGTATAGGGTTCCGTTGGTGCGCCAGTATATTCTCCCGTGTACGTATCTGTCTGAACACGAGTGTAATTACCCGTATAGTTTTCCTGCGGCGAACCCGTATAATCACCAGTATAGGGTTCGGGTGGTGCACCAGTATAGTTGCCGGTATAAGGTTCGGCTGGTGCACCAGTGTAGTCACCAGTATATGGTTCTACAGGAGCACCAGTATAGTTTCCGGTGTAGGGTTCTGATACTCCACCAGCATAATCACCTGTATAGGGTTGATCCTGAACACGATCATAGTTACCTGTGTAAGTTTCGCCTGGCGCACCAGTGTAGTCACCAGTATACGGATCGATTTGAGTTCTCTCGTAATTACCAGAGTAGGGTTCTGAAACACCCCCAGTATAATTACCAGTGTAATTTTCTACTTGAGTACGTTCGTAGTTACCAACGTAATTTTCTACTGGTTCACCAGTGTACTCACCTGCGTAAGTATCGGTTTGAACTCTTTCGTAACCACCTGTATAGGGTTCTGATACCCCACCAGCATAGTCACCAGTATAACTGTCCGTCTGAACACGAGTGTAGTTGCCGGTATAGGGTTCAACTATTTCACCTGTATAGTCTCCAGCATAAGGTTCGGACTGAGTACGTTCATAGTTACCCGCATAAGGCTCTTCAATGCCACCTGCATAACTACCAGTATAGGGTTCTGCTTGGGTGCGTTCGTAACCACCTGTATAAGGTTCTGCGGGTGCGCCTGTATATTCTCCGGTGTATGGTTGAGTTTGAGTACGTTCATACCCACCAGTGTAGGGTTCTGATACCCCACCAGCATAGTCACCAGTGTAGGATTCGGATTGAGTGCGTTCGTAATTGCCCGTATAGGGTTCAACGGGAACACCAGTGTAGTTACCTGAATAAGGTTCAACCTGATCTCTCTCATACCCACCAGTATATGGTTCGGCCGCACCACCAGCATATGTACCCGTGTAGGGTTCAGTTGGAACACCAGTGTAGTCGCCTGTATAGGGTTCAGATGGTGCACCCGTATAGTTTCCAGTATAGGGTTCGGGTGGTGCCCCTGTATAGTCACCAGTATACTGTTCATCAACTTCACCAGTGTATTCACTAGCGTAAGGCTCTGAGGGTGCACCTTCATAGTTTCCAGTATAAGGTTCAACGGGGACACCAGTGTAATCGCCACTGTAAGGTTCTGTTACACCACCTTCGTAGTTACCAGAGTAAGGTTCTACTGGTGCACCAGTGTAATCGCCAGTGAAGGGTTCGACTGGATCACCAGTGTATTCACCAGTGTATGGTTCGACTGGATCACCAGTGTATTCACCAGTGTATGGTTCAGGCACCCCACCTTGATAATCGCCGGTGTAAGGTTCATCAACGACGCCAGTATACACTCCTGAATAAGGTTCGTCAACGACGCCAGTGTACTCACCAGTGTATGGTTCATCGATGACACCAGTATAATCCCCAGTGTAAGGTTCTGAGTTTTCGCCAGCATAGTCACCAGTATATGGAACAACGTATGCTACTGTATAACCTTTAACATAGTCTGTAAGGTAATCACCGGAATACTCACCAGTGTATGGTTCGTCAATACCACCTGTATATTCTCCGGTGTATGGTTCTACGGGGGCCCCAGTGTATCCGCCAGTGTATGGTTCATCAACGACACCTTGATACTCACCAGTGTAGGGTTCGACTGGATCACCTGTGTAGTCACCAGCATAGGGTTCTGACACCCCACCCTCATAATCGCCTGTGTAGGGTTCTGATACTGCACCTTCATACTCACCTGTATAGGGTTCGACCGGATCACCTGTATAATCACCAGTGTAAGGTTCAATTATTGTTCCTGCGTATTCACCTGTATAGGGTTCAGAGTTTTCACCAGTATAGTCGCCGGTGTAAGGCTCTTCGGGTGTTCCGGTATAGTCGCCTGTGTAAGGTTCTTCGGGTGATCCTGTGTATTCCCCAGTATAAGGTTCTGACACTCCACCTTCATAGGTACCCGTATAAGTTTCGGCCGGAGCACCTGTATATTCTCCGGTGTATGGTTCTACAGGAACACCAGTGTATTCGCCAGTGTAAGGTTCAATTGGAGCGCCTGTATATTCTCCGGTATAGGGTTCTTCAAGAACACCCGTGTACTCCCCAGTATAGGGTTCATCCACTATACCAGTGTATTCGCCAGTATAGGGTTCGACCGGATCACCTGTATAATCTCCAGTGTATGGTTCTAGAACACCACCAGAATAATCCCCAGTGTATGGTTCGACTGGATCGCCCGTATAATCACCAGCGTAAGGTTCTGCAATCTCTCCAGTGTAATCACCTGTATAAGGTTCTGTAATTACTCCAGTATAATCACCGTCATACGGTTCTAGATTTTCACCAGTGTATCCACCAACGTACTCTTCGGAATCAGTTCTCTCATAACCGCCAGTATAATCAAATGCGGTCTCCCTTGTATACTCTCCAAGGTAGGGTTCTGATATGTCTCCGGAGTAATTGCCATCATAGGGTTCTTGGTCTTCACGACCATATTCACCAGTGTATGGCTCTGAATCGGATCTTTCGTAATCCCCTGCATAAGGTTCTTCAAGAATACCAGTGTATTCCCCAGTGTAGGGTTGAAGTATGTCACCACCATAATCACCCGTAAAGGGATCTGTTTGATTACGTTCATATTCACCGACGTACAATGCGAGATACTGTGCTTGATAATCAGTCTGATAATCTGTTGAGTAATCACGGAGATAGTTTCCGGTGTAGATATCGGCCTGATAATCTGAACTATAGACCGATGTATAGTCGGACTGATAATTGCCAGAATAGATATTCTCATATTCTGAAATATAGTTCTGGTCGTCGTAGTTTGCTTCATAGTTTGAAGAGTATAGACCCTCATAGTTTGAGGAGTAATCACTGGCATAATCACCCGTATAAGTCTCTTCAACATAAACCGAATCATATGTTTCAATGATGTCGGTACCTTCATAGTCTGAGGTATAGTTTTCTGAAACATCGACACCAGTATAAGAGGCTTCATAGGCAACACTGTAATTGCCGGTAAAGATTTGATCGATGAAGTCGGAGACAAATGCACCAGAATAATCTAGGTTAAAGGCAACTTCATAACTACCTGTATAATCTGCTTGGAAATCACCCGTATATAATGCAACGAAGTCTCCGGTATAATCACCCGTGAACGTTGACACATAATCTAAGAGGTATTCTCCTGTAAAGTCACCAGTATAATTGCCAGTATAGTTACCAACATACTCTTCTTCATACCCTGCGATACCCGTGTAGCCGGGATCATCAAAGAATGTTCTTCGGGTATCGACTGCGGTACCTTGCGCTCTCCATGTGCCTGTATCTGTTGGTGCACCCTGTTCTGAACTACGTAATTGATATTTACCAACACCCGTGTCCATTATCAAACGTTTGATGCGTTCTCCAAATGTGAACTGCATCTGAGCATCGGTCATCGCACGAATACCGGCAAATACCTGATTCTCTCGATAAATTGCGAGTGGGTTGGTTCTTGCTGGTCGAGTACCTTCTCGTTTCACCCATATATGATAGGATACAGTAGTACCGTCACCTCGTGTGTCTGTGAAGATGTCTGGCAAGAATTTGACGTAACCTGCGCCAGGCTGACCGGAACCAAGTCTCATGACGCCGGGCAATTCGTCAGTAAATATCTTATTGAGAAGTCTAGTTGCGGTTATATCCAACTCTGTGTCGGACATCTCCTTTATACCACCACGAGTCCGATCCCAATAGATAGGGTTCTTCTTGTCGGGGCCTGATTCTAAAACCGATCCATCGTTTTGAAAAAGATCTGTTTCATCCGACACAATGGTTGGGGGACGATTCAACTGAACCGATATTGTATCCAAAACATTACTGGCATTTGCAGTCTGTGCGACGTTTTCGAGGTCAGTTGAACTTGTGTTGATAGTTGCGTTAAGTGATCCAATGCCGGTAAGAGTAAGACGAATGGTTGTACTAAAATCGCCCGACAATGTGGGAGATGTAAAGTCTTGCCATGTTACGTCTGTCCCACTTTCTATCGCGGCCGCGGGATCAGTGTTGAGAATCTCTGTGGTGTAAGTTGCAGTACCGGAGAGACCCAACGAGTAACTAATTGTTTCGAAACCATTTCCGGTTGAGGTTGCGGTACCACTGAAGTTTATTTCGATAATGTCATCGACATATAGAGTTGAGGGTACACCACCCCCAGTAATTTCGTTGGTGTGTGTCCCTACGCCAGTATCGGATGAGATTGTGATGTTTGCGGTAGTGGATGCAGTGATAGGTTCTGCAACTGCGTTCTCATCAAAGATAGTATTTTCATATGTACCGACAAGTTCAGCACCACCCGCATCGATGCGAGACAGGGATGCAACATCAGCCGAGTCCGCCAACGAAAGATGAACACCTGCCTGATAGGCGAGGTAGTCTTCTTCCGATAACAGAATCTCCTGTACTTCTCCTGCTGATCTACTTTTTAACGGACGATACGGCATTAACTCTAACTCAAATTTTCCTTTTACTATTTATGGGTTTTTTGAATTAGAATATTCAATGCCTCCTTAATATCTGAAATATCTTTTTCTAAGGAATCGAGACGCTCGCGATCAGACCGCTCTTGTTCGGCCTTTTCTGCACGGAGTTTTTTGCGAGCATTGGATTGATCATAAGCGGCACGATCCGTGTTAAGGATCGCACCGCTTTTCATGTCGCGGACTAGGTGTGGATAACCCTCCACCTTCATATAACGACTCATCGATTAGTGAAGGAAACTGAGGTTGATTTCTTCTACTGTAGGTGAACCAACTGATCCAACCATTACAAGTTTTGTTTGTGCTTGATAGAATGGCTTCAAGGTTCCGTTTCTACCACCAGGCAAGAACTCTACAACTTCCGTTGTTAATCCATTATTACGTGGTACTTCTCGCGTTGGTTCTTGTCTTCGCCAAGGTTGCAATGTTATATCCTCATCTGCATCTGCAGTTCTGTAGTAGAAGAGTACATCTGAACTATCTGGTAGACCACATACAATCCGTGCATCAAGACCCGTCGCGGGTTCTGGTAATGACACTGGTGTACCGATATGTTTCGATCCAGCAGTACCACCCGATGGATTAGTTTCCGAAACGGCCTCAAATACATCTGGTGTTGTATCTGGATTGTCCATTGCATAACCTGCAACAATCAAAGATGTTCGTTGTAGGTCTACCATTGGTGAGACGTAATCGTTACCAGACTTGTAGTCAACCTTGATGTATATAGACCGTTCACCTGTAGGCAGATTATCGGTCTCCATCTTAGTTGAATACGCAGCTCTTGGTTTTTCAAAGTCTACATTGATGTTTGGTGTGATTCGAATATATTGTGGATCTTGTGTGAATCGTGTGTTGGTACCACTGATATAAGAACCAGAAGTAAACTTACCAGATACATCAATAGAGGATGATGGTGGCACAGAGTTCTCTAACTGCAAACTTGCAACGGAGAAGATGTGGTTCGCACCAGAACGTACCTGAGTTCCACCTCCAAATCCTGTCTCTGTTGCATTCGAAGTAGCGTTGAACGTGTAGGCGTTCAGAGATGCGGAAATGATAGTCTGATTACCGTTGAGTTCGGCAGCAGGGATACCATTAGTGTCCACTGCACCAGCAATCTGAACCACATCTCCGACTCTATGACCATGACTCTTGTGCTTCACTGTAATAGTCGTGTCGTCATTTTGTGTATGGATTGGGTTTCTATCTAACTCATACAATCCAGCCTCTGCGTTCTTCATGACCAGAGAACCACCACCTTGCTTAAACTTCGCACGGACCAGACGGAACATCAAGTCTTGATCCTTTGACTCGACATAGTTTGTTCCGTTCTGAGGAAGGAACAATGAGCCTGGAATTGGTTGTGTGGTCACTGTACGTGAAGTCGAACCAAATACGGGTTGTTGTGTCTGTGCACTGAACAACTCATACTCAGTTGACTCAGACGTTACAACAATCGCATACTTCGTCCAAGGTTGTAGGTGAACAGGTTCTTCAAATTCAAATGTCGTTGGACGACCCTGAATAGTGGCCAGAACCGGACCTGTACCAATTGCATCAACATCGCCAGGATTCTTAAACACATGTGAATCTGGTATGATAACATCTGTTGATGGCTTACCGTCAACCACTGGTCGAATGTGGATAGAGACTGGAAGGTTTCCAGTATCCTTACTTCGGAAGTACAACTGAACCTTAGTCAGTGTAAGACCAAACTGATTGTCCACATAGAATGTCTGTGCAAGTGGATTTTCGGGTGGAGTCACTGGATTAACTTCTGGTGACGCTTCACGGTTCCTGTTTTGTATGATATAATCAGAGAGTAGACCCGACATAGTATTAGTATTGTCAAGGTTTCTCAGATCCGCAGTAGTCAGAGCAGCTGCGTTTGTACCATACTTACCTGCAAGTTTTGGATCTACCAGATTAATTTCACCCGCAGCAATCTTGTCCAGTGAGTCTTTAATCTCTTTCGAACTGAATATAGGCGCACGATGGTTAAGGAATGAGAACGGATGTGGTGAATCGGGCCATCGTAGAGATCTCCAAGGATTCCAGATACCGAAGGTGAATCCCCATGCGGCGTAGTATGCGAATGCCTTAGAACCTGCCTCACCCCAATCCGGTGTATCGATATCCAATAACTGGAACTCACGAATACCTGCACGGAATCGTAATGCACTCAGAACACGACCTCTGTTTATAGAGGACTTTCTGTACGTGTTATACTTGACAATATCACGGATTGATGGTATAAAGAACGAACCAATAATCTCACCGTTTGCATCCGAAACAAGTTCTGTCGAACCATCGGGGTGTGCAGTAAGGTCTGCATAACCATATCGGTTCTGTATGTCTTCATCACGATCAGAGAACTGAACGAATGACGATTCTTCTCTTACCCAATCATTGACCTTGACACCGTCAAAGAATGGTGTAAACTTAGTATTAGGCTTGAGACCCTTCGCGTGGAAGTATACCTTTCGAGAACGAATCCAAGGGATCAAGGCCAGATCGACGTATGATGTTCCTACCCGTCGTCGAATAGTCTCTGACTGAAGAGGACGTGTAACGAACTTAGATCCACCTGTTGGTGCAGTTACAGAAGTGAGACTTGATGTGTATCTCTCAGAAGCATCGTCATATGATCGACCCCACGAAATGTTATTTTGGGGATCACGACCACCGTCGTAATTAACATTTTGTTCTGCACCCTGACCAGTCCAGTTCCACTGGTGAGAGTTCCACAAGAATGCTTGCTGTGTGTCAATCTTGTTGTTACCTTGTACCGCACGAGTCGCACGAGAGACCGTGTCTTTCCATTCATCCGATGATGGAGATAACTTGATGGTACCGACCTGTTGTGAGTTTCCGTTTGGATTGACTTTGACAAACGTTGACGCAAGTTCCTGATAGGCCCATTGTTCACTGTCATAGTTCAGATAAACAGTATCACCCTGTTTGACAACACCCTGAGACAGTGATGTGTCCATGACCAGATTGACGTTATGTTCATCCGCCAAAGGACGAATGACCTGACCAACTGGATCGACCGATGCAGCGTAATCTTCATTCTCTGTATCTGCCTTGGTCTGATCTGAGGCATCATCTGTGACCGTACCAACTGTCAATCTTTCGTTACCTGCACTATCCAGACTTGGGGTGTGCAGTGCACGTAATTCTGCAATCGATAGTGTGGTGTACTCCCGCAGACGATCTACCTTTGCTTCCAGTTCTGCGATATCCTTCATTGTGTAATGAGGATGATCGATCTGTTCAAACGCTAGATCATACTCATTCAATGTGTTTGGATTCATACGAATCTTATACAGTTCGATTGCATTTTCGGGTGTAGATTTGAACTGCGGGTTTGCAGCCTGTTGTCCCATCAACAACTGAACCTGACCTTCTTGAGTCATGATTAGTTTGTCTGCACGGGGTAGGTAGTAACTGATATCTGCAGTGATGGTATCACCGTTCTTAGGCAGAGGCATTACATTTACATAAGTCCCGTTGTCGTCTGCGTTTCGGAAATCAACGTAGTTAAACAGACTCACTTCTTGACCATTCTCAAAGACGTGAGTTGGAATGTTTGCGTAACCTAATGTGTTATATGATCCCGCGGCAAAGAAGTCACCCGTTGGGCCATGTTGCAAACGTGAGTACTTAACATAGATTTCGGCGGGTGCACTATCTTGACGATTAAGAATCAAACGACCACGTTGATATGATGCATCTCGTTGACCATCATCCAAGGTGAAACGACCCAACATGTCAATACCCGATGCGTCAGTATTTTTAACCGAATCAAGACCATAGATGTCATAGTGATCAAATTCGTAGTAGTTGTATGCAGTAGAATTTGTTTCGTCGAATCCTGTCTGCAACTGAAGAGTGTCGGTAATGTTTTCAACCAGAGTCTTGGTTCGGAGTTCTGCAGTCTTCTGAACGTAGTAGAGAACTTCAACTCCCTCACCATCAAAATACTGATCATCATCTGACATGGTGATAACACCAGTACTCGCATTGACTGTGTGTGAGATAAACGAACGATTGGCAGAAGAAACAATCCAGTTTGCCGCGTCAACAAAGTTTTCTCCGGCTCCTAACTGATCTGAGATATCGACCGTACCACTTGATCCACCACTGATTGTCTTACTACCAACATAACGTTGTACTCGTAGAACGATATCAGACATGGACTCAACACGAGGACGGGTTGTTGGCATGAGAAGATCGTTGTTAACAGTGTCATACAATCTTACCGCACTGTCAAGAAGACCCTCCGTTGCACCTGCAACAAGTCTGAAGTGGTTGGTACTACTGGTTCCGATAAACCGTGCGTCTTCAATACTCTTGTCAGAGTCGATGTCGACATTCTGAAGATAGACTTTGTGTGATCCTTGTAGTGCAGCCGTTCCTGTCGCAACTTCAACTGAACGAATCCTCGCAACACCAATCTTGTCTGCACCTGTATAGGATGTTCGACTTGTACTCAATGTGACTTCTGCAAGGTCAAGGTTTGGTGCACCTGCACCAGAGTCAACAATTAGATAGTTACCGTACTCAACTGGAACCACATCGTTATTAAAGTTATCTGTCTGTTGTGGCCGAGGAACCTGCAACTTAGTAGTAGTTGGATTATTTACTCTGAAACCACCGACATATGCAGTACCGGATGATACAATAAGTTCTAGAGACGAATCGTTTGCAACCGCATCTTCGAAGTGAATATTGAAGGGGTTTACAATGTAGTCTCCTGACTCTTCGTCTGTACGTATTGCAAGGAGTTCATTGATCTTATTATATGCATCGGACTCTTCAATTTCTTCAACGATCTTTGAGTTCTCGATGTTTGCAAGAAACACGAACGTGTCAGATGTTTCGATGTCGGCCTTGTCAACAAGAGTGAGTGAGATGCGATATCGATCTGCGCCAGGCGCAGCAGTGTTGACCACATCACCCGTGTTATCGTACAAAGAGTTGTCGTCTGAAACAGAGATAACTTCTTGAGTGACTTTGAATCCCACCGTACCTGTAAAGGTCTGACCGTAGTTGTTCAGGATAATTGACTGTTTGGATGCATTGACAAAACGACCAAGGACAAAGAAGTCTCCCGTCTCTACATCAAAACGTGTTGCACGGCCTGTTGAGTTTGGTGTCTCTGTTACTAGTTCATATCCACTACCACTGATATCAAATAGAGTGACCTTGTCACCAAATCGTGTAGGTGCACCAGTAATTACAGAGTTCCCATCATTGATGTACTGAACATAAAGAGTATCGTAAGTAAAACCACCACCCGTGTTTCGGGGTTGTACTTCCAGAACACGAGCTTCGAGATTTGTGAGAGGATCTTGGAATACAGTACCAACTGGGATGTCAGCAAACGCACCACCCTGATTGGTTGATGCAATCTTTATATACTCATAAGATGAGTTAATCGACATACCACCAGATGATACAGCCGCACCTTCTTTGAAGATGTTACGACCAAATCTTCCAATCTCTTGATAGATCAGAGTTTGTAACTGTGTTAACTCTCGTGCCTGTAGTGCACGACCACTGTTAAACAGTATTTGATGAAAATGCTTATCCTTGTCAAAGTCATCGTCATACGTTCCACCAAGGGATGCGGATGTAAATGTGGTTGCCATATCTTAGTCCTGTCCTAAGTCAATAACTACTCGAATATCTTCGGTCTGTGTAGATGTACGGTCTATTGTACTGTTTAGGGTATTTATGTACAAAATCTCACCCGAATATCGGTCGATTTCTGGGTTGTTGTCTGCATCAATAACTTTTGATGTTGATGGTACTGTTGTCGACGTAATTGTATCCGTAACATTGAATGTTCCAAATCCTGTCGAGTCGTTTTGTATATAATATAACCTGTTGTTAGATGTGTCGTGCCAGTGAGTCTTTCCCTTCACCTGTGCGGATGTCTCAAAGATTTCATCTGCGGTAAATGTTCCTGAACCAGCACTGACTGTAAAGTAATTCATCGCATTACCCACTGCACCTGTGTAGTCGGTCTGACTACCAAATTCATTAGGCTTACGTAGCAATGCAACACTGAGGAAATCATTATTTGGATCTGCGAGTGGTATGGTACCATTCTCATCATCCTGAATCGTGGTTTGTACCATGAGTTTATCTGCACGAAGTGTCGCAACCGGATCAAGGTTTACACCACCTTTCGGGCCCATGATAGGTCTCAACACTGCGTCTCCGGCAGAGGGAATGATCTTCGCAAAGTCATAACCAGAACCATGTGATATTGTTCCAAACCCGTCAGAGTCAACTGTGACTGCGACAATCTTACCGTTGTTCAGGGAGACGCTGAATGACGCACCCGTACCATTACCTTCAATATCTAGACGGGGTGCGAACTGATAACCCGAACCACCTGAGTCAATTGCAATACCGATGATCTCACCATCAATCGATTCATTCTGCAATGTACGTTGTTCGTTTAACTGAGAGATTGAAGACTCGGATCTAATTTGTTGTACCGGCATGTAATCATTGGTTTTAAATCGATTAACGGCCAGACCAGACATCTGATACAAGTATCTCCAAACATAACCATCTGACGTTGGGAACGATCTGCGAGTATTGTCATATGCAGCTGCAAGTGCAGACGTAGGTTTTATCGTAGATGGTTGTGCAACACCAGATGAATTCTTACTTGTCTCCACGCAAAGGAACACTTCGTTAAGATCATTAACGACATAAAACTGTATTTGGTTTAAATTTTCATTATCGTATGCGTTATAGACTTCACCCGAAGTCCAGTCGTATGTTTCGACAACAAAAGAATTGGCACTGGCAATCTTGACGAATTGCATTTCATTTCGAAAACGCATTTGACCAAGAAGACCCACACCAGTTGAGTCTGCACCAGAAATACCGATGTAGTATCGAGAACCAGAACTATCAAGATCCTGTTTAAACTGATCTAGTAGAACTTTCTTTGCATCTCCTGTTATAGAACTAGCCATGAATCTCTTCTCTCAAATATCTTATTTATAGTGTGTCTACGGCAGTTGCGGTCGATGCTGCTGCATCATATCGTAGAATTGCATTTCGAACCGGCGTAATAGTTGCTGGGTTGGCCGGTGTGGCATTAATTTTCACAAACGATCCAGTAATCAAACTAATCGTGAATCCTTCGAGTGTTAGTGTTCCCGTTGTAGGATCATAAGAACCTACGTTATCTAACGCAAGTTGTCCAGTATTTACATCAAACAATTCGAGTGTGGTGGAGTTTAGTTTATTTCTAAGGTAACAAACGTTTCCTTTATATCTAAAGTTCTTAGAAAGGATTGAGTAACTCACATCGTCCGGACTTGCTATTGCAGCTGGATATGTGATCGTATAACTAGACTTTCCGACAACCGGAACAAATCTGTTCTGCATCTCAATTGTTGCACGAGATGACAAGACGGATGGCCCTGTCTCATCGATCTCAGTAAGAAGATTTGATCGACGGAACGATTGATCAAAGTCACCAAGGTTCGCATCGAAGTAATTCTGCATAGAAGTCTTAACGTTGTTTTGAACTGAGGTGCGTGACTGTGATGTAAGGTTCTGGTTGAACTGGAAGAACACCTGAGATTCGAGGAATGTCTCTACGGGATCAACAAACTCAACAGTGAATGATACAACCGCAAGATCTTTTAGTAGGTCACGTATGTCGTCCTTGGTCTTTTGAATGATGGTCGCATCTGTTGTTGTGAAAACAAGTGAAGTGAACACAGTACCAAACTGCGGGGGTACGTTATCTTCCCCACCCCATGTTTGTACATCTGAGACAACGTTACCGAACTCTCGTAGAATCAGTGCAGAGTAATCTTCTGCGGTGACTGCACGGTTCTGTGCAGCATACTGATAAGGTGCGTTTTTACGAATAGACTCAAGGCCTTCTTTGAGTGAACCACCGGATGCAAGAGTTGTGGTAGTAATATTGATTGTCTTACCATTCAATGTGTTTTCTGCTTCGAATGTCCGTGCACCGTTTGCTTCTGGTCCAGAGACCACGTCATAGGCGACTTCGATCTTATTACCACTGACGGGTGACACACCTAGACGTGAACCATTTGAGAATGTCACCTCATAGAAACCATTAGGGGTTTCCTTGATTACAAAGATTTTAGAAGATGAAGTAACACTAGTGGTCACATTGATGTTTGTATATACATCATATGCGGTTGTCGATGTATTATCATACACTCTTACTTCAACCGTGTCAAGATCTAATCGTGTTTCGGGAATGACATAAGAGTCATTTTCTGAAACAGGGCCCGCAATGAATGACTTAGTCTTTGCCGTCCCTTCGAATACGGATACGTTGGTGTTTGCATTTACGGAGAAGTAGTAGAGACCGTTACCGTCATCGGTTGCAGTCAAAACTTCTCGCGTCTTGAAGGTGTATGTCTTGTTATCAACGGATGTTGTAAAGGTGAATCCCTTTGGCATTGTGACCGACGATGGCTTGGTTGTGTCTGAGGAATAATCCACGTACATACGTAACACTGCGAATGATGCAGATCGAGAACCTACCACATAACCCAAAGAACTTGCAAGACCAACCAGAGATGATCTCAACTGTGCAGTCGATAAGAATGATTCGTTCAATGCAAAGTTTGCGAGTAGGCCATTATAGTGTGTGTTATACGCAAGTACATCTAACAGATTCGATACACCCGATGCCTCAAAGTTATAATCTGCAAACTGAGACTTCTGTGCAAGAAACAATTTGAGATTGTTTTTGATTTCATCGAAATCTAAGTCTGTTGATTTGATAGTGGTCGCCATTTCTTATCCTCGTTAAGACTGTTCTACCAACAGTATGAGTTCGTCTTGTGTCAACAACTGTTGTTCATCTTCTGGTTTCAGTATCGCACCATCCAAAATTCCAAGTTCGTCAACACGCAACAACAAATTGCCAAACGTTACCAGACGTTGACCCGCTTCCGACAAAACAATTTCGTCTGGTTCGGGAGTAGGTGTAACAGGTAAAATCACGGGCGCGGCCGCGGGAGTCTCTGTTATCTTGACCCTGAGTGTGTCCGAAACCTGTGAGTTGATCACACGGAATTCGATTACTACTGACACACTATTGTAGTCTGGTGTCGCAACAATTTTTAAACTTAATACTTTGACTCGTGGTTCAAACCTTTCGATTGCCGCACGAATCTGATTAATCATTAGGTCTGCTGTGTTCTCATCCATTAGTTCGAACAACAGGCCACCCAAGTCACCACCAAATTGTGGTTTGTAAGGTTTCTCGAATCGGTTAGTCAACAACAATGTCTTGATTGCTTGTTTGACCGATGCCGCATCTAATTTGCGTAGTACGTCCCCGTCACCACTCGTGTACGTTGGTGCGGTTCTGGCATCCAAAGTAAGATCGATATCCGAATAGTCACGCTCACGTACAACACGAGCGCTGTTACTCAGTTTCCCATCTTCATTGGAAAATATCTTTGCCATAGTCCGTAAAACCTTTTCTTTTTATTTATACGTTAAGGCAGGATCTCTAACAACTCATTCTTGGATTGTAACGATCCGTTGTAAGTTGTTTTCAAATCATAACTGAACGATACCTCAAAGGACTCAGGCACTTCCGGCATCGTGAGAAGAATAGAAGAAGTGAGATCATCACTTGGATCGAATGTGTCGTAGGCCAGTTCTAACTCATTGTAGTCGATATAATCTTTCCAATACACAGCGAGATCAAATGTTTTACGAGGATCACTTTTACCGTTAATGTCAATGACCTGATAACCGATACCACGACCGAATCTTCGTTCCTCGTTGAAACCTCCTGGCCTCTCTCCCCGATACCCTGCGGCAGTAAAATCCTGATAAGGTTCGTACACACCGTCCGATACAATCAAACGATGTTGTGCAAATTCAACGTTAGACACAAAGGTGTTCATTGCCTTTGCATGAAGAATAAGATTACGTGATACCTGAGATCTATCCACGGGTCCAGAGAAAGAATCATTATAGAGACGATCCCATTGTGTACGTGACCCGATTGCACCAAGAAACTTTGCACACGTTATCCCAGGCCCTAATCGAGTCGCAGAGGTGATGTCTCCCGTAGGATTGTATTGTGGATCAACTAGTATCTTCATCGTGTATTCACCTTAAATCGTTTACTGCGATTATCTGAAGGGTTGTTTCCTATTAGTTCTTTTCCAAAACGTAATGTACCTTTCTTTGCAGCAGTGCGTCCAATATTCGTCGGCAAGTTCTTCTTGAAGTTCGAACTCAACTTACCTTCCCCAACCAAGAAACTGGTGAACTCTCCGTTGTTCAGGTTTGCGGGATCACGCAACTTGGATCGAATCTCATCAATCGTAGGATCATGACTGAACAACTCTTTGTAGTCATCCGACCGCAGTATCTTGTCCTTGAGTTTACTGTCCACACTCACACCACGAATACCATACTTGGATGTTGACAACTGCAACTCAACTATGCCAGGGTTTGGTAATGGTGCAGTTGGTGGTATGGGTATGTAAGGCATGATGCCTGGCTTCGGTGTAGGTACGATAATAACTGGGGGTGGTCCACCCTCTTTCACCGCAGTCTTCGCCAGTAGTGCACCCTTCGCAGATGTCGCAAAACCTGCGAATGATGATGTGATTGCATAGTCTGCGTGAAACGCTTCGGTCGCACGACCAACCAATGATCCATAGAATGTAGATAGGTTGGTGAGACCGCCAGGGGCTCCACCGTATGTTTTACCATAGTAGTCCATCAACGGACCACCGAATGTACCCTTGTGACCGATCATCGATACGGTTCGTGCAGTAACGTTTGCAGTAGATGCGGCCGCAACCCACTCGTTGACTGCAGTCGTAATAAGATCTGTACCCGTAAGAAGTTCGGTCGACAACTCTGTATAGATTTTTGTGTCACCCTTTGTGACCATGTATCGTGAACCAAGTACTGTGTCTGTACTCTGTCCCACGACCTGAGTTCCTCGTGTACCACGTATCGTGTGGTTCTGATCACGATTAACTACTTTGTTGTGTCGTCCTTTGATTTCTTCTTTTTTGTCTCCGGCAACATCAAGGTTATAGTCGCCCCCAACAGAAACATTAAAGTCACCGTCAATACGTAAATCAACATTACCTTTGTAAACAAGGTCACCCTCGCCCTCCACTATAGTTTTTGAATCCCCACCGACAACTTCGATTCTTTGTTTCCGTGTTGATATGAGAACAGATCCATCAGCACGAAGTTCAATCCCCGCACCCGTTCGATGTTTGATAAGAACACGTTCACCGCCAGGCGTATCGTCCATCTCAAACGAGTGTCCCGATGGTGTCTCCTGTACCTGATTGAACGGAAAGATAGACGGTTCTTGATTCGGTAGATCAAGGTCGACATTGACATCACCACCACCGGCCGAGAGACGATTGACTCTTTCTCCAGTTGCGGATTTACTGATCGAGGTGTCATAGAAATATTCCCGCTTGGGATACTCACCCGATGGATCAGCGAATCCCTCTTTGGGGATACCCTGAGTCACCTCTTTTGCGATACCGGATTTGTTGACCCGTGTTTGATATTCGTCTGAGAAATTTGTCATTCGTTTATTTCTGCCGTCGTAAATGGTGATTGATTCAATGGGTCATCAAACTTAGAATCTTTGTCGAAGTTTGCCTTCACGTATGCACGAACATCAAAGCCTGGATCGTTCGTAAGATCATCAATGTCTTGGTGTCCCACGATCTGACCACCCTCAAACACATTGTAGAATGATCGACAGAAGTGATCAAAGGTGTTAAACTGGGATCGAGTCAAGGATTGTACGGATGTAAAGTCTTCGATGTTTCGTGTCTCACTAGGAACATTTATACCACCCACAAATACGATACCTATACTTCTTTGATTGTGATCGTTCACAACCGCATGTTCACCAATGATATTTGCTGGACGACCACGTTGTAATGATCCATCCCTTCGTATCACATAGTGATAACCAATACCATTGAGATTATTTGCAAGGTGTGTCTCGTTGATCTCTTCACTACCGATGTTCTTGTTGGTAGGTGTCTCCGTCCAGTGAACTACAACTTCTGTGACCTCTCGTTTGATATTACGTAACTCGGCCTGTAATTCTTCGGTCGATGAAATATAAGGGAATACAGGTTCACCTTGTCCGTCTTTCCATTCCTTTTCAAAAGAACCTATCACATAGGGTTCGTCGAATACTATGTCATCGAGATCAGGCCGTGTTGCATTTGTGATCGTGGTATCGATCGTCTTCAGGAATGCACGAATCTCATCTGCGGGTTTACCCGTTGATTGGAACAGAAGATCCACTGCGAGTTGTTCTTCTTGTGAGTTGCCTTGAGACAGATTGACGACTCGTGTAACGTCAGCATCTTTTAATTTTGGTGCAAACTTCTTGACATCTCTCTTAATCTCTGTTAAGGTCTCAGTAGAAAGTTCCTGAACAATACCATTAGTTCCGTCACTTGCAACTCTATTTGAAACCAAAGAGTTTTTTTCATCTGCGAGGGCCTGATACTGATTACGTAAATTCTGTTGTTCTTGGGCAGACGCAATGGCCTTCGCACCATCGGTCACACCCGAGATATCTGCAAAGTCTTTCTTTGCTGCTGCACTCTTGAGATTCTGTTTGATGTTACTAGCCTTGGTCACGACCTCACCCAAAGACTGTAGGGGATTGGTTTTTACATTATCAATAAAAGAAGAGAACTCATCATTACCAACTGGCATTCTTGGTGTAATGGGACCAGCTGTTATTTCACCGTAAGTCGGAGATGAGTCGTCTGTGTCGATACTGATTGGCATTGTGATTGATCGGTTGATGTCCGTAACCGAACCAACCGCAGTTTCTAATTCATCCATAACACCTTCAACTGCTCCCGTTGCGAGAGTGTTGATTGTGTCTGCCGTGAAACCACCGATCTTTCCAGCAAGGTCAGTGCCTGCCTTGAGTAGACCATCCGCAGAGGCATCGACAACCGCGGCTTGTAGTTCTCCAGCAAGATCCCCTGCGGCTTCTCCCGCAATCTCTGTAATTGATCCGGTCAATCCATCAATTGAATTAACACCCAAACCTGTAATCAACTGAATAATACTAGACAGTGTACCACTCACACCACCCGTTGCATCCAGAGACGATGTTTCCGGTACGGTGATTGTTTGACCATCAAGGGTAATCTCTTCGAACGAAATTTCTACCTTCGCACCAAATGCACCTGAGATCTTAGACACAGCCTGATTGACCAAGTCACTCTTCAAGTTCTCGATACTTGCGGCACCCGCATCCATCAAACCTTCGGTGGTTGTATTATTGAGTATGTCTTGTGCACGGTCAAACTTCTGAGTAAGGGACTGAACACCACCCGTTACCTCATTAGCGAACGCACCAGCACGACTCGATAATGCAGTCGTTTGTGCGTCTACTGCCTTTTGTGCTTCAGCCTTTAGGTCCACTTCTCCAGACAATGATGCATTGTCTTTGAGTACCTTTTTCAGTAGATCCTTTTTTTCACTCATGCGAACACCTCATCATATGCAGTCTGTGCAAGGTTCTCTGTGTTATTTGTTGTGAAAAGATAATTACGATTGATGACCTCGCTTGCGGATTCTATATCTGTCGTATTTAGAAGTTTACGATTGGCAGAACCAAATCGAGTTCTGAGTTCGAACAATATGTATTGTAGTTGTGTTGAGTATAATCTCCAATCAACTGCGGGTTGAAAGTTTTGTGAGAATGCAAGCAGTCCATTGAACCGTGAGCCTGTTGCTGTTGATCGTGACCATGCAGCAACACCCGATGTTTCCTGTCCACTATCACCCGTCACAAATCGAGACACTCCCTGCAATCCACCCGTGATAGCGGCCGCATGAACTAGATCATATCCGTTATCAATGAAAAACTTCATGGACTGTTGTCGTCTCAACTGGACAGAAGGTGGTATGTCTTTATCATCTTCCAAGAGCCTTTCCATGACTGAGTTCTGCAAGCGAGACTGTGGATCTCCGCGTTGCACTGTCGTAGGAAACTCAACTCGTGGTAGAGAACCCATGATCAAAGGAATCTGAGATGTCGTACCATCAAGGAAAATACCAAAGACAAATGATCCCGCAAGTAACTGAGGGATACGTCCATAACCTGAGATACCACCTTCGGTCGTTGGAACAAGAACTTGTGCCCATGGCAGATCTTTCTCAGGGATGTCGATGGTGTTGGATGAATGCACACCGTTGATTCTTACCTTGACTCGACCTTCGAGGCCTGCGGGTGGTTGTGCATTAATGACCGTACCGAAAAACCATCGGTTGTCGTCACCATAGAATTCTTTTTGTATAGGTCTTAGTACGTTCATAGTGTGAAGTCGCTCGGTAGATCACCCAACTTAAACATTCGTGCACTCACACGATGTCGATCTTGTGACATGGTATGTGCGGTATTCATCAACATGTAATCCCCACTCTTTCTTTTGTCAATTGTTTTATTGACATCACGCGCATCACCCTGAGTATTTGGACTCAAGAATAGGATACGTAATCTACGGCCGGGAGAGATTTTCTTCTCAAGAAATAACGCACCATCCATCTCAATGTCAATGACGTTCTTACGTATTATTTGACGTATGACCTTGTTCTTTACCTTCAGTCGAGATTCCAACAATGCATCATCTTCGATCAACTGAGTCTCATCGTGATAACTCTTAAACTGGTTATAGGTCTTGGTAGAAGTCACTTGGTGAATATTCATCGCGTCGTATTCGTCGGACGGCTTGTCACCAATGAACAGGGATGGATCGAAGATAGACTGTGCACTTGTATTATCGATAATACCGTTGGTGTAGAAGTCATCGAGAATATCTCGCACAGAAATATGCGAAGTAAATGATTGACCTGTACCCGCATCTATGTTAGTATATGATGATCCGATTGCACCCTCTTCATATAATGCAAGTGAGTCCTCAGTGTTTACCTCTTGGAATGTAGACACCTGATAATAAATCTTCAGTGCTTCGGTCTCTTCATCACCAGCTGAAGTTGCATCGGTATATCTCAGGGGCAACTTTTCATTCAATACAGGAATCTGCATAAGGTTTTCTAATGAAGAGATGTACAGGTAAGGAGAGTAGAGATCACCGTGTACATAAATGGGTGCACCCGTGCGTGAAGTCATCCGTTGCGTCAACCACGTCATTGCTTCGAGGGGACTGAGATAGGGAACGATAACCTTACGTTCGCCTTGTGCACTACCTTCAAAGAAGTCTGTCTCGACTACCGTCTTACCTAGATCACGTAAAGAGATGTCCTTGATGGCCTCCTCAAGAGTTGATTCATAGGATCGACTGATCTGTTTCATTGCATTGACGTACACATGTTCTTCAACCAAATCGATCGAGATCACTTCACTCCGTTCGTTGATTCTCTCTGCGTCATTTATTTTCGAAATGAAAAACGTCTTGGTGATCACACCCTTGAGTGGATTATTACCGTCAGCGACTACTAGACTCAGTCTCTCTGTTCCCTGTATCGATAGATCAGTACGAAAACCAAAGTCATCGACCATCACTACTCGTGCGTCACAATAAGACTTGGTGAGAGCCTCAAACAATGTGAGTTCTAATATATTGTTTCGTATATCAACGATGTTAGCCTCTTCAGTATCAGAAGAGAGAATAACATCCGCATTGATAATAGTGAAACGGGATTGGTTAAGTGACATTATTCAACGGCCAATAGTCGCTTGAGTTCACCGACCAATGTGTCGATGTTCTCTTTTTTGATAACACGAATACGTTTTGACTCATCGTTCTGATCAATCAAGTAATCGAGGTTTGTCTTGAGTGTGGCACCTGAGAGGTTGTCAAAGTATCGATCCAACCACTCTCCCGAATCGTTTTCGTAGTGGTGTATCCCCTCGTATTCGTAGACTGTGTTGGACAAAGAGGCACCTAACTGAAGTGCGTCTGAACTATCGGGCGACTGATACGCAAGTGTGACACTACCTGTAATGTCACTGTCAGCTGAAATCACAATCTCCCCAACATCAAGGTTCTTTCTCACCACCACACCTTTCTTACCACTAACTAACACGGGTGTTCCTACAGGATAGATTCCCGCAAACTCTGCGGCCGAATCAGCTGAAGACAACTGTAGTCTTGCAGTGTAGTTCTTGAAGTAATCAGAGATCGCACGTTCCTGAATCTGAGTCACCGTCATCGGCCATCCAGTCTCACGTAGACGTTCGTTCATCAAGAAGAATGTCCAATCGTAGGTAGATTTTTCATAGAGACGATAGGACAATGTATCTGGACGATCACCATCTCGTATCTCGTACTCAATGTACGCAGCTATATCATCACGGAATGTGTCGATCAGATCCACATACTTGGATAACTTTTGAAACTGTACGGGTTGTGTTTCGTCCCCGAACAGGTATATTACTTTTGGAAAGTTTTCAAAATAATTAGACATTAGAATTTCTTATCCCTAACTTTGCTCTTATCTAGAACAGTGATTTCTCTGAAGTTGAGAGAGATGTCCACTTCGACAAACTCTTCCCCATTGTATAGTCCCGTTGCAGTTGAGTTGAATGTTGTGTTGACTGATTCTAGATAACACCGCCCGATGTTGAAGCCTGGGTTGTATCCCGACTTGTTCTTAATGTCAATAGTAAAGACATTAGGGAACTCATACGCAAAGGGTGCACCACCCTCTGTGAGTCGAATTGCTTCGGGATAGACTTCTTGACGGAAGAACTTGACGATGTTCTTTACTTCTGCGGCTTCTCGTTCATTACGTGCAATCATCTTAAATGTGAATGCGAACGTTCGCATGTTGACTCTTTCAAACAGAGTTCGTTCGTTGGGTGCCATTGACACACGAGTCGCACCCTTCGCGAGTGCGCCTGCCTGGTCTGCAATGTTACCCCCGGCAACTGCACCAATCAATGCACCACCAAATGCACCACCTCCTAAAAGTTTTGATGCGGCCGCACCAACACCAACAGATGCCAAACTACCGGCAGCTTTCCCAGCGGCCTGTGCAGCAAGTGCTTTAGCGGCACCACCAAGTTTACCACTAGGATCAGTTATTCTACCAACGTCTTGTGCAACACCCAAAGCACCTAGATCTACAACGTTGTACGTAACCCCGTCTTGATACT
>Ga0213867_1000008_pt1 | contig 106034 bp, 168 predicted proteins | sample PICome_12_FD_160120 | JGI IMG/M metagenome (GOLD analysis project Ga0213867, IMG submission 160120) | Coastal seawater microbial communities near Pivers Island, North Carolina, United States - PICO540 | ecosystem: Environmental > Aquatic > Marine > Coastal | place: USA: North Carolina... | reverse complement strand
GCTTCAATCTCATCAGCGGTCATGCCTTCGCGACCTATACGCTGAGAAGTCCCAGTTCCCCCAAGGAAATAATGAGGGTTAATGCCACGGCCGTAGTAGCTATCAGCGCCTCCCCGATCGAAAGGCCCGCCGTGACGTCTATTATAAACTTTATCATTTGTAACAACCCCCATTACACTACCTCCTTGAAGCCAACCATGCTGACTTCATACATTTTTCCATCTACTTCCATACGGTCAAACATTGATGTAGAGCGAAGACCCAGACCGTCTGCCCGATGATCTAACACTGTCACATCATCATTAGCATCCTCACCGATCTTGTTTGACCAGCTACCAACAACGTTGTTTGTCCAACGGAAAGCATACTCCAACCAATCAGTTGTGTTATGTCCATCTGGTACATTGACCTCAGCAACTGGCTTATAAGCACGAATGTCGCCTGAGATTTCGTTGCGGATTGCGTGTAGAACAGTGATTTTCATATCATATCTCCTTCTGATATAACCAATCTACACTATTTGAAAGGCAATGTACACAGTTAATTGCGGTTCAAGCGCATTTTTGTTTCGTTTAAAATCAATAACTTAATAAATAGTGCTGAAGGGAAGATAAGCATGATAGATCCAATTAGCGCTATTGGTATGGCTACTGCTGCCTATAATGGTATCAAGAACGCCGTAAGTACCGGTAAAGAACTACATGATATGGCTGGTACACTTCAGAAGTGGGCTACATCTATGTCTGATTTAGATTTCGCTCATAAACAAGCACAAAATCCACCAATGTTTAAAAGACTATTTGGTGCTAGTGATGTAGAACAAAATGCGTTAGAGGTATGGGGACATAAACAAAAAGCAAAGGAGATGCGCGAGGAAATGCGCAAGCATATTAGCTTTTACTACGGTCCATCAGCGTGGGATGAGATAGTGGCTATTGAAGCTAAAATGCGGAAAGAGCGAAGAGAAGCTGTATATGCTGCTGAGGAGAGAAAACAATTGATACTAGAATGGATTGCCGGCATTGCTTTAGCTGGTGTTGCAGCTATTGTTATTGGATTTCTAATCTGGTATATTGGCGGTACACAAGGAAAATGGTAAATGAGTGATATATTTGATTTTGGCTTTACGGCTGTAGATGAACAAGAGTTAGAAGCTGTGCAGAAGGCTAGTGCTACTGCTACTGAAACAGCTCAAACTGCAGAGCAACTACAAGAAAAGTTAGATAGACTATATAACGCTATAACACCACTGCTTAATAATTTAAAAAAGAATCCTGAAAAGGAATATATACTATGGCCAAATAGATTAGCTAAAGTTGAAGAGTTCGAAACACATCTACAAAAGATTTATAGTTAAAAGAGGATATAATGGAATTTAAAACAAGAATGATTAGAATTAAGGGTAATGATGTATCCGAAAAATACGCAAAATATTGTAACCGTTCTTGGGTTGGATTCGACCTTAGATATTATGATGCCGTAACTCCAGAAACTTTACATGAACAATCAGGCTTAACATTTGGAACTAGAGGTAATGGAAGAGAATTAACAGACACCGAAAAGGCTTGTTTTTATAGTCAATATAATTTATGGAAAAAATGTGCTATAGAAAGAGTTCCAATCTTAGTACTAGAACATGACGCTTATTTAAGGAAACCTTCAGCTATTAAATATAATCCTCATTTGTTAGTTCAATTTTTTGGACAGCACTCTATGGAAGCAGTGATGTATCATCCTAATATGTGCGCTAGACTACTAAAGTACTGTGCAAATAATGAGGTGACTGGTCCAATGAATTTAGTAGATAAATTATTAGGATATTTTAGAATAGGTCAGCAAAGTAGGTATGGATTGCCTCACGCAAGATATCAAGGTAGATTCGCGCCTGTAAGGTCAGTAATTGATCCAGATTTAGGAACGACAGTAGATCATGATGGTTCTACACTAGATAGATTAGCTAAAGGCGATGGGGATTTATTTGATATAATAAAGTTTTATGATGATGGGGATTCTTAGTCACCAATGACTGCCAATCACTGTAAATCTTTTATATTTTCCCATATCAGCATAACCTTCAAATAAAATATGAGTCAGATTATATTGTTTTTTTAACTCTTTCGTAGAGTCAACGCAGTTTATATGCTCTTCAATTGTTCTGTAATTATTAGATTGCAAAGCATATAATGGACCATGAATAGTAGGTAATGGTTTCATATGCTCGCAACTAGTATTAATAATTAAATCATATTTTTCAAAATCAGAATATTCTGTTGCATCAGCTACAATCGAATCATAATTTTTACGTATATTATTATAGTCAAAATATAAATCTCGATGTTGATGAACAACCGGATCAATATCTAAAAAATGAAACCATCCTACTTTGCATTCCTTTTGCATTAATTCCCATAATAAAATAGAATTCCAACTGCCAATAACTAACACATTGTCATACGCTGTGTTAGTATTAGCTATTTCTTCAACCAAAAATTCTTTTGATTTTATTTGAGATCCTTTAAAGCTTTCTATGTAATTAGATACACCCGCAATATTTTTATCTTGCATATAATAAAGTGTATCAGCCACCCTACCTAAAACTTTAAAAGCATTCATGGAATTACCAATTCTTTATTTGTCATTAAATACTTCTAGCGCATCTAGAACGCCGTCGATTTTTTCCATATTAGAATCGATCTTTGCATGATGCGTATCATGATCTAATTTATGTTGAGCATACAATGCTGAATGTGCTCCACTCAATTTTAAAAAGTCATTATTTACATCTACAATTTGAGCTTGTAAGTCATCCATACGAGCATCGTTTTCTTTGATGCCTTCTGCTAATGTATAGATGATAACTGCTGCGATAATTTCCATGATTTACTCCTTTACTTCAATTTTCATACAAATCGCTTGCATATTAGCAGGAAAATAGCCATTAAATCCCCCTACCTCTGAACTTAGCTGCTCTCTAGCAGCAAAGCATTCCAAATGTGTCTCAAAGACACCGTTTCCAACAGTCATGATCTGACCATCCCAATATGTCATAAACACTAATAACCAAGCCATTATAAAATCTTATCCTCAAATATCATTAACTCACGTCCTGGATATTCCATACCTTCGACCACAATCGGATAGTGAACAATTTTAGAACCAGCAAATCTTTTCTTCAAATTCAATCTAATTAAATCTTTATGCGGGGAAATACAACGATAGCGTATTTTAGGATTATCAGGTTCAGTATAGCTCCATGCTATACCATCAAACTGAAAATTTCCATCCATTGGTTCTGGCATCATCCATGGAATGTTATCAAATAGCTTGCCATGATTATGCACAGAGATAATCATAGTACCACCTAACTGAACCATTTCAGCCATTTTATAAATGAATCGCATCACATCCGCTAAGGTGTCTTGATGAGTATATCCTAACCAAAAGTTTGTCATCATATCATATTTTTCTGTGACCGGCAATTCTAAAAAATCAGCTTCTAAAAAACGTATAGCTTTATTATTCTTTTCAGCATTTTCTCTTGCATATGTTAACATTTTGCGCGATTTATCAATACCACAGCGTGAATAGTTGCCCTTAGCAGTTCTAAGGTGATATCCAGTACCGCATGCGACATCACACCAATTTTGATAATTGCGTTCAGCCATAAATTTTTCGACTGTTGATATTTCTGTTTTTATATCATTAGATACAACATCATGATGAATATAACGTTCTTCATAAATATCGACTAATTCTTGATTGTCATATGGATCCATATCACCTCTCTAATATTGGCGACCCCTGTAGGATTCGAACCCACGACCTAGTGCTTAGAAGGCACTTGCTCTATCCAGCTGAGCTAAGGAGTCATTATTATCTATTTCACAAAAGTACCACTATATTCTTTACCATCTACTGTCCAAGTAATAATAGAATAATCGTACACTTTCTTATTTACATCTTTATATTCAGTAATATTTTCACATTGACGTTCAGTCTTATAACCTGTGATTACAGTCTCTGTACGTGGTTTGTTTGCTTTATCAGCAGCAATGATGCCACCAAGGACAGCACCCGCTGCAGCACCATCATCTTTACCAGTTACACCTTTACCGAGTAGACCACCAAGGATCATACCACCGAGAACATCACCACCTGATGCACCGCCACCTTGACGTGTAACCGTTCCATAGATTGGAACCTCTACGTTTTGACATACTTGACGAGTATATGGAGTGCGTTCAACTACTGTGGCAAATACGTCCTCAATAGTTGCTTTTGTTGTTTCTGCCACAGCAGGAGTTGCAACAATCGCTGTTGCTAATAGAATACGTATCATTTTTTATCGTAAGCCTCTTTCCAGATTTCGGTTGCGTCTTTAGCGCCTTTATTAGCACCTACCATCCATCCCATTAAGAATGATAAAAAGCACATGCACAAGACTTCAATTACCAAGAATGTTTCATAAGACATAATATATTCTCCTATTTGGATTTAGTTTCACTATATTCTTCTACTAGTTCATTAACTAGCATGTATATAATATCCACATCCTCTTCATTGAGAGGAGGGATCTCTTTATTATACAAGCCTTTTACGATCTCATCTTCGATGTTATCACGGTTTGCTTTGCCCTCTACGAGAGGACAATGGTATCCTTGTTGCAGGATATGAAAAACCATTTGACCTTGTTGCTCAGCTGTCAGTAGCATTTTTTTCCTCCACTAGAAAACGAACTGTCATTAGATTACCTTCTTCACGCTTGACATAATATTCTAGACCATGATCACGAACTAATTTAGATAAAACTTTTCTTAGTTCTTCGGCAGTCATTAGACTGCCTCCAAAGCACGAGTATCTACATTATTCACGATACGATCGAACATTTTCTTAGCATCGTCATCGTTAGTAAAGCCATACTCAGAAGCAAAGTCCATATCTGATGAAAAATAAGTACCAGCATCAGAGAAGCCATAACGCTCAATCCAATATACACCATCTGCAATATCATCTGCACGACGTTTGATTTCACCCTCAGCAGTTTCGATTGTGAAAACTAGACCAGCTGAACAAGCGTTGACATATTTGATACCAAGATTTTTCATAGTGTTCTCCATCATGTTATATGTATATACTATACTATTTAAAAGGTAATGTACACACTTTTGTTTTCAATGAAATCAATCACTTAGAATTTTTTTATGGAGTAATAGTAATCTCTTTTACTTTATGAGGTTGATTAACTATCCAATCAATAACAGACACACAATAATTTATAGACATTTTATGTCCTTTATATTGCTCAACTCTTGGTGAATCAAACCACCCAAACTTAATATTTGTAGTATTTATGCCACTGTAAAATAATTGTTCATTTGCTTTATCTAACGCAGCTTTTTCTACTGCATAGATATGTGGTCGGGTTTTAAAACCATCACTAGAATTAGACCCGATATTAATTATCCGTTTCCCTTGACCTGCAGCTTTATACAAGAGTCTAACTTGATCAAATCCATCATGTTTACAGTTTATGAATATATCACAGTCCTCTAGATTGCCGACATTACCATACTTTTCTTCTAGAGCTTTACCGAGTCCTCTACGAGTTCCTGTGATATAAAATTTAGTCATTCTTTGTAACTGTCTCAACCATTATCAAAGCGTATCCAAGAGTCCGGATATCGATCTCTTGAATCCCCTCCCAATCCTTCTCCATTATCCTCTTTGCGCATTCTACTACTGTCATAACGAATCCATCCATCTAAGTCTTTTAAGTCAATGTTATCAAACGGGGTCTGCTGCATAGCTGAGTCTGACACTTTGCAAAGCTCCTTTTATCTGTGGAGGATATTCTCCAATATAAGTTCCTGCTACTAACATGTCTTTTGTCAGATATTCTTTGTGTCTGTGATTTATTTCATCCCAATATTCTAAGATTCTCTTAGCTATTGTGTCAAAAGTGTGATCCTCTAAAATTGGATCATCCTCAACATAATAGGCATATGCTGCCATTATGTACCATGGAACGTACATATTGATAGAGTCATCACATACATCCATGCATGCCTTCTCAATATCGTTTAGTGCCATCCCACAACTCCTTTAGTTGTTTCTCCATACGATGCGCTTCGATTTCCCAAGGTCGATCGTCATACGGCATATCACTACTATATACAGCTTTGTTAAACTTCACTTCGTGTACCCAATTCTGCACCATACGTCGTGAAACGTATTGCCATACGTGGACCATCTCGTGTAAGACAGTTTCTATCATTTGTTCTAGGGGAAGTGATACATCGATGCGGATCGTAAACTCACGATCACCTTCATCCATACAGTCGCCGTAAACTCCTTGCTTTTCCGCTAACTTGCGTATCGTTCTAATATTTATATAAACTGGTTTACGAATACGAGGCATTAGCGATTGAGAAGCAAAATAAACTGCTTCATCAATAGCTTTACGGCGATACTTAGCGCATTTTGTTTCATAATCAATAACAATCATAAAAACATTCTACACTGTAATTTTGTGATTGTACACTACTTTTTTGTGTAAATTTCTACATTCTCTGGAACATCAAACTTGATCTTGTCATGTTTATGGTGTAGTACAAACTTTGTCTGATGACTAAACTCTTCAAAGATACCTTTCCAGATAGGTCTCCAATTGTCATTGAGTCTTACATTATTTGTAGCACCTCTGTCAGAGTTGAGGTAAAAGTCAGTACAACTACGTAAGTTCATGTCGAATAGACTATCAAATCCATATAGGTGCATTTCGTCAGGTTTGAAAGATGTGGCTGCATAGTGGGCTGCAAAGTGCCCACAGTTAAAGTCTGTATAATTGCGTACATATTTAGGTAGAGTGAGATAGAACTGTCTAATCTTTTGAGCATGTTTCATATAGAACTGAGGTCTCATCTCACACCATTTCTTAGGCCTATAACCTACCACCCAAGGTCCTGGTACCTCTACGCTACCTTCATTGATAGCAGCCATCATTTTAAAGTCTACAATACATGTAGCATATGCATCTTGTACTGGAAATGGTGGAAGATTACACGTAAGCTTGACTCCTTTTGAGCCTTGTTTGTACATAGTGGCGTTATCACCATTACCAATCAAATGAAGTACTTTAGTCATAATTTACCTGCTATTTTATCCTTAATTCTATCCTTACCCTTTTTACCGGTCCAATGCATAACAAGTTTATCTTTGCTATCCTCGTTATCATTCTCTAACTGCACTCTTAACCAGTTGTACTTATTCGGAATCTCTGTTATGTTTATCATTTTATCAAGTGGTGTAGGAAGCATAGCATGTAGTGTTTCTTGATCCCCACGTTTTGGATTATGCTGAACCTCATTCATCCATTTCCGTAATATTTCAGGTTTTCCTTTTACACCTACGACGCCAGAGTTATGCCACTCTTCTCCACTACGTTTAGACCATGGTCTGTCAATAGCCATAGCAATTTTACCAGGTTCGATATAGTCAAAAACACCACTAATATCACCAAGCACTTCACAATCAGTATCGATCCATACGGTTGTTGGTGATGGACTATGATACAACGCATATGGTTTCAAGAACCAGCCACCAACTTTAGTGTCTTTAATTTGTAAGAATAAGTCAAAGCACTTGGTGTGCTGCATCCAAGCAATAGTTGCTTGGTCTACACCAAAGTCACAGAAACAAATTGGTGTGTCATTATGTTTTCTATAGTTTTCAATAAACCATGGTAACATCCAAACTTGGCTTTGGTCACAGCCAGTCATGAACATTTTAGTGTGCTTCTTCGATCCTGTAGGTTTCATTATAACTGTGCTTAGCGAAGCACCCTTCCTTTTTTTGAATAGTAGTGAAGTTATCACGGGCTTCTACAGGCCAAGGATAATACTCTTGTAGGCCTGGAAATGTATGAATGTTTAGAAATACATCTGTTGGTTTAGCAGCTTTCTTTGCTTGATAGATGAGCTGCTCTGCTCCTTTGGGTGATACACGGTATGCGTGCGCACCGGGAAAATAAGGTTTAGATACTAAAGGTCCAACACCTAATCGTGTTGGAGTGTTAAATTTACCATATGATGGTTTACCAAAACTAATACACTGATTAAACGGTACATCAGGTATTTGGTCAACTATCACAGCGTCATGTTCAAATATGGTTATTGTATCACTGGTGTCAACGGCGCGCTTCCATAAGCTATAATGAGAGAGAAAAGCAGCAACACAATTAGATAAGCGAGAATATTTTTCTTTGAATCCATCAAAATCAATTCCTTCATTTTTCATCATTCTATTAAGATCTGTGTTATGTGGTGTAATGGCTTCAAAAAACTTGATATCCATTCCATATTTAGCGCCAGATCTGATTGTACGTTCAGCTACATTTACTGAACGTGGATTATTCACTATTGTTATAACATAATTTTTCATGATGTAGTTGTTGACGGTGTCCCTTGTAATGTTGTATAATAAGGATAGGCTTGTTCTAACCATGGAAAAAACTGCTTACACATTAAAGCATCATTTGGCCACAAACCTACGGTTGATAGTTGATATAACAAATGTTGGGCTGCTTCTGGTTTAATTATGTATGCTGAATTACCAGCGATACCTTGAGGAATAGACTCGTCATCTATCCATGGAGCAGGTGCGATACCATTTAGTGCTGTCTCAACAACGCGTTCATGATATAAAGCTGATTTTCTAGTTGCACCTCTTGGATCATTCAATCCTAATACTCCACCATCAAACCCTCGTTCACCACGTAAGATATTCATAATATCAAATGTTCTAGTGAATAAAGCATCATGTTCTAGTACGACAATCGCTTCTTTAATTTCTACACAAAATCTCCAAGCTCTCATATGTGATACTAAACAGGCTGCAACTTTAGTGTAATCTGTAGCTCTATAACCTGTCAATTTCATACCGCTTGAATGCAATACAGTTTCAGCTGGAGATTTTGGATATGACCAATCTAATAAATTAAAACCGAAAGTGTCTAAATCTCTAACTAAAGTAGATGGTGTAGTCGCATCCATTAAAAGCGGCGTTAAAAAAGATTCAGTATTCTTAATAGATTGTATACATCTACGCGCGCCAACTGTTGAAGCATGGTCATTAATCATTGTAATAATAAGCGCTTTGGGTTGTCTCCTATAAAGCGCCTTTTGTGTTAATGCAGGAATATCACTCATATCCTGTTCCTCCGGTCTGATAGCTTCTGTCTGATCACTTCCTCACGCTCTTTCTCCCACCAACCAGCATCATAATTATTTTTATATTGCCTTAGTTTAGCGTCCATCTTTTTAGCCATTTGATATGCTTCATCTAGTTTAGCTGTTAAATCGGCATAATGAGGATTCAATCTCAAGTTGTTATACATTATGTCATACATTTCTCTGTGTACTTCACAAATAGTTCGGCCGAACTTGTCTTTGTAGACTTCATTAAAAACAGTTTTATCGTTCATTTGAATCCCTTGCTTGTACTCATATTTGGACCAGAAAAATTGAAATATTGCGGGTCTGCATATTCTATATTTACATTTTTACTATTTATAAAGAAATCACTCTGATCCCATCCGTTTGTCCACATTGAATCTAAAAGTCTGCTAGCCCCCTTTGGTGTAATAGCATATGCTGCAGTACCTGGAATCAAATAACCATTTTTAAAATCATTATCTTTCCAGTATTTTAAAGAGGATACTAAAGGTCTAACTGTTGTCTGCTCATCTTTATATATGTATGAATAAGCATGCTTCTTCCAAAGGTTCTTATTGTGCCTAAATGCAGCGTCTAAATTTAAGACAAGAACCTCATCAAATTCAGGATAATCATATTCTCTTACACATATAGCGTCATGCTCTAGAAACGTCATAGGTTCATTAGCAGCTGCAACCCTTTCCCAAAATAATACGTGGTTAAAGAAGCATGACTTCTTTGTGTGGTACATAGGTTGCTGTTCAGTTTCATATGCATAAGCTCTACTATTTGGTACAGGTTTAATAGGATATAGATCCTCAATATAACTTAAGCTTGCAGGTGTAATGCCACCCACAAGTTCTGCATCCATTATACCAAACTTTTCACAGCTTTGTAAACAGTTTTTTGCAGCCTCACGCGATTTAGCATGAGATTCTATGTAGATAATGTTTGCTTTCATTTTCTCATAATAACAGTTGAGATAAGATAGTATAAATCTTTTTTTCTTTTAAATTTTTTAGCTAATGAAATAAACTTAGGACTACGTCTATCATCTGGATTATCTATCATATGTTTAATCATTAAATCGTTACCAGCTTTATGAGTCCATACTCTTTCATTATAACCAGCAGATTCAGCCATTGATATTAGTCCATCAATAGTAAATCTAAAATAATCACCAGGCCAATCATGAACCTGATAAATAAATGGTGCAGAAAATATAGCAATGCCACCTGGTTTTAAAACACGATAAGTTTCTTCAACACAGAGCCAAGGTCTTTTAGTATGCTCTAATACTTGAAACATAACTACACAATCATATGTGTTGTCTTCATATGGTAAGTCTTCACAATCAATTTCAGGAAACGTAGTTGAGGTACAATTACTAAAATGTTTTTGAATAACTTCGGTATTACCACTAATCTCTAATAGTTTATTCCTTTCAAAACTCGTATTAGTTTTAAAGAACCTTTCTAGTGCAGCAGTATATTCTATTCTTGTTGCTTTAGGCTTGTATTTCCTTTCGCTCATGGAAGCTTGATACTCCATTGAACATTTCCATGAGCGCTTAAATTTAAGCTGCGCTGTGATACAAATTCATTCACAGCCTTTTTAACACCACCCTTATCTGCAGTCAAACTATTCCATTTATAATCATCACCAATAATGTAACCACCAGGATTTACAACTTCAATAGCGTTGTTTAAATCATTCTTTACACCAGTATATGAATGATCTCCATCAATATAAATCCAATCTAGTTTTTCACCGGTTTTCTTAAACTCTTTAAACCATTCAGTCGCGGTTTGTCTGCAGATGACAGCCTCTTCAAACTTTGAAAACTTTTTAACAACACCGTTATAAATTTTATCATAGTAATCTGCAAAGTCAGCTGGATGTTTAGAACCAACAATTTTTTGATACTTGTTGTAAATATTTGTTAAGCTAATAGTAGGATCATTTACTTGAAAAGCTTCATCGTATCCAGACAAAGACCATGCATCTACCATATAGAATTTGCTGAGTCCTTTTTTTAAAAACTTTTCTGAAGAACTTCCTTTCCACACGCCAATTTCAGCTCCAACAGTTCCAGATTTAATTAGATGTAAAATTTTATCTGAGTCTTTATTGACTCCTGCATTTGCCATCATATCGCTGTTCTCCACGCATTTTCTGACCAATAGTTTTTAGTAGCACCTGTATCAAAATCAAAACCCCAGGTTTCAATATCTTTCTTATACCAGTCAGCTACAATCTGAATAGTCTTTTCGTTATATAGATCCTTGTAAGATCCTTTATTTAATCCTGTTACATTACGTGCACGTGTCATTGATGGAAGTTTAAAGTACATACAAAGATCTTGATTTAGATTTTCGAATCTCATAATATCACATTTGATGTTACCGTTCTTATCTGTGACATAATCGTAAGCTGGATACCAACCACGAATAGCACGATGCCACATGTATTCCATATTACCCCATTGTTCTCGCTCTTCTAGGAAATGTTCAAATGAGTCTAGCTTATACTTACCAATTGGCGCATCAGCTTTCTTTTCAACAAACGTAGTCTTTCGAGCAAAGAAGTAGCGTGACACGACACGATCCCATGGATTACGAACAATAGCAAATGCGTCATAGGCATTAGTTAGTTTTGGTGATAAGTCACACCATCTTGCGTGTTCAAAACCATGATGGTCACCGATTAGATCCATATGCTTCTTAACAGCCATTGTATATTCTTTTGACTTATGAGCCTTAGGTCCTGCAGGAATAATCCTTTCACGTAACAAATCACTATTACGAACAGTCATACCCGCATTCTTTGGGATGTGTATAAAAATTTTAGGTAGAAACATTTTCTTCTTTCTTCTTCAATAAAACCATTGTATGTTCAGATGCAACTACATCATAAAATTCAAGCACTCTATCATACCGCGGTCTTTTATTCTTTCCATAGTCATGGATAAACACAAAGCTATCATCTCTAATATTATCTAGTATGGACTCAGCAACCCATTGTCTGGCTCTTCCGTCAATCAATACCACATCAAAGATAGTATCCTGTGTCTTTGGCCAATTGATATAATCAACAAACCATTCATATTTAGCAGGTTTTAATTTTTCCTTTTTTGGAATGACATTAGGTGGGACATGAAAGTACTTAATATTAGGTAGATGTTTAATATCATTACTTACTTTATTATACCATTTTGCATCATGCTCAACTGAATAAAGAGTTCGTACATGACCAGATATAATTGATGTACTACGTCCTGAACCATATTCTAACATAATTTGGTCCTTATGTAAATAGGATTGTAAGAACTCCCATTCATTTGGTTTCATTAATGGTATAATCATATTTTTTCCATAAGCTCCCTGACGTTCTCTCCACCATCGGGTAGATGGTCCTTTAAGAAGAAGTGGACAAAGTGTGCTTCAGGAATTTTATCATCATGGACTGCCGTGTACAATGCATTCCATTTCCAATCCAGTCGTTGTACTGGTATCTTCTTTTTCTTAAACCAATAGTTGAGTGTAATTTGATCTGACTGCCATTTAAACGGACCTTTACCGTTAATAAGATCCATAAGCATAGGTTGCTGTAAAAACTCTTTTGGAGACATTCCATTGAGAGCTGCTAACATTAATTTACTATTATATAACATGACACCAGAGTTAAAGAAACCAAAGCCAGTTCTCATATTATAGTCATCCCACTCAATCGGTAGGGCTGATACCATACGAGAATACGCTGATATTTTTTTAGCGTATGCGTCATTGATTGGTAGGTCAGCTTCATACACACTAGCAACCGCTCTGTCAAATGCTAAGTCATCAAAAATATCAGGGGCATCAGGTCTAATATAAATGTCTGCATCAATTACACAACATGCATCATAATCGTTGAAATAGTTAAAGACATTTTCTTTTTCAAAGATTGGCATATAGCCAAGTCTTTTCCAACCACCAGTCTTACCCTCACGCTCATTCATAAATGGATCAGGTGCTAAACGAATAATAGGACCAATTTGTAATTTATAGTCAGCACCAATGCGTTTAGCATATGCCTCAACAGATGAAGTACAGTGCTCGTATAGTTTACTTTGTTGACCGATAGCTACTTGGTAAATTAACTTTTTCATATCAGCCCCATTAATTGTTGTACATTCTCACCTGAATTTGGCAATTTTTGTTTTAAAAAGAAATGAACAAAGTTACACTCTTTAATTTTGGTATTGGCAGTAAACAAACCATTCCACTTCCAATGAAGATCGTGAACTTTCATGTTTTCTTCTTTAATCCAAACATTAAGTAGAGTCTGGTCAGTAGACCATTTCCAATTACCTAATCCATCAATGAACGGTTTAAATCTTGGTCTAGACAAAAACTGATGAGGTGTTTCACCATTGAGATAATTTTCTAATGATTTGTTAAGCATCATTACACCCATATTACGGAACTCAGCACCACAACCACTCGGATGTTTCCAGTCAAATAGCTTGTTGATGGGGGACATGCCATACTGCTCTCGAGAGTAGTTCGAAATCTTTTTCTTATATTGTGGGGTTATTGGCATGTCACGTTCAATAGATGCAGCAAAGTCTACTTTAGTTCCTACTTCTTCAAATATAGAATCGTTACACTCCGGACGAATATAAACGTCAGCATCAATAACAGCTACCTGATCGTATGTACGCAAATACGTAAATGCATTTTCCTTCTCAAAGATTGGAAGGAATCCACCATACTGCTCCCATGCTCTGGGGTTTCTATTTGTTTGAAAAACATCAGGTTTAATCATGAGAATAGGCTGTCGCTGTTGGATATATTCCGCGCCTATTCTTTCTGCATATTCTGCTACACTATAAGTACAATGATCGTATAGTTTAGATCTCTTGCCCGTGTATACCTGGTATATCAATCTTTTCATAATCTAGTCCTACATAATTTCTATATGGAGATTTATGGTCTATCGTATTTAATCCATCAATATTTATTTGCTCTATATAATGATAATCATTATTTTGTAGTTGTTTAGCAATATTTAAAAGAGCTCCCAAGTGTCCATCGCTATTTTGTTTTATTTCTTTACTTACTGCATGGGCTATTAATCTTTGAGCTACTAAAGGAGTAATATAATAACCAGAACCAGGAGCTAAATGCACACCTTGAGATTTTTTATCTCCGTAGTCTCTGTTAATAAATGATAAAAATTTATGTCCTTCTTTCGATAAATCAGGTAATGGTTTAATTAGTTTTGAATCATGTTCTAAAATCAAAATAGGACGTCTGGTTGTAAGACAACGGCACCATAATTCAAAGTGACTATACCATACAGATTTTTCTGTTGCTGTAAAATCCCGATCACCTTTTTTTCCAAATTCTAATTTATGTTTTTTGTATAAATCTTTTGGAGTTATAGCTTTAAATTTTTTAATGTTATGATTATGTTTTCTCCAACTATTATACACCATCCTAGAATACATTAAAGAAACAGGATGATCTTCCATTAATATTTGGTATATGTCATAATTTTGTTGTATATTTTTCATCAGTACTAAACATTATGTCAAAATTAGTTGTCAAATTCGGTATTACTCCGTTATTATAAAACTCTTTATAAACGTTTTCTGCTTTGCCCCAATGATGAATTACTTTGTTTAAATCTAAGTTATGGCCAGCCAGAATATATCTAGCACGTTCTATACTTGTATTCCAAAAACTTGGACTGGCTAACATGCCATTTCTCATATCTGGATAACTTTCATGAATCTTAAAAACATTTACATCATAATTCAAAAAATCTGCTGGGATATCTTTTTGTATAACTGTGTCAAATGGAATAAATATCGAATGGCTTCTCAATCTTCTAAGCTTTCTAGCTAAAGTCCAAAAGTCTATAAAAAACCTCATGGCTTGAGTTTTATATTTAGCAGAGTTTCCCTCTATTTCTTTAAAATTATCATCAACTATCAGTCCAATTCTCAATTCTTCTTTAAGAAGCGTTCTTATGCGGGTGGATCTGTTATATGATTCTTGAAATTTAAAATTAGTAAAACCATATCTTTCCCATTCAGCTTTATTTTTAATCGCTATTTCTTTTTCATAGTCATCAGCGTGATTAACGGTACAGTATATAGGAATATCTCTTGGTATAAATTCTGTCATCTGTAGTCATCCAAGTTAAAGTTTGTGCCATGCATTTTATAAAGATCTCTTTCATGGTTTGTATAAACTAATACTTCAGGATCATCAATTAAGAAGTCACAATCATTACAATAAGCCGGCCAGTTGCCCATCTCATGATCTTTACGTAGCTGATTGTATTTATCACCGTACCAAATTTCTTCTAGTGTATTCTTAGACAAATGTCCGAGGACTGCTTCGTCATCACGTCCGAGCACTTGACAGCATGGGTGAACAGCACCCAAGTTACCGTCAATACCGCCAGCGCGTATAACGACATCAGGGGAAAAAGGACGACCACAGGTTTTTCTAGCACCTTGTCTTTCATAGTTAGCATCATATACTCCACTCCAATTGTGCATCTTCCAAATCTCAGTCTTAACCCCTGCACCATCAACAATCTTACGATATTGTTCTACCTCATAATCAATATTGTCATTGTCAAGAATCAAATGATATGTGGCCACCACACAATCTGATAGTGTAGCATAAGCATACGCCGCAGTTTCTTCAAGATTAGACTTAACTGTGTTGAATGAACTATTATTCATCCATTTACGATAAGTCTCTTCGTTATAACCAATCATTGAGAACCGGATAAAATCAGCACCAGCATCAATAACATCATGCATGAACTGACCTGACATGCGATTACCATTTGTAAACATAAATGCCTTAGCACCATACTTCTTTACAATTGCTACATATTCAGGTAAGTTACTATTTAAGGTTGGTTCGCCAGATCCCTCTAGATTTACAACATTTAATCCAGCCTCTGCACATTGAGCTACATAGTCTTCAAACACGTCTAGGGGCATCTTCTTCAACCAATTTTTACCACGTGCACCCGTAGTACCGTCAGGATTTGTCTGAGGACACATCTGACACGTATAGTTACAGCCGCCATTAATTTCTATTACTGCGCGATCAATATGCATTTACCATCCATTCACAAATTTATTAAAGATTTTTTTATACGCGTAAGCTTTTTCTTGAGCTGCTTCAATTGTATAGTATATTTTACTTAAATCCCTATCTATGAAAAAATCTCCATCTTTTATCCACACTGCTGCCGGGGTGTGCCATTTAGTTATACTACTATCACTAAAGACGACGTGTGGTTTAAAAAAATTCTTAGCTATATAATGCCACATTCCTTCATAAGATATACAGCACTCACATGTTCTTATGTGATACATAGCATCACTTACCGGAGTTCTATAACATAATTCCGTAACTTCATAGCCAAAATCTTTTAATCTATCTATTATCCTTTGCCATTCATGATCTAGCATAGGTAGTTTGTAACCAGATAATTGTTGTTTAGCATTGAAGGTTGGTCTCCATATTACTATTTTATTTGGTATGGTTTTTACCTGAATAGTAGGATCAAATGACCAATATCTATATAATTCAGACTTTGGTTTTCTTGTAATTCCTTCATAAAACTTTTTATACAAAGCTGTGTCAGTACTATTAAATATCGGTTCAACATGAACCATGTCTGGCCACATATATCTTTTTCTTACATATTCAAATCTATCATAGACAGATTCAGGATCTTCATAATGATAATTTAAATCTTTGTCATGGAAAAAATGTATTTGAAACTTTGTAGGTTTTTGATTAACAAACGCCCGCATGAAAGCGATGTTTAAACCATACATTGAATCACCGATACCTGGTGTGGTTTTCCATCTTATAGTGTCTAAACCATAATTATCTTTCCAGTTTGCTACCCAGTGGTTCCATAAGTCCATAATGATATACAATCGTTTCTGCTAAACTATGAGCTTCTTTAAAGTTGTTTCTAAAACGATTACCTTTAGCACCGTCTCTTATAAAAGATTCTAAATTATCTATAGTACCATTAAAGTCATTCAATTTGTAATCACGAACAATTTCTTCCCATTGATATCTTAGCGACAAAATTCTAAAAATCGTCATATAGACCTTCCATTTTAAATAAGCCCATAATGCCTGGGGTATTTGCCGTGTATTTCTGCTCTGAACTATATTTTATATTGCTATAAAACCAATATTTTTGATTATATTTAACATCATAAAGAGCAAAATCACGTTTAACAGCTCCTCTTACATCCGGCATCTCTAAATTATCAATAACTAAATAACGTGGTTTAATTTTAAAACATGACTCTAAATCCCTTTTAGGAGCATCACCTAAATGATAACCATCTACAAATATTAAATCAATGTTTGTGTGTCTATGTTCGTCACCCCATATAGGTCTTTTATGATGAGTATGTTGTGGCCAAAACTTTTTAATTTGCCTTGCGTTTTGTTCTGATACTACATGAGGATCATAACTGACTAATGATTCTAAATTTTTAAATACAGTCATCATAACTAAAGTTGCATGGCCCGCCCACATACCAATTTCTATAACTTTAGTAGGATTTACTATTTCCTGAATTTCAATCCAGGGATTCACCATATCAGGATTATTTAAATCAGTGCCACCCCACTGATCTTTTGGATAACGTAGATAATGGTCATCAATTCCTAAAATATTCTTTACCATATTTTTCAATCATTTCTCTATCAACACTAAATTGAATATTTCCTGCTACAATTGTTTTTCTCAAATTACTTTTAATTTCTGGTGATCGATGAATTAAAAAGGTAGGAAAAAATATTACATCTCCTTCCTTTAAATTGAAATCACCATTTAAAAAATTTAGAAATTCCGTAGCCTCGTTCATTTCTGGAAGTTCTACATAATAAATAAAGGCCCAATGGCCAGCATGTTCGTGCCATCCAAAATCAGATCCTTGTATATATTGTTGGAACCACCATTTTTGACTTCTAAGTTCAGAACGTTTAAAACCATGTTTGTGTCGTATATCTTCTACAAAATCTAAAATAATGTTGTTTATAATTTCAACATAGGGTCTAGGAGCGTTTGGAATATTAAAGTCATAATAATAACCCTTCTCATTAAGTTTTATATTATTAATTTCCTTTGCTCTTTCAATAGAATTTAATACTATTGGTTTCCAATAGTCATGATCTTCTACCGTAAATTTATAAACAAAATCGGGAAGATTATCCGTGTAATTGCTGATTGTCGAGCTCATCATAGTCATAGGCATCATCATACATTACTTCATTTAGCATACGTTTAGATTCATAATCTTGTACTTCACGAATACGTAAATCTTTTTCAAGTGATTCACTTTTGTGCTTACCACGTTTTTTATTGCGGGGGTCAAACCTAGAATATTTTGCCATTTTCTCCTCTTAATATCCTAACATTTCTTTTGTCATAATATAATCTCTTACAAAGTCTGATCGGACAATATCCTCCCAACCAAAATTTATAACTGTAAAATTCTTTAGTTGTTCTACAATCTGTAAAAACTGAATAATTCCTTGTTTCTCATCATCGTATTTAAAGTCACTCTGTTTATAGTCACCACTAAAAATAATCTTTGTGTGTCTACCTACACGTGTGATAACAGAATCAAGTTCATGAAAGTTTAAGTTCTGCATTTCATCAACAACAATAATTGCATTATCAAATGTAGTACCACGAATAAATGACGTTGACTCAAACTGAATCTGTCCTGCTGTTATCATTTTATTGTAGGATGTTTTATCACCAAACAACTCGTGACATATATTTTTGTATGGTGTAGTGAATGCCTCTTCTTTCTCGGCCTTTGTTCCTGGTAAGAATCCCATATCCCTTGTCGGTACCATAGATCTTACAATCACTAGTCTATCATATTCCGTCTCTTTATCGAGTACATCCTCTAATGCGAGATAGAGAGCGTTGAATGTTTTGCCTGTACCTGCAGTTCCTGTTAATACGAGATTATATCCCTCATCCCAAGCCTCATAGCACTTTTCTTGATTGAGAGTAATTGGCTCAAACTGCAGCAAATCGTCTAAACGTACAGACATCGAATTATTCACTGTTTTAATTCTTTTTTTCATTATGTCTCTATTGTGTTACCACGACCAGATTTTTTCTTAATACCTTTTAATAGATCATTCCATTCGGAACCTGCAGCTTTACGTGCTGTGTCACCGACTCCTGATATGAATTTTGCTGTGGAAAGTTTTTGTTTGTACTTGCCTTCTGCAAGCAATGCTTCTCGTTCTGATAAAGAAAGAATCATCTCTGACTCTTCACCAGTCTCGACGTTTATCATTGTGTAACTTGGCATTTTTAATCCTATGTCAGCTGATTATATTATATCATGAAAAATAACCAGCTGACACAGTTATTTTCCTACTATGAGGCTTCAGCTATACGCGTTGATAAAAACTCGTATTTACGTTTGAGTTTCGACACTAGGTCTTTATTACCCTTCTTTTTAACCTTGTTTATATATTGTTCTAATTCTGTTAAATCGTTACGTAATCTATCAAGCTGAATTTTACTCATTGTTTCTCCCTGAGTTAGTTACTTTAGAATTAAATTTGGAAATGCCTCCTGTACTAGTTTCTTGGTAATACCTTTTGCTGGCTGTCTTTTGTCAATCATATTGCACAGCAGCTCAGCATCCTTTGGATGAATAGTCTCTAACACATCGATAAAGAGCTTCTCACGACGAAACGCAGGCATCTTCTCACCTGGTCCGCCCTTCACCCAATTCGCGAATTTCTTATTGTGTTTGAGTAGGTTTGATGGGACACTAGATTCATCAGCAGGTTCATATGGTGGTTTACCCTCTGGTAAAAGCCACTGGACTGTATCGTCAAATGTTCCACGTAAAACATCTTTTAATGCCCAGTTATTATCATGTTCCTGGAGAATCTTAATCTTCTCTGCTTTTGTTTTTGCAGCAGAGGCCTTCTCTATAATTTCATGTACACGCCATGTAACTTTATTTACCATAATCTTCTCTTATTCTATCCCGAATAGGATTTCTTTCATTATTACTACACATTTTTTTACAAGTATCTAATCTATTGTCATTTATATCTATAAGATAAAAAAACTCTAACCACTCTTCTGAATACTCAATGTTATCTATATTATCATTACAGTCTATATGAAGTTTTTCTTTAAATAGTTTTTTGTATACTACATGATCTCTATTAAAATTAGTGTCTAACCAACAGCAAGGTAAAATAAAACCATCTGCAGCAAACGCTCGAGTTCTTCTGTTACTACGACATTTTGGATTTAACAAAGTCACCTCTTGTAGGTTTAAAGGGGTCGTAAGGTTTTTCCCATCTGCTAGAAAGATTTAGTTCAAAAATTATATTATTATCTAATGCCATCTGTTTAGCTTTATCTATGTTCTCTTCATTATATTTAAAAACAATATATTGCCAAATTGTTTTTATATTCATAGAAGCGGCTGTACACATTATATCAAATAATTTTTTCCCATTTTGATTTTTTCTATAGAGATGACTTTGATCAGGTAAGCCATCTATACCAAATACCCATTCAGCATAGGGATTAGATTCAAAACAATTTATATACCAATCTTTGTTTCTATAAGAAGCGGCAGTACTAACACGTGTCAATATTTCATTATTATGTGTTAATTTTAAAAATTCAGGTAAGTTAGGATTCATAGTTACATCAGATATTTGACCACAAAACTCTACATAACAATTATAATAACTTATAATTTTTTTAAATTGATCAATTGTTAATAAATTTCCTCTTACTCTTTTTTTATTATTAAAGTACCATTGTCGTTCACATTTGTGGCATTGTAAACTACATTTGTTACTAGCATCAATTACAATAGATCTAGATCTGTCTATATTGTTAAGTTTAGCTAATAAAGTCTGCGACATCTTCTAACAATCTACGACAGCGCTTATCAATAAGATATTGGTAAACGTTTTTTTTATTTTCCAATTTGTTTTGGCTATTAAACGTATTAATAATTTCTTGTTTTAGATCAGCTGGAGTTGACTCAAGATCGATTAACTTTCTGTTACGCTGAATGTTACGAAGAACATCCTGTCCTTGAGAGGTAGGATCTTGCATAAGTGCTTCCATTACAGGTTTGCGTAATGGGGTCTGCCGTTCACCGTCTACGAACACGTTATCTCCTGATAAAACGTTTGGTACACCATCTGATGTATCACCTTTCAGTATCAACTCAAGCAATTGTTTTCTTGGATGCTCTACTTTTATATATTTCTTTGTCATCGGAGAAAACTGTGACACATTGTTATATTTTTGCAATTGTGCAAAATCTTTGTCTGCAGAGATAATCATAACATCGTCATGGTTACCAAACTCTTGAGTATCCTCTACTAATGCAGCGATTACATCATCAGCCTCACAGCCATCGATCTTGATTGTCTTATATGGAAAGTACTCACCTAGTTCGTCCCATACCATGTTGATGATACGGAAGATCTCATTCCAATCCATTTTAGAATCTTTACGGCCCTTTTTACGCGCGGCCTTATATTGTGGAAATGCTTTGTAACGCCAGTTATTACCGGCATCACCTGCGATGACGACCTCACCAAATTTATCTTTGAACTTAGTTCTATACATACGTATGGAGTTCAAAATCATATGGCGAATCAGATTCTCATCAATATCCAATCTCTGTGTAACGATATTAGAAATCGCGATCCCATTGTAGTCAATAATAATCATAGTAAATCCTATATACTGTCCCTGGCGTAAAGCTCTTTATTATTATACACATTATTTCAGGTAATGTACACAACTATTTTAGGTGTCGTGAATGTATTTTGCACCCAATAAATTCATTGTAGTATTCATCACTGAGTAGTACATTTCTTTCGAATTGTTCTTTAGCCTCATAGTAAGAACATTCACCTTTTGTTCTACAAAGGCGTAATATTTCTCTCTTGAAATTAGAATTTCCCTTAGATTCTACAAGTGTTTGTACTTCCTTACTTGAGCCAAAATACGTGCGCCAGTCGGACTCTACGCGCGTCCTGACACGTCTCTTGCGGCTCTTTGTGATAGGTAAGGTTTTGGGTTTCCAAAAGAATTTCTTGCCAATATACTTCTTTCCAGTATCAAGTTCTGTAATCATATAGACAAAACCCTGATATTCTTCAGGTGTCTCATCATACTCTTTTCCATTATAATGCCACATAAAAAAATAGCCCCTTTCGGAGCTATTTATTCAGTCGTTATCGAACTCTTCGTAGTCTACCGAGAACCCACACATTGGACAATATTGAGGAATCTCTTCTTCGTCAACCACGAGGACTTGTGTTTCTGTTTCACATGCTTCGCATTCAGTCCAATATTCAGTTTCCATGTAATCTCCTTAGAATGTTATTTCGCATGCACCACCTTGACATGCAATTGCTCCCATCGTATCTATATCAGTAAATTCTTTCTGATTCAACTGAGATACAAAATCGATAGGTTGCATGTTCTGTTGGATTTTTGTCCACTTATGCAGTAAGAATACATCCTTCAGGCAATACTCAGCTTCCTTCGTATCTGACATGAAATAGTTTTCAGCAAACTTGTTGAAACGCCGGATCCACTCTTTATTGAGATCTGACATTTCTCCACGATACTGTTCATCCATTTGAGCAATTTGTGTTGCTTCCCATAGATCACGGAATCCTTGCTTACGAGTATCTACAATAAGACCTGATGCAAACAATGCAGCCTTACCATAAGTTGCTACAATCTCATCTTCCGTCTTGACCTCAGTGTTTGGTGCTTGTGCAAAGTCCTTATCACCAGAACCAGCCAAGAAACTAATACCAGCGAAACTATGGCGGTTGTCGTATACATAATCCTCTACCTCTGACCACATATGTGGCATGACAGTTACTGTGTTTGAAACATTGTGACGAAGATCTGGGTTTGCACAAAGCTCTGGATTTGTACCAGCCTCTACCCAGTTGCTTTGTACTAGCTTAACCTTTTCAAGTAGGTTTTTGCCATATAGATCCTCACGGTATAGTGAACCTTCAGGTGACATAATTGGGAATGCCACACAGTAGTCTGTGTTGTTGCTGGACCATACTGATTCCTCTACCATATAAGGATTTGATTCAGCAATAAGTTGTGCAACTTCTGACTCTTTGTTCAGCTGGATATGGCGAAGATAACGAGGGCTGTGCTCAGCATGAATACCGCTAGAAGTTTGTAGTAGTACTGAAGCATTTCCTGAGGGTTTAACACAGGTCGTTCTGGCAGCAGCATTAATTCCAAGAAGTTCGGCGACCTCTTTGTTGACAGCTCTAACAATGTCTGCGCCTTCTCGCTGAATATCTGCATCTAGTAATACCTCCGGGTTATTCATCCATCCTGTTACAGAAACACCTAGAAGTGCTTCACGTTCAAAAATAGCCTTTGTTGTTTCATCCAAATATTTAAAGCTAGTGTATCCAGCTTGTAGTGTACCCATGATGGCACCAGCACGACATGCTTTAAAGAACTCTTCTTTTGATGTGCACTTACCACCGTTGATTTCAGTTAGGTTACATCCTTGCCAACCGGTTACCCCTTCAAGCTGCGGATACATTCCAATTTCAACGCAAGGATTGGTTGTAAAGTCTTTGTCCTCGACGAAGTAAAAACCGGGTTCACCGAACTCTTTGATAGACCCCATAATCTTCTTGAAGTCTTCTCTCGTAATCTCATCTCTAACAATAACAGCACTATTATTAGAGCGACCACGTTGAGGATTATCGATAAACCAATTACCAGTTTTAGCATTAATCATTTCCTCATCATTTGGTGAGAACAAACAAATCGTAGCAGAACGACGTACACCACCTGCAAGAACAGCATCTGCTGCATGCATTGCAATGTCATATACATCAATTGGACGTAGACGTGTTTCACCTTTTAATACACGAGACTGAATCAAATGTTCGATCTTGTCAAGTGATTTACGTAGAGGCTCAGGGCCTGGTGCTTTAAATCCACCATTAATCATTGCCCCCTTTGGACGTACATTGTTTAAATCGAAGTATACTTTACGACCTTCCATCTCTGGGAACTGTCCACCACCTACAAAGTAAGAGGACATAAGAGCACCAAGTGCATCAGCCCAACCTTCAATTGAATCTTCTACGACCCAACCTTTAGCCTGCTTTTTACGTTCTGCAATGTCTGGTAGTTTTGCTACATGGTGATCCTGCACCGAAAATCCTGCACCAGCGCCACAGAGTAGAACATAGAATAGTTCTGAGAAGAAGCGTGGTCTGTCTGCATAAGTTGATGTGCAGTTGTACATTCTCATTTGATGTTTACGTAATTGTTCACCACCAAATTGTAGGGCACGTTGTGCACCCAAAGCGTATTTTAGTTTATATAGTGATTCAGCCTCATCGATTAGTTGGCCTAGCTGTGGAGTCATCTTTTCCTTGTAGTACTCCCTATGCATGTTCATGACTCGGGTTACAGCTTCCTCCCAAGTCTCATATCGTTCTTTTTCGTCGTCCCATCTTGAATAGCCTTCATAAAACTTTGTGTCGGACATAACAGCCCGGAGATCGTAATCTCTATTGTTGGGAACTAGTTTGAGCATTTAATACCTCTTTCGAATAAAAATAGTAATACCGCATAACGCACTTATGCGGACGGGGTCGTTCATATTGTCTTTGATTTTAGGTAGTATTATATATTAAAACGGCTTCCTAGGAAACCCTAAAAAGCCGCGAAATAAAAAAAATATTATTCTTATTTTTCTTCTTTTTCCGGCTCTTCTGTGAGAGCCTCTTCATAGTATACGATGATAGCCTGTTGGTCCTTAACATATCTACGCAATTCTGCAATGCCAAGAGCAAGGTTCTCATATCCTTTTGGTGTGATAGCAAATACGACTGTATTACCTGTCTTACCTTGAATCTCTTTAATCTTTTCTTCAAGGTTTTCTTCTGTAATAACAAACCAATCAACCGGAGGAAATTGTACTGCCTTCGGTCTTTCCTGAATAGGAATGTTTTGTTTCTGGTATTCAGTCGTTACTACTACTTCCGCTTCCGGTGTTCTCCCGCTGCACGCTGTCAGTATCAACGGGCTTATCGCTAGGAGGAGTAGTTTCGTTTTCGATCCGGTTAATAAGCTTTTCAACTGCTGCGTTAACCCTGTCTTCGAGTCCTTGTGCATTTGTCAATGCCTCCATAGTCAAGTCAATTTTAGCAAATACACCTCTTAGTTTATCAAGGTGCTCTTGTGATTGTTGTAATCTTTTAGTAAGATCTTTATTTAGTTGTTCATTCTTTTTCATATCAGCAGCCATAGTGTCGACAGTATTCTGTAGTGTCTCAGCTGCAGATTTTAATTTAACATTATTCTCTCGAAGTGTTCCAATCGTTTCTTGTGACCACATATAGTAAGAGTATCCGCCGTAACCAACGCTACCCAGAATACTCATTAAGAATAACATTAAATATAACTTAGCCATCCATATACTTCCTAAATCGTTTCAGTAATACAGGTGTTTTGTCCTTACGTCTTCTACGATCAGTCATATTAATCTCTTGACCAACACGACGTCTGTATATATGTATAGGCATACGAGATGGACCCATAGCAGTTTGAGCTGGGTTAGGAATAGAACCGGTGTTTACAGCTGCAGCATCTTCGTTCATATTTTGTAATTTAGTACGAATAGCAATTTTGCCTTTCATATCAAGATCAGGATGATGCTGCTTAATCTTTTTAGATAAAGCATTTGAAGTTCTTGTAACAGCTCTTTTAGTAGCGGTCGTACCGTACTCTCCATGCTTATGCTCAGCATCTTGAGTTTTCTTATAAGCTTTGACTACGTCAGGATGTGGTTGAACCGATTCAGGTAAACGAGACTTAGCATGTGCCTTACCATAAACCGTGTCATGCCAATGCCAGTCATGTCCACCATAAGGATTCTTCTTTTTAATCTCAATACGATATTCACCAGTATGACGATCATTATGGTCGTAGTTCTTACGAACACGCCAGGTCTTTCCTTTGTGAGTAGTCTCTACCTCACCATCGTTACCAGCTCTCTTCCATCTTGGCTTCATCGTGCCAACTCTCCGATCGTTACGTATATTGATTGTCTTGTACGTGAATGTGTTACTTCATATACATCAAGACCAAATACATCACCAACAGGATAGCAGGATTCACCTACAGTTACCAGATCACGTTTATAGACAACCTCATCTAATGTACTATTTATCATCTTATCGTTAAGTACTTTATAAGATCCAGGTGACAGTCTCTTATCTTCAAGAACAAACCATTGAGTATTCTCTGCAATAAAGTCTAGTGGATCTAGACCGGCATATTGAATAGCTTCTTTGAGTTGTTTATCTGATATGTTAAACTTCTCTTTTAATAGATAAAGGGCAGCAGCATAAGATGCGATCTTAGTGCTACCACCTGGTGCTTTTGCAATTAACTTTTTAATGTTGAATACAAGTCTATGAAAAGGTGTATAGGCTGCTCTCTCGTCAGAGGTTTCAGCCTTTTTAATACGTTTACCTTTAGCATCAATAAGTCCAAGCTTATATGCTTCAGTGTCTTCAAATGATGTGATAAGCAGCTTCAGAAATCTGAAGGTATAGACCAGGTCACCTGCTCTCTTTAATACACCTACCATTATATTTCCCTTAACTTATCTACTACATATTGGTCCATCTTAACATCCACATATTGATCGTTTCTTATATATTTTAAGAATAATAAAAATGGCTTTATGACGGGCCAATACTGTTCATCTATTTTAAACTCTAACATCTTGAGTGCAGGCTCAATACCATAAACATTAAATATGACAATAAAATGATTTAACAACAATCGTTCTGACAACTCACCTGTATTTACATAACGATGCAGCTGTCTTTTAACATATGTAAATCTTTTCAAATCATCATAAAATTCTTCAGCATCTGCTGCAGTTGGTTTATAATAATGTTTTGCTGCATACAACAAAAAGTTATCGTCAGATAACGTGTCAAATAATTCCATTTAGCTTACGTAAGGCAATAACTGTTCAATTAGATCTTCTTTTTTCTTTCTACGATCTAGTTCAATATCATACTGCCGACCCAGCTCCTCTAGTTCTAGTTTAGTCAATAGACGTAGATCGGCAGCCTGAGCAGCTAGTAATTTACCTTCAATAGTCATATCATGAATCATTTCATCAATATCAATGACTGTTTCAGTGTGCATGTCAACTACAACTGCTTCTGGTTCAGCTGGTGTCACTCCAAGATATTCATTAACTTGTGCCTGTGTAAATTTTCCAGATACAAGTAGTTCACCCGTCTTTGGATGCTTCCAACCCTTTACAGTAGGGATAGCATCTTTCTGATAATTAGGTGGTTTAATAGCCATAATATTCTCCTATAATTAAGCTTTCATTCCTGCCTTTTTAGTAATGTCTTCCGGTGGATTCACTACAGTTTTGTCACCAGCTTTGTTATCACCATTACGTGCTGGTGATGTTTTAGTAATACGACCTGCCTTTGATGCATCATCATGACCTAGATCATCATAGTTGCTTTGTTTACTGCTTGCATCAACTGCAATGTCTTGTCTCATCTTCTTTCCACCTGGTGAATCTTTTGAATCGATCTTTTCTGGTTCAGTAGCACCTTTGTAATGAGCCGCACGATTCTCCATGATTCTATTATAGATTGGCCACTCTGTATCTTCCATAGCTTTTTTCTTCATAGCTTTTGCAGCTGAAGCGGCATCTTTAGTTGCTGGATGATTAGCGCCCCACTTTTTAACCATTGCTTTATGATGTGCATCTGCCTCTGCTGAAGCTTGTTTACGACCAGCAGCGGTATCCATTGTAGCTTCTTCTACTGATTCTCTTTTATCCATGTAAGCTTTTGTCTTACGAGCTTTTGCCATTTGTTTTTTGGCATAGTCCATTGAACCTTGATGAGCTGCAGCTTGAGCTTGAGATTTACGAGCTGCATAAGTACGAGTTGCTTTATCCATTGAGATCTCATCGATCTTTGCTTCTTTTTGCTCTTCGGTTGCACCTTTTTCAGAATCAACCTTAGCAGTCATGGTAACTTCTTCTTTACCAGACTTTTTCTTTTTACGCATATGAGCAAAGTCTTTGGCATCGATGTCACCATCTTTGTCCATATCAAGCTTATGCTGATTGCCTGTTAGTTTCTTTTCTTGGACCTGTTGCAAGGCCCTTGCCATGTTTTTAATGTCTTCTGTTTTCATTTTACTTTCCTTACATCCATAGTTGGGCTGCGATAGATCCGGCAATAGCAACAATTGCTACCCAGAATAATTTGTTAATTACCTGCACTACACGTGCGTTATCATCTACTTTCTTTTCAATATCATCTAACTTTGCAGAGAATTTATTCATTCTCTCAAATGATCTCTCATGATCTTGCTTCAAACCTGCTAACTTTTCTTCAGCGCGAGCCAATGTAATCATGGCTTCAGCTAGCTGATCAAGTTTAGATTCGATTCTATCTAGTCGTGTTCCTGTTGTCTCTGCCATGACTAATCCTATTTATCGTGTTCCGAATTCGTGACCAGCCACACGTTTCATTTGGCTGTTGAACTCTGATTGAGATGGTTTACTCTTATATAATTTAATAGAGATCTCAGGACGTTCTTTGCCCTTGATTCTCCAGTTATAACCTTTATCCTTGTGTTCTGGTTTAGTCGTCTTTACAACACGACGTTTGTAACCAGCCTCCCAAGACTCAGATTTCTTTTCCATAAAGGTTCTAAAGCTATACATTACCACTTCACCTTATCAGCCCAATATGCTGCAGACATTTTGCCTTTAGCAATGTTACGACCATGACGAGCCTTAAATGATGCCCGCTTTTTCTTCATACGTTCTGACTCACCCTTTTTAGGATCGCCAGCAGTCTCAGCACCTTGTTGACCAAAACGAATAGTCTTGACCTTGTCACCACTCTTTGCGACAACAATGTGTGACTTAGTAGGATGACCAGGTGTACGCTTTGCTTTATTAAAGCCTGATACGCCTGCACGTTTTAAACGTGGATCTTTTTCTTCTCTGAGCTGCTTAAAGGTTTTCATTACTGTCGACCGTACAATCTGTTTTTGTCCATTTTATCCATGGCTTTATTTACGCCTTTTACTCTTTGACGAGCTTTTACTACATCACCCTTTGATGCTTGTCTTGCTGCATCATCAGCAGCTTTGCGCACGTATTGACCCATCTTAGCATTAGAGATCTCATCAACGGTTTCTTCATTTTTAGAAGTGTAACCTCTACCAATTGACTTACGGAATTGTTTTGCAGCAACTCTGTCTGCCATATCTTGGCCTTTATTACGCTTGCGCATGGTATTTAATTCATCAGAATGATCGGCTCTTTTACCGTCTTTATCTGGACCTCGTAAAATTTTACGAGTAGCTGAGTTTCGGGCTTTATTACCACTTGCATCAGCTTTTTTTCTATAGCTGTCTAATGCGCCTGGACGATCTAGAACTTCATTAACTTCTTTTGCTTCGTGGTAGTGTCCTTTGATTGATTTTCCATGCAACTTTTTCGCGGAGGCGCGGGCCATAGGTTTTTTTAGTTTTACAGCTTTTGTTGATACAACTGTGCCCCCAATCCTTTTCGCCCTCTTTTTTGCCCAGTCATGGTCATCTGTGGTTTCCCGTGTTTGTCCATCTTCATCTTTTACAACATGCTGATCTTTAAGTTTCCAAGGTGCAAATCCATGAGCGTGCCCTTTTTTATCAACTAAAGCATGAGTATGAAGTCTTTTCTCCTCCTCGTCGTCATTTTCTTTTACTAGTTTGTTAACGGCTCTATTAATACCTTGACGTCTCTTAAGTCCTTTATAGTTCATCTTACCAGATTTACCTACATCATAAGCATTCTGCGTTCTATCATCACTTGCCTTTTTGACATAGTTAGCAAGAGTTGATTTATTTAATTCATCAACCTTTGCTTCTTTTTGCTCTTTATCATCCCAAGGAGCTTTAGGCAAAGTTGGTTTTTTCTTAGGTGGTTTGATTGAGGCAAGTGCACGCTTCACATCTTTTGGTGTAAGCTTTTTTTCTGCCACGAAAGTTTTAAAGGTTTTCATTACTTCTCTCCTTTTGCCATTTTTGTGGCAGTTGCAATTTTTACTGACTTCCAACGATCGCCATAACGTTTCTTAAACTCTGCATCAGGTAGATCCTGTGCATACTTCTCACGCTTTTTCATTTCGCCTGGCGTCAGTTCACGTTCTTTCATTGGCTTTTGTTTCAAGTATTTAGCACGTGAAATAGGTGGTCCGCCATACTCATCTAGTTGAGTCTCTTCATTTACGTCATCATTATTTTTCATATAGTCACGTACAGAATCAATATAATCTGTAGCTTTTGTAATCTTATTCTGTACCCACTCTGGCATGTTCTCATCATCAGACAATTGATCGTGTAGTTCTTGAGCAGCGTCGATCATTGTCTTAAGTTGAGTCTTAGCCATATCACCTTCTTTATCATACTCTTCAGGATCTTTGGCTTCTTTTTTTAATCCTACAAACACATTACCAGATTTAGATGTACGATACTTTGAATTTTCATTATCTTTCTCAGCAGATTTTTTAGCTCTATCAAATCTTCTGTTTGTATCTCTTATTGCTAATTGGCTAACAGTTCTAGCAGGATCTTTAGCTTCACCCATAGCTTTAGCTCTGTTTGGATTAGCATCAGCATCCTTAGCCACTTTAGACTTTTTCATATTTGCAAAGCTAATACCTTTTCCACTATCAGGCTCTTTCTTCATAGGTTTGCCTTTGAATGGACGATCCTTTACGATATTAACGCCGTCACCATCTTTAGCTTCATTAGCGCGTTTACTGATATCACTTAGGGACTTTTGAGTAGATGTCATTGTTTTTGGCTTTTTATTACGAGCCATATGATCAGCATATTTTTCATCATCTATTTTTGGAGCTGCTTCACTCATAGCAGACATAGCTTTCTTATGAGCTTTAGTATGATGCTGAAGTTTATTCATAGCTTTGGTCATAGCATCAGCAGACTTTGCAACTTTCATATCTGCTCGAGCATCTTTCATACCCTGCATATGGCGTTGCGCTTCTTTCGAAGCATTAGCTGCTTCATTCTTTACAATTTCTTTATCAACCGGAACCATACGAATTCTTGGCTTACCGTCTTGTCCAATGTATTTTTCTGGTTTTTTATCTGCTGATCTTACTGCCATTACTTGCCTCTTACTCTCGCTGCCAGATCTTTGTCTGCCTTACCCCATGTACCTGATGATTTAGTCACAAACGAGTTGACTCTTGCCATACCCCACTGCTCAGGAGTTGTACCAGGTCTATGACCTGTTTTCCAAGCAGCAACACCACGATTATATACCTTACGTAAAACACCTAAAGGCATTCCACTCTTCTCTGCTTTATTTTTAAGCGCAGTAGTGTTTTCATTAAACTGTCTAAATTTAATCATGCCTTCGTCTCTCTATTCTTTTTGAGAACATCTTTGAGTCGTGCACGATCCATCATCTGATCATGTTTCCGTGCATCAACTTTCTTTTCTCTGTCAATTCTTGTTTTAGCCATATCTTGTGCATCTTGTTCACCAAACATCTTTTTAAATTTGAGTGTATGCTTTGATGGTTTAGTCTTAGCAGTTTTATCACCAGGTGCTGGCTTATATGCTTTAGGATCATCATCAGACATTTTAGCCTGACGTTTAAACTGACGATCTCTTGCAACCTTTTGTGCTTTACTTAAACCCTTATGGTATGCTTTAGGCTGAGAACCGGGACGATCTGCAATATCTGGATCTTGTGGATTCTCTGTCTTTTCTCTTTGAGCTGATTTGATGGCATCAGGTGTAGGTGCACCCTTTTCACCTTTCTTTCTCATACGTTCGCCTCTACGACGTTTCGCATGAATATTAACCCAAAGACCATTCCCTTCTTGCAAGTCACTTAAACCTACAGTCATACTACCTTGCTTTTCAACAGAAAAATCAGCTGTAATATCATTAATGTCAAAATCTTCTTTGTAACCTGGTGTAATCTTTTTAGCCTTTTTAGTCGACTCAGGTGTTCCCCAATCAGGCTTGTCTTTATACATTGATCCAGCTTCGTGTAATGATTCTCTTACAACACCATCTTCACCTGGATCATCATAAGGTGCAGCATCCCAATTCATTTTAGGATCCGGATCTACTTTTGAAATGTCAGATAACCAACAACGATATCTCTCACCCTTTGATTCAACAATAACGTAGTTAGCACCAAGATGCTGGATATTACCTACAATATCATTCTTTAAAATTACTACCTCATCACCTTCAGCAAATAGTCCATCTTTTACATATGCTTCACGTAAATCTGATACTGGTTTTAATTGAACATGATTACGGAATTGTTTTTGTTCTTTGAGGCCCATACCTTTACGAACTGCATTAAATAGTGCTTTAGAATCTTTATTTGACATTTGCTTTGGTAAACCTTGGGCAAATGTAGTAAAGTCATTATCTGACGCAGCACCACGTTGTTTCGTAGCAGATGCACCTTCAGCACCTTCAGCATCTGGATCTCTTTGTCCAGCTGACATAACTTTAATTGACTCAAAGTTATAGAAGCCATGGCGTGCCTTTTCACCATTATATCTGTTTAATAGGATATCAAAGTCACGAAGGCGGTCATCACCTACGATCATTACAACCTTAGTGAAACCTTCGTCATAAAGTGCTACAGCTGCATCGATAGCAGTCTTTACTTTTTTGTTTAACATTACAGAACGAGCATGCTTGGGGAACATCTTCCGCACAAACTTTACTTTATCTGCATATGCTAATGGATTTTTCTTTGCATCTGATGATTGTGACAGATACACGCGATATGGATTCTTACCAGCCTTTGAAGCAAGCTTGTCTAGTAACTTACCATGACCAATAGTAGGAGGATTCATTCTACCAAAGGTAAAATAAACTGCCTTTTCTTCTTCAACTAGAAACTGACTAAATGAATTTATCATACAATAACTCTATTACCTGGGTCGGTTGGATCTCTAAAAAAGGATATATGTCCATGCAATGCTTTTCTGTCGCCTTCCCAAACATTTTCATCCCAGCCATATGTCATATCTTGAGAAAATAATATCAACATATTATCTTCTTGATATGGTATATAATGATTTTTATAAATTTCAGCTTCATGTGATTCTTTATGAACAAAATAAAAACCAGGACTACTAGCTTTGATAACGTAAATAAATGCACATGTTGTTAGATTTTTCTTTCTAGCATGCTGCCAAATATCAGTAACTTCAATAGTAGGTGCCATATATTGGCCTGGTTTGAATAGACTTAACCAACATGAAACATTAGTTCCGCCCTGTCCTTTTTGATTTACGGGAACATTTAAAGAATGGAATATTCTATGTTTTATTTTTACATCATCAAAGATAGACATAATATCTTCATCAGGAGTACCATCTTCGTTACCAACGGTGGTTAGAAAATTAGAATTTTCATACGTCACAGCAAGTTCTTTAGTATTGTAGATAGCATCAGCTTTCTCTACAATTTTTGCGTATTCATCTTCTGGTAATATATTTCTTATGATAGATCTCATACTATCCCTGCCTTCTAGCTAACTCTTTTTTCCTTATTGTGGGTAACATTTTCTTAGCAAGACGATTCACTCTTTGTTTCATCTTGTCTAGACGCTTTTCAATCTCCATTTTTCTTGCTGGAGTCAATTCGCCTTTAGGTATTCCCTTGGTGAGTTTTTTAGCTAGGGCTGCACGTGCTGCCTTCTGAGCTCTCTTTTTCAAACGAGGAGCATCAGCCATCTTTGCCATGGCTCTCTTACGACCCATAGCAATTCTTGTCTTATACTTCTTCATTTGACGAGCACGAGCACGTCTTTGGGCCATGGAAAGGGCCTCATCCGTTTTAGACGGACCATGAGTCGATGAATACTCGGCATTGTTGCCACCTGTTGTATCCATCTTACGCTTCTTAGCGTTCTTTGCAAGTTGACCATCACCTGTTTGTGTATAGTCAACGGTTAGAAAATCTTTAAAACCTACTGCCATTAGTTTCTTCCCGGTTTGTCCCATCCCTTTAATATATCGGGTGAAAAGTTGTTGTATGAGAATTCCATACGATCAACAATTTTCACTGCATCACCACCAAGTTTATCAATAGCGACATAGCCTTCGGCTCCTGTCACCTTATAACCATTACGTGTTTTTACAAATGTTTTAATTTTGTTCAATTTATTAAGAGTATTTATAAGTTTTAATTTCGCTAAAACTATTACTTTCTGTAAATCAAACATCTTTTTAAGCGATTGTTTGTTCTCAGTAGAGAAAAAGTCTAGAATTGCATCTAGTTTCTTCTGTTGTGCTGACTTACCACGCTCTGTAGTACGCTTATCTATTTCTTTTTGGAATCGCTGTTTAATCCAATTAATGAGCCCAGATACATGTCGTCCTGTATCTCCAATAACTTGTCCTTTTCGTACGAAGGAGTTATTATAGGTTTCAATGAGGCGCGATAGCTCTGGCGAGCTTTCAAGTTTTCTGAGAGTTGTTCCTGAGATTTGGTTAAAGAGTTTACCAGCTTGCGATAGATATTCATTGACTTCCTCTGTGTCCTTTTTATTCATAGTAACGTTTGTCAAATCACGTAGCATGGCATCTTGAGACCATACATTCTTTGATTTCTTAAATTTGCTTACATCAACTCCATACGAAGCTCGCATAGACTCGAAGGTGTCACCTTTATAGGTTGTGTGCCACACAATACCAATTTTTGATGACCTAATAGCCTTAGCTGCAGCCGACTTTGCTGGCACAGCATAAACGATAGTATTTGGATGAAATGTAATATAGTCCTCACCCTTAATCTTAGCTTTCTTTAAATCTCCAGGCCCATAAAGGAAGTCACCTTGCACGACACCTTTGATACCCAGGGCAGGGAGCTCTCGCAAAGCTGCTTTGAGCTTGTCAGCAAGATCACCACTTGTATCAGCGTCAATGTCAGCAGGAGTCTTATAGACCTTGGGATTCTTGTTAAAAATACCTTTCTTTGCAACAAAGAAACGTCCGTCATTAGGATCAGTGCCTGCAAAAATAGCAGGAGCCCCATCCCATTTAACACTAACAGAACCAGCATGTTCACCTTTCAACATGTCTCTCAATTCACGTAAAACCATGATAGCTTGACGTGTACCATTTACTCCACCATAAATGACCTTATCCTCGATATGGGTCATATGTGTATTCTTATTCTCAGTGATATGTGTTTTAAAATTTTCCATATATCTCTTATATACTATTTCTTTTTAAATGTACACAGTTAATTTAGTGTTCTTGCCAACTTATTGAACCTACTGCATCATCATTATTTGTTGTAGAAATTGCAGCTAGTGTCAATATGTCACCAGCTGAATCAGAATCAATTATGCCTCTAGATAATTGTAAAGAGTGATTCATATCCATTAAATTGATTATTGTTGAACCACCTTTATTGTCACCAACAAATATCCCTTCTTTAACAATTGTGCCAATTGTGTTTATGCTATCTGCAGAAGTGTCATACTCAACATCACTTAGATCATCTAAACTTTCCCATGAAGGACTATTCACACTACTTCCTTTTATGATTGCATATTTAAAGGCTGCCTGCTGTAGACCATAGACCATTGCTTCTGATGGTATGACAACGCCATCGGTTCTACCTGATTTCAATCTTAAATTAATTAGTGGTCTAAATCTAGTTTGTGACAAATTTTTACCAGTTAATGCAGTAGATGCACCACGTGCTAATGACAGTGCAGAATATCCACCCTCTGAAGCAACTGTAGAACAAATTTGTTTGAGTGTAGCACCAGTAGATGCTCCTGTATTCGTAACTTCATAACGAATAGGTAATGTAGCCGTTGTCATATATGTAGCATCAATTTCATTTGCATGGTGAAAAATATGACAAATTATAAACTGTCCGTTAATAACAAATCCTGCCCTTACAGAACCTACGCCTAACCATTCAAAGTCTGTAAAAAATATTTGAGATCTTCTAGGTTTTAATCTCGGAGATAAAACAGAAGATCCATCAAGTGTGTTAACATTCCATTCAGATTGAGGAACTCTTGTTTCTACTATTGAACCACTCACGGCTGATCTTTTAACAATGTAAACATCTTCGCCGTCTCTTTCAAAGTAAATACCATTTTCTTTACCAAAATATCCGCACCGCATTCTTACATTTTCTTGTGCAGCGCCGAATGCAAATGTGTTCATTGACAAAAGGCTTTTACCTGGTTGGTATTGAAATACTCTACTAGTTTCTCTGATTATTTGATCACCACTGTTAGTGCCAATTGTCAGATCCATCAAACCTTCATCTGCGTTATGAGTAACGGTTCCAGTGCCAGTTATTTTTTGATTCCATTTTTCAGTATTATCATTATATCTAAATGAGTTATCAAATACGGTATGTGGTGTTGATATTCTGAGCCTACCAAATGCATCTGTAGAGGCGTTTAAATTTCCCTTAGGAACATAAACTGTAGGACCTGATTGTCCTGCAATCATAACAACTTCATAAATCTCATCGTTGTTATTTAAAAATGCATTACGTCTTGTATGAAACTGTACCATTAGAACTTGACTTTCGGTTTAATTGTACCTTGTGTTATAACATCGACATAAATTTGTTCACGTTTAAGTTTACCGATAAAAAGAACTTCTCCAAGTCTAGCTGCAGGGGTTTTATTAATCATTAAAATCAGTGGGTTCTTCGAAAGGTACTTGTGAGCGGCTGGTCTATATGGTTTTTCTACTTCGTTTTCCCACTCTTTTTTCAATGCTGGATTAGACATGATCATTTTTATTTGAGTATTATTCACGCCGTTCTTTTCAGTACCAGCTCTTTTAATTCTCTCATCTGAATCTCTGATTCGTAGACCAGCACCAACCATTTTATCCATTGGAACTGTACCACCAAGTTTAAAGTTCTTAAAGAAACCATCACCATCTAAGCTACCAGCTTTTACCTCATATGACTGGGATCCAATATTAATGTCAGCAGCAGATGCACTACCACCACCTATAGAAGCATCATCTAATAAAAAGTAAAGTGTAGCTTCGCCTGGACCGACACCTTTCAGATTATAATTATGTAAAGCTGTAAAATATTTTTTGTCTTGAGAACGTAACTTTTTAATTAAATTATTCAGCTCTTGTTCTTTAGGCTTTCCTTTGATAGTTTGGTCTAAATCAAATTTTGGGAAGAAGTGAGTCTTAAACAAGAACTGAATTTCACCCTTATATTTTAAACTTTGAAAATCAACTGGTTTTAGATTAAATGATGTGACCTTCTGAGCTCTTTGTAAAAACTTAGAGTCAAGGTCAGAAGCGTCGATAGCAGCCATTTCTTGTAAGTATCCTTTAAACTTTTTCATTTCAGTACTCTTTTTAGAAATTTTATACTATTTATATAAAAAAATAAGGGGTAGTAAACCCCTTAAATTCGTCTGATATAAGCTTTTCTCCCTCGCTTCTCAGCTTTATATTGATACTGATCAAAGCCACTGTCGACCAGATCCTTATTCATATTCTCTACAATCTTAGACACATGAACAAAGTCATCCTTCTCCTCTATGATACCTAATAGATCAGGATCATCTTTATCATTAATGAGTTTCATATCACCCTCCAAATGAATAGTTGAAGTAAGCTATTTCACGTTTACAAACTTCACCAACATGATTAATATAAGAATCCTTAGTATAATAGTTTACATATGATCTAACCTCATTTTGTTTGCGAGATTTATTGATATGAACTAAAGGCTCAAAACAATTTGTTTTTTCTTGTATAAGTTTAAAATCTTCAACAAGATTTTCATATTTAATAACATGATCGACGCTATCTACCATATACATTTGTGATTGAATAGGTAAAATATATTTAGGCGTGTATTGTCTAGAAATAATTTTATCCATATATGTATCAAAATTACAATTTATTTTATTTTGGCGTCTAAAAAAGTTATACCAACTAACAACTCTATCCCATGGGTTTCTTACACAACAAAAACTCCAACCTAGGTCATCAAATAACGGAAGTACCTTTTGTGGAGTTTCATGGCGTATGTCATCTTTGTATTCATCACCATCTACATTATCTACTAACCATTTAGCTATGCTAGAACCAGCATTTTTTGGTAAATGAAAAAAAGAAATATTTAAATCTTCAACTCGAACCATCTGAATCCTTTAACTCGCGCAATTTACGAAGAATATAGTCATGATATCGCTCTTGCTTCTCAATCATCTTTTTTCTCTAATAATCTTTGTCTAATATCAATGACATTTTCTTTCTCGATCATATCTATAATCAAGTTAGTGATGTCAATGTCCTTCTTAATGAAGAACATCTTCTCTTGTAACTTCTCTAGCTCCTTCTGGTAGTACTCGAGTTCTTTTTCTTTTCGAACTCGAGTCTCCAGTACATCAGCTAGCATTATGATTTTAGGAGGCTGTGGCATATTCCACAGCCTTATTAGCAGCTTGAATTTTACGAGCTTGGTTGTAACCAAACCATTGGTTTTGCAGACGATTTGCTGCATTACGACCTTGAAGATGGTCAGTCATATATGTGACAGAGTTAAATGCCTGCCACCATGTGCCTTGACCAAACTCAGCACCTGGCTGAGTCTCTAGAACCTCATAGCACTGACGTGCTGTACGAGATAGATCTGCTTCAGTTTGAAGCTCACGCTTCTCACGATGTGGGAATACATCGTTGTAATACTGAAGCAATGCATCAACAGAGAACTTACGAGTTGACAAGAACTCGGCCATCTCTTTGTACTGAGCAAACTTCTCAGAGGCAAGACCCATTTGTTCTTTCACCATATCAGCATCGAATGTAGAACGGTGACCAACCTTCACAAAGTTCTTAGATGCAGACTGCAATGAGAATGTCAAAGTATTGTTGCATACGACTCGGATTGGGGTGAAACGAACATCAATGGCTTTGCCGTACTGATGAGGATTGCTAAACAAAAGATAGCTATCCACTTGATCATCACCAAGAATTGAAAAAGACTCTTTGACTTTAGCGAGTGCAAAAACATTTTTACCTTCCTTTAATGAACCAGCTACTTCCATCTCCATGTCACCAGCCATGACAAACTCTGAAAAGAACTGAAATGCTTCAGAGTTTTGAACTGGATTCCAGTCGTCACCGACCATATCCAAGATGCTACCATCTGATTTACGAATCAGAGCTTTCTTGCCTGGTACTTCTACACCAGATGCTGTAAAGACTGACTCTTTATCGACTTCCCAATCAAGACCAGCTTTTACCATCATTTGCTCAGGTGTCAAGTCGTTTGAAACTTCTACACCAAGTCCATGCCAAGGTTTATCACCCGCATATGCTAGTTGAGCTTGACCGTTAATGATTTCTACTTCATGTGCCATAATATAATCTCCTATTAAGCCTTCACACTATAAGTTACAAACTGTTCAACAAACGTTAACGTTTTGCCTTTGTTCAATGCACCACGCTGTGCTTTATTAAAAACCTCTACAATTTCACACAATGTGTATTTTGAATCCCATGTGCGAATGTTGTTATCACCAAAGTCTGCTGTCCATGTAAGTGTCATAGTGTTTTCCTTCATTTGATAAGTATATCCTATCATATTACAAATCGTTTGTACACAGTTAATTTAGCTTTTTTGCAAATTTTTTGCAATTTTTTTCAGAGCATCCCAAGACTCTAAAACAGTTCTATAATCTGGTGACTTACATTCATATTTGTAGACAGCATTCCACTGTTTAGTCATAGTAGACCATGACTGAACAACCTTACGTTTGTTATTAATGTTCTCTACAAGTCTCCACTTACAGTCACCAATATTCAACTCTTCTATTACATCATACTCAACTTGCAACATGGAACCACTCTGGAATAGGACGACCAGTCCAAGCCATTTTGAACCTAGATTGTTTTGTTTGGTAATATTCTTGATAAGAACGGACAGGTTCTCCCTCATGCATGCACTGTGGTTCGTGCTGCATTGCTAGTGGGAAAGGCGTGATGTCCTTAGTAAAGCTGATATTTTTTGGTGGAAAACCTAGAATGACCTCTAGTTTACGTGTACTGTGCTGCTTACCATATCGATATTGATATTCGTCAAGTAAGGCAATAAAGTGCTCATAGTGCCAACGGTAATTGGCTGCAGACTGCATAGTCCATACAGTACAAGGATGGCCATGGTGAACAGCCTTGTATAGATTGTCTTCCATGTTCTGATTAGGATGTACCCAATAGCTGACCATACGCTTACCAGACTTAGACGGTCGTTTCTCGACATAACCATCTAGCATACGGTGGGCTGTTGACAGCATTTGCGCTGACTCAACAATCATCTTAACTACATGCTTATCGCACTGCAGTTGAGCTGCTTCTACGGGGTCTTCTGACAAGATAAAAATATTCATATTGGTATACTACACCAAATGAATTGTAATGTACACAGTTATTTTGCTGCGAGAGCCTTTTTTCTTTGTCTTTGTGCCCATGCAGCTTCAAATCCTACTTCATGAACACAGGCTTCATGATTTCCCCAGATTCGTGCAAAGTATGACTCATATGTTTTTTTAATCTCAGGCTCTTTCCAGGACTCAGGTATGAGCTGACCCTTTACCATCCAATAATATCGGTTAGCTTCCTTGAGTTGAAAATAAGTCATGAGCACCTCCCTGGCTGGTCAGTGCTACTTATAAAATGTTAGTGTTAACAATGAAATAAAAAAATTTAATTAGTAAATAAAAACACAACTGTACAAAAAATTATAGTAAGAATTATAAAAAATATAACATATTGGCCTGAAGTAGTATCTTTATAATGCCACATCTCTACCCATCGTTAAGTGGATTATCTAACGCCTCTTGTAGTTTTTCGTTAATATCTTTATCAAGTTGTCTCATCGATGCATCAATACGTTCTTCAGTTTCTCTCATAGTATTACGTACATCTTTTTCAGATTCACGAATTATAGCTTCAACTTCACGGATAGAAGCTGTTACATCTTTCTGAACCTGATTCATTTCATTACGTACACCCTCAAGTGTAGCTTCAATAGAGTTTTGTGAATCCTTTACTCTATCCTCTGATGCATCAGTCTTGTCCTCTAGTCTTTCAACCAGCTTTTCCATTTCTAATACATCTTGTCTTAAATCTGATTTAATGTCACGTGTGTATTCAATTGCTTCTTCGATACGAAGCATTTGTTCGTCCATCTTTAACATTACTTTTGCATTCTCTGCTGCAATAGCATCTACATCAATGTTTTGAACAATCTCTTTCATATCCATATAATCTTTGTAAAACTCAAAGCCAGCCCATAAACCGCCTCCGAGTGTAGATAGAGCAGTAAGAACAGCAAACATCTTACCGCCTCTAAATGTTGTGCCTGCAAATTCAAACTCTGCCATTTAATTTCCCTCGTATTGTTGTCTTACCATCTCTCGATGTGTTGCGTCTGATGCACCGTTAAAGAACCTTGCATTTGGATTATCATAGTTCTTTTGACCTGCATATATGTCCTTCGGTTTATAAAAGTCTGCATCAGTCATTTGTGGTTGTTGATATGCTCTAAAGTTTGGATTAAATCCAAGAAGAGCAGCTTGAGCATCTTCATCATCACTACCGGCTAAGGCTGCTGCAACTAGTTCATCTTCTTTTTCATTAGATACTGGTTCAGTTAGTTCTTCTTCTTGTACTGACTCTTCAACCTGCTCTCTAATAATATTTTGTTCCATTTTAATTAAGTTCATCACAGCATCATTAATAGCATTATCCAAAGCAGCGATTTCTAACACTTCTGTGTCCATTATAATTTCTAATTCGACATTTGAATTTTCATTTTGCATTTGACTTAAAGCACTACTTGAAGATAAACTGCCATCAGAACCTATACCAGCAGATTCTAGTGATTGCTGCATAGACTGCTGCTGAGACGATTGCCCTTCTTGCATAGATTGCTGAGATTGAGACTGAGATTGTTGTAATATAGTTTGACTTTGAGTAATATCTTGTTGAGCTGCTAATTCTGTAGTAGTTAATGTATCATTTATTGTAGCTGCAGCATCAGCTAGAGCATTTGCTTCAGCATTTCTAGCTACTGATAATGCATCTACTTTATTCTCTTCTTCTTTTTCTTGAGTTGGTTCTTCTTCAAATGTTTCTTCCTCTTCTTCTAAAGACTCTAAAACAGCTAGCTCATCTTCTGATAGAGGAATAGATCCCGTTGATTCAATTATTACTAATTCCTTTACTGCTGGATCTTCTGATGGTGCAGCACCAATAAAGTTTTCACAACTAGGATCTACAACTGGAACTTCATCGCACGGATCTACAGGAATTGTGCTATAAATGAATTTTACATATGAATCATCTACGTTAAACTCAGGTCCATAATAACCTGCCCAATATCCTGGATCATCACCTTCAGCTCTGATTACAATATCACTTAAATCATCTGCTATTAATGACTCATCAAATAACTCTGTTCCTCTAAAGTACGACCAATCATAATAACCGTCTAAGTTGTATTGTTTGCCCCACACTTCTTTTCCTGCTGAATCGTAAATTCTAACAGAAATTCTCATATAGTCATAGCCGTCACCTTGATTAGCGTTTGTATCTTTGTTTTTCACACGCCATCGATAGTGATAACCATCTATTTGCAAACCAGACTCTTGCAAGGCTGTGTTAATGGAAGAAGTCCATTTAAGAATACCCCCGCCGTATCCCCAATAAGCAGTATTTCCTCCCCAATTAGGTAAAACACCGCCAGTATAACCGCTCCAACAATTTACACCTGGGGTACAAGTATTGTAAGATCCCTCAATAGTTGAAGGATCTAATACGTTACCAGTTATACTTTGATCGGAATTTAACTCTTGACTAGAGGACGAGGAGGATAGCCAAAAGAATGCCACCGACAGTAATAGCAGTCGTCGTATCATTCTCTTCCTTTCCGTCATCTACAGGAATACGGTCTGGGTCGTTGTCCCATAACGCCTGAGCAGTAGCACCAATCTCACCCATATAGGGACAAGGTGTGCCAGCCATTTCCATAGCTTTATAGACAGTCTCTTCCTGACACATTAGTGCAACAGCAGCGACTTTCATACCCATATTATAAAGGGTCTTAGCATTCTTTAGACGTTCACAATTTAAATCTCTTACATGTCCACCCCCAGATACACCAAGTATCTGTGTTTGTACAGCTGCAGAATATGATACAGTACAAGTATCATTTCCACCTGATTGAATGGATGGTGCAATGGCTGATGGGGGAGGGGATATTACTTCTTGAGTAATAGTACTATCATTAGTATTCACATTAGTGTTAGTATTAGTATTATCGGTAGTACTGTTTATAGTAGTATCGTTAGTATTATTATTTGTGTTAGTATTAGTAGATGTACTAATGTTAATATTACGATTTGTATTATCTGTAGTAATATTGCTAGTAGTATTGACAGTCTGATCTATAGTTGAGTCAGTTGTTTGATTGACAGTTTGATTGATTGTTGAGTCAGTCGTTTGGTCAATAGTTGTATTATTGGTGTTTGTATTTGTACTAGTTGTCGTATTAGTATTAGTATTTGTATTATTATTAGTGTTAGTACTCGTAATAGTAGAGGTATTATTATTTGTATTTGTATTAGTGTTTGTACTTGTGATAGTACTAGTGTTGGTATTAGTATTATCAGTAGTCACATTACTAGTCGTGGTATTGTTTGTGGTGCTATCTGTTTCAACATAGCTGGTGGAATCAAATAGTCCATCTGCATCATTGGTAACCGTTTGCGATAATGCAGTGGTTGCCATCATTACGAAGAATGCACCGAGTAGATGCTTCTTCATGGTTGTATCCTCTCTGTTATTCGATACTATTTATAAATCGATACATATTTATAAGTGTCAATAATTTGACAAGAGCAACTGTCATTTTTTTGACACTAAACACCTTTTTTTGGTGGTAGCCATTCAATGCAACGTATATCAACAACTTCAAATGATTCTTGATCAAACATATACCATAACATCTCACCTTGTTTTACAAGTGAAGCATGACAAATTTCTTCTGTAGGGAAAGAGTTTGGACTTCGATATACTATACAATTTTTGTATTCCTGTGGTTCACCAATTAGGCAGAGAAAGAACCCTGCTGTGTAATATCCTAATAAGTCCATAATAAGTTCCTAACTGTAAATGCATCCTACTATGTGCACTCTATAGGTATCAGAGGCATTCACAGCAGTATGTCTTAGTGTTGTATTTGTAAGATAAATCTTCCCTGGTTCAAGATAATAGTTCCTATCCTCTATTGCCATAAAACATTTGTCATTGCTAATTAATGGAATGTGTATTCTCTTTGTAAGATCTTCGTGGGCTGTCAAACATGTTTTAGGATTACTTTTCATAATCCTTGTACGTTTCATCCCGTATTTTTCCATTAACCGATTTATTGTAGGTAATTGAAATAGTGGATACTTAAAATAGGTTTCAGGATATTGTAATCTATTCACTCGTCCTATAGAACTTTTCCATTCGTCTTTAGGATTTAAATCCGGTTTGTGAGCTTGTAATCCAACCTGGTCAATATCTTTCCAACCAGCCTTTAAAAACATCTTAACAGAATTTGCTTCTTCAAGTATAGTCTTTAAATCAATATTATCTTCAAGTACTTCTATATGCATAATTACCTCAAATAAAAATGGGGAGCTAACCGTGGCTCCCCGCGCGTCCATTACGTAACGACCCGATACTATTATATATCAGCTTAGAATTTGAAGGAAACACCAACTTCTACGTCTGACATATCTTCTGTCTCAAAGTTGTAGCCTGATTCAACATATGCTGTTGATGTTAGACCCATAAGACCTAGACCATACTCTGCACCAAAGTCTAGAGTTGGTAGTTCGTCATTGTTCAATGTGAACTTATCGTCATATAGAACAAAGTCCATTTCTGCTGATAGACCAAAACCTGCGATGTCATAACCAACACCTGGTGTCAATGTTGTTGTCATTGTTTCTGCATCGACATTGTAACGGTTGTCTAGTTCTGCACCGATTGAGATGCCTGTTGCGCCGATTTCTGCTGCTTCTGCTTCTGTACCTGCACATGCTGCAAGTGTCAATGCTGCTACTGTTGCTGCGATTGCGATTTTCATTTCTTTTACCCTTAATGAATGTGATATATTAGTGCCACACTTCTGTTGCTAGGCAGTGGCCTCCCCCTGTGTTTATGCTGCTAGAGCAAAACCAGATGGTGCAAAGTTATCGTTTGCATTTGTGTTTCGTAGACTCAAATACCAGTCGATCCTATTTCAGCCCCATAAAAACACACTGTTAAACTTTCAGTGATGGAGAGTGATTTCTCCCAGTGTGTTTATGGTGGAGCTGCTCGGTACCGCCCCGAGGTCCTGAATACCCTCTAACATCTACGAGAATACTTATATCACATATCCTTGCTGACGTAAATAGGCAATTACACATTTTTTATTATGTGACATTATTATCACATAACCATCGTCATCAATCGCTACGTACTTCTTGTTCCGTTTTTCTATCCGCATCTTGTTTCATCTTTTTGATTTCATCAAGACATTCATCGCAGAAATGACCACCATATTCAGCGCAGTCGTGGCATACATCTAGTTCTTTGGTAATTGATTTTCTAATTTCTTCAGCCATGCTATTTGATCTTTCATTCTCAACTTTTCTTTTTTAGCGTAACGTAACTGAGCTTGTTTTGTAGTACTTCTATTTAATCTACGATCTTTTTCAAGCTCTTCAACTTTTTGTTCGTGTTCGGCGTGTCGCTTTTCGAACCAAGCGATCTTCCTTTGAAGTTCTTCTTCCATACCCCAAGCCTTTCATAATATTCATACGTTCTTCATCACTATATCTTGACCAGTTACTAATCTGATCTATGGTTCTTCCGCAACCATCGCATACCTTTGTATTCTTATTTATTCTGCAGACAGATACACAAGGAGTAATATACATTACTTCTCTTGCTTTTGTTTCTTAATCCATTGTCCATCCCATACATAGAAGATATGAGCACCAATAACTTTACTCACTTCCATGTATTGGTTCCATTCAGGATTTACATAAGCCGCGTGATAGAATACTGCACCATGTGTAGGATCGACAACATTGCCAATCATAACGTCACGAGCTACAACAACAGCTCTCTTATATGCAATAGGATCATTTGGTGTTTGATCCTTTTCTAGCCATGTCCAGCTAAATTGTTTTGGTTCATACACAACATCACAAATGTTGTTTGGCCAGTTAGTATGAGCTACACGATTGAGTGTAACTTGTGCAACTGCTATTTGTCCTTCAATTGGTTCACTGCGAGATTCGTAGTATATGTTCTTAGCCATACACTCGACCTCTTTGGCATCCAGTTCTGGGCCGTAGCCATTAAGAACTGTTGCCAGGATCGCTCCTAACACCATGGCGTTTATTACTCCGCTCAGTATGAATATTAATTTTTTCATTCATTTGCCTCTGAATACATCATAGCAAAGATTCCATAATTTGTACATAGTATATATAGAGTAATATAAATAACGTTATTGAGTGTGATCTTTTTGTTACTGTTTAGATGATGAAAACAGGAGACAAATTATGGATCATATAGAAAAGTGTAGCCTTATGGCTAAGCTTGCAGGCATTGCCTATGAGGATGGACCTGAAGCAAAACCAAAATACCGTAAACTAGGATTTACGAAGCATTTCTTTTTCGAAAACGATGGTGCTCAATGCCATGCAGTTGTCAATAAGAATATGTATGTTCTCTGTTTTAGAGGAACAGAGCCAAAAGAATTTTCAGACATTAAAGCAGACTTAAACGCTTGGCCAGATAAGGCTCAAGCTGGTGGTCGTGTACATAACGGGTTTCAAAACGAAACCGAAAAACTTTGGGATGCCATTGTAGCTCACAAAGAAAAACATTTCATTTTAAAAACACAAGAGTTCTTTATTTGTGGACATTCACTCGGTGGTGCGATGGCTACTGTAGCAGCATCACGTTTTGATGACGTAGATGCTTTGTTCACATATGGATCCCCACGTGTAGGATCTAAAAAGTTTGTAAAAGCTATTACATGTCCTCATTACAGACATGTGAATAATAACGATATTGTTCCAAAAGTTCCGTTTGCATGGATGGGATATAGACACCACGGTACACTACGTTACATTAACTTCCATGGCAATATTCGTAAGATGACTAAATGGCAAAGATTTAAAGATGGCTGGAGAGGTCGTCGTGCTGCATGGAAAAACGGAAGTAAGTTTGATGGTGCAACAGATCATGGAATGATGAATTACATAACATACACGGAGCAAAATGATGGATGAAGAAAAGAAAAACTCAATAGACGTAGTAGATCACCCAGAAGGAAAATTTGAACTTGCTATAAGAGTTTTAGGTAATGAAATACTTGGACTACAAATGAAGGTTGATGATTTTAAAATGAAATGGTTACTCATTGGCATATTCGCCATTGGTGTACTAATGTGGGTAATGACATTATTTGGTCCAGCATTAGTTAGCACTTATGGAGGAATCTAGTGGAATATAAATGCAAAGTAATTAAAGTCGTTGATGGTGATACCGTCGACGTTGATATCGAACTAGGATTTGGTATCGTGCTCACAGATGAGCGTGTGCGTGTCATGGGCATCGATACTCCTGAATCACGTACATCTGATAAGGTTGAAGACCTATTTGGTGAAGCAGCCAAGAAAAGAGTAAAAGAGTTAATGGAAAATGATGTTATTCTTATTACTCAAGAGGATAAACATGGTGAGGATATGAAAGGCAAGTTTGGACGTATCCTTGGTGACTTCTATGTAGAACGCTATGAAGGCAAACGTGAAAAATTAACTGAAGTTATGATTGATGAAGGACATTGTGTACCATACTTTGGTGGTTCGAAAGAAGATGTACAAGCTCAACATATGGTCAATAGGAAAAGACTATTGAGCGAAGGTATTGTATCACAAGAAGATTATGATGCAGCCGTAGCAAAGATGGCTGACAAATGATAGAGAGATTGTTTGACGACACACTATGGATCTATACTAGTATCCTTGGTGCTGTCGCTGGTGCAGCATTCTTAGCATATTTCAAAGAGACGAAGGCAGGACTTTGGGCATATGCAAAGCTGGATCAGACTTTAGATTATCTGGTGGAACGCTTTGGATGGACATGGTTAGAACAACCAGAAGATGCATGGCGTAAAAAATATCCAAAAATCACAAAGAAGATCGATGAGATCGAAAGGAGATTAGATGAACTGGATAAAAAATAGACTGAAAGAAAGAACAAGTCTAGACGGTGCTGCACTCATGGTGCTTGGTGGTCTAGTTTTGTTTATGGCTCCACTCGCTAAGATTGCTGCAGGTGTAGCAATTGTATATGGTGCTTGGACATTGTGGAAAGGCGAATAAATGGCAGCTGCAAAGACACTAGAACCTGATTCCATATTTGCGCATCTAGATACGGATGGTGATGGAATTATTACTGATGAAGAGATGGCTCGTGCAAAGGAGATTGCCGAGTTTGAACACAAACGTAATATGCAAGAAAATGAAGATAAGAAAGAAGATCAAATACGCGCTATGGCTTGGTTTGCTCTCTGGGGTATGCTTCTATATCCAGTTACAATCATTGTCACTTCTTTGATAGGACAAGAAACTGCAGCGCAACTGGTGAGTGACATTGCACCCACCTATTTTGTTGCAATCGCTGGTTTGGTTGCAGCATTCTTTGGTGCTCAAGCTTACTCTAAAGGTAAGTCTGATCCTAAGAAAGACTAAACACCGAGAATACGACGGACGGCAACTAAGTCGTCCGTCATGATAGACCCACCCTGATTGATATGGTCTACAATTTGTTCAAAATAGAATTGAGAATCAGGTTCATCTTCCAAAGCACGTACACATGTTTTAAAGAAGTTACGAAGACGCATGTCTGTCGTACCATTATCTAATGCAGCTGGTTTCCACTTACCACCACGTTGATTACTCATATTCATTCCTCCATAATATATGATAGTATTCTATACTAAATCAAAAGGAATGTAAACAGTTAATTAATAGCTTCTAGCTTTTTTATTCCTAGTGCCCAATTCTCTGCAGCGTCTTCGACATATCGCATTGACTTGCCCTTAAAGTCTTCTGTAAAGAAACGTTTACCGTTGTTATCAAAATACTTGATATACGCGTATTCTTCTTTAAAGTCAAAATGGATTTCACAATGACCTTCGTCAAAGTCTGAATAGTATGTAGAAAGGTGTTTGCCCATTAATCCTCCGATTCTATTTCTTCTATTAGTTGATCTTTCATCGCTAAAACCTGCTCTTTCATATGTGGCTTATCCCACCATCTAAATAAAACACAAACAGTGATTCTAGGTACATTAGTATAAGCAGAGTGCCAACAGTGGTCAGCGACATCTTCACCAAAATGATAGTGCCTAGCTTGCCAACCTGATTTATCTGGTATTTTTACTATCTCTTTTTTCTGTTTATCATAGTACTGAAAATAACCATCACCCCTTTCTGACCAAGAAAAAATAAATTGATGTCCAGAATTGTTTTGATTTGTATGCCAACCTACAAACCCCTTAGGTGGGTAGTAAAGGAAAACAGCGTCACTATTAGCCCCAAGATCTGATATGAATTCGTTTCTTGTGTAATTTACAATATGCGCTAGTTTATTATCAGACCTAGACATAACCTCTACAGGTAAAGAACAGTGTTCAACTGGAAATCCTTCATGATTCGGATCAGACATGTGCTTAAACAAATGTTCTTTACTCATGAATTTCTCTGGATCAGCAAGATCTTCCTGTGGGTTACGTGTTAATTTATCGCGATACTTATCTTCGTTAGTTATAATTTCAGTTTTGAATACTTCAGACCTAATATATTCTAGTTTTGAAATTATATCTTTATTTCTAAGTACTAGTTCCGCCATCTACAAATTCCAATGCTTTTGGATATATTTGACCTATTGCCTTAGCTACTTCTCTGGCCAATCCCATATGTTCTTTTTGTGTCCCATTTGAAGAACGTAACTCGATATAATGAATCCAAGAGCGAATGGTACCATTAACATAGAGCCTACTGACTGTGTTACCCTCTGGCAATATTGCTCTTGCTTGTTCTTTAGCGATTCCTCGTTCGATTGCTTCATTGTAGATCCTCTTTACATGTTCGATGATAAACTTTTGTTGTGCATCCCACCAAGCATCTAAAGCCACATCGGATGTCTCGATGCTATTCTGTCGATTTTTTTCATCCTGTAAACGTGCTTCTCTTATAACAAACTCATCATTAAGATCATTGATGTTAGCATACCGCTGAGAAAACTCTTGGAATGAGAAGCTGCGGTGCCGGATGAGCTGTCTAGCGATATCTCTGGTTGTTTCAATTTCGATACAGGCTGATGCCATTTCGAATGGTGACCAGTGTTTGTGCTTGATGAGATAGTCAAGTAACTTTGCTGTTGTTTTGGTGTTAGCCTGGTTCGATGGGTTGGAGACACGGGCGGCAAACGCGATAAGGTCTTGGATGTTGTCAAGCCCCTGCGCTGCAGGTTCTCCTGAGTAGATACGACCAGAGGGTTGGCTATAGGAGATAAGTTTAGCATGCATTATTTACCTTGACCTCGATATTTTTTATATGAATTCTTTTTACTTTTATTCATGGAAGACGTTTTCACGTTTCCATTACCGATTGCTGTTTTCTTATTGCCTTTTGCCATTAGTGTAAGTATCCTTTTTCAATTGTTGCAATATCATTTTTTAAATCGTACATAGCATCTACAATTTTATTATAATCCTCTTCTGATAGTGATGTTTTGTATAGACTAAAACCTATTGTAGTCATTACTGCAGCTACCATTAAAACATCGAAGTTTTCTAGTAACTCATTTGTAAGTTCAATATATTCTTCATAAACCGCTTGAAATTCTTCTTCGTCACATTCCATTAGTATCCCCAAGATATCCAAGAGTATCTAGTACCCCTAGTTACTGGTTTCACTTCGTGCCTGTATATAAATGTAGAAGGAAAAATCAAAACATCACCTGCTTTCATTCTCACTGGTGCAGTATCATTAAATACAAATTCCCCACCTTCGTAGTCATCGTTTAATGCACCAAGTATTGATAGAACTGGCACTCCTTTTTCTTTACCATCAAATATAGATGTTATTCGGTCTACATGCTGTTTCATTATTCTGTTTTCGTCATATCTATTGAGTCTTGGGACTGAATACTTAGCACAACGAGCACCAGGAAAATTTTCATAATATTTTTTTAGAGCTGAAGCAACATGCACCTTTAACATATCTTCTACTTCGTAATTTTGAGGATGTGAAACAACTAACTCTTTATCATGATCCGGGAATGTAATAGGGTCTTCCCGGCCCTTCCAGTTTGACCATTGATGTGCTGTCCAATCATAGCCTTTAGATAACTCAATAATTTTATTGCACGTCTCCTTTGGTACAACATTATGTCTCTGGACATATTGATATATATCTCTAATGTCTTTCATTGTTCATTATTTCCTATCTATGTAAATACAATCGATTGTTTGATTTTTATTTGTAACTAGTACAGAAGCATCCTGCATAGCGTTTACACATTTATCTTTGTTGTCATATGTACCAACATGAAAGTATTCTACATTCTGAGCATTACCCATAGCTAACCAAATTAGTATCCACATGAGTCCCTCCTATATCTTGAAGTCTTTAAACCTCTCGTTTACTTGAGACTTATCAAATGCCGGAGTATCATCGATTAAGTTATCTTGTGGGTTGTCAATGTCAAACAGTCTCATTCTAGATCTATCTATACCGACTGCAAAACGTTTTTTATGATTAGGATCATTATATCTGTTTTTAAGTTGTTTGACCATAATCTGACCTAGTGCCTCTAGTTCTTCACTAGAAACAAGAGCAAACATAAGGTCTGCAGTAGCTGGTAGACCGAATGATTCTGATGTGTCCTCTAACCCAGGATCCGACGAACTATAACCACTGCGCGTCGTTTGAGTCGCCGATACGATCGGTACATCGAACTCGACTGCAAGGCCTCGGAGTTCTTCCGCAATCGCCTTAATATAAGTGTAAGAGTTAATAGCACCTCCCATACCTTTCATTCTACTTGATGCACAGATATTAAGATAGTCAATGAATATCATATCAGGTACAAAGTTCTTCTTTAGCTTCAGTTCATTTAATAGCGCACGAAAGTGGCCAGTATGAGCTGAACCAGTAGGATACTCTTTGATGATAAGTTTACCATTAGTACGAGAAGCAATTTCATCTACCTTTGAAGTTAGCATATCCTTAGTGATATTCTGTAACTGATCTAGCGGGATATTTAATAGGTTAGCATCAATGCGTTCAGCAATACGTTCCTCTGCCATCTCCATTGTAATGTACAAAACGTTCCTACCTTGTACCAATACATTACCTGCACAATGGCACATAAACAATGATTTACCGACACCAGTACCAGCTAGTGCAATGTTTAGTGTCTTATTAGGTAAACCACCTTTAGTAATCTGATTAAAGAAATCAATGTCAAACGGAATACGTTCTTCATCTTCATGATAGAATTCATAACGCTCATTAACATTCTCAATATAGTCGTGACCAATATTAGTATCAAATGATACAGCAAGTGCCTTTGACAATAGATCAGGCAAAGCATTCTTTGTAAGATTCTTGTGCTTACCATCAATAATAGAGATAGACTCCATGATTGCATTATGAATAGCACGGTCTTGGCACCACTTCTCAGTAGTATCCTCTAGCCATTTTTCATCAGACGTCTCTTGTACAAAGATATTAGGCAGAATCTCCATAGCTGCCTGGTACTGATCGTCATTAAACTTATCGCTATTGTCAATCTCAATCTTAAATGCATCAAGGTTAGGCAGCTTATTGTACTTAGCAACAAACTTACCAGCCTCTTTGAATAGTTGATTATAGACACCTTGAAAGTATTCAGGCTTTATAAATGGTAGAACCTTACGCATATAAGATTCATTTGTAAGTACATTACGAAGAATAACTTGTTCAACGTTACTCATAATTTTCCTTCATTACGCATTTTAGCTCGGATCTTAGTAGCAGAGATATTATGAATCTCTTCACCAAGATCATGTTGGGTGAATGTATAACCAACACCACGACCATAAGAAATGTCTACGATGTTTGGTACTTGCATTATAACATACTCAACACCCTCTGTAAACCCATGTTCTGCTAAACCCGCAACAATATTTTGTCTTACTTGATTCCACTTAAATGGATTATCATACTGACCCTCGGTACGTCCGCCACCAGCATCTGTACCAATAATACCACCAACATCTCGTACCATAATTACGACTTGTCCAGTCTCAGCTAATGACTTCTTAAACAAAGCAGTGTGTCCATCATGCCATGGCTGCCACCGTCCTAGCATTTGCGTTGTTGGTTTTTTATAATCAAACATTGTATTTCGCCTTTAATATATTTGCAAAGTTTAGGATTTCATCATCTGACATAAATCCTTTGATTTGATGGTCTACATCAGTAGGAGCTTCAAAGATCTTATTAGTATTATCAAAACGACCTGCTTCAATAGTATCCATCCAAATTGTAATGTCAGCATCAAACTCTTCACGTGTTGCACCAGTAGGACAAACAAAGTCACAAATAACAGTGCGAGCTCTTACAGCTTCAAATGTAGCAATAGTATTCATGCGTTCTGATTGACGTCTTCGGCCTGCATCAGTAAAGTCCCAGTCATTTGCCATCTCTCTTACTTTGTCTGCATTATACCAGGCACAGTTGAGATGAATCTGTAATCGTTTTGCAAGGTGGGTTTTACCAGCACCTGGCAGTCCCATAATTAGTATTTTCATTTATTTTCCATCTTTTCTAGATTATTCATAAGTACACTTTCAAGGATTTTGCCGGCATACTTCTGTAAATCTGTATCATCGACTGATAAGTCATCATCTGGACTATAGTGCAATGTAAAATCAAAGTTCATTTCTAATGACTCTTCATTAACTTTAATAGATCCAAAGCTAATCACAGACTCTATATATTCACCGGTTTTTACACGAATATGCCAATGATCATGATCTCCTGGAATTAATTCATAGTCTTTATTTTCTTCAAGCATATTAGGGATCTTAACCATAATCTTCCTCTACAATTTCATCCATAGGCACTTGGTCTTTATGACCAATGCTATACTGCTTCTTTATAAACTCTTTAAAGTCCGTATTGGCAAAAATAGGTTCCCAAAACTCATGCTCTAAAGTTTGATCATGCCTAACTTTGCCACCAATTTCACCTGTCTCCATATCAACCGCTGCATACCAGCCATTGGAAGGCTTAGTAACGTACCCACCAGCAAGAGCCACGTCAAGCAGGCCAGAATAACTGCGAACACCACCGTCCCAGGAAACAGTAATAGGAATCTTAGACTTTTCTTTAACATATCTGCTTTTCTCAACATTAATAACAAAATGATAGCCCTGGATCTCAGTACCTTTTTTATCTTGTTGACGACCAAGAATCCAAATGTTGTCGGCTGAATAATAAATGCCTGTACCACCACCAACAACGGCTTTAGGGAATAGACCGATTTCCATATACGTATGGTTAACGGCCAACATAGGAATATTCTTCATAGCAAGATAGGGTGTTGCCATACGGAACAAACCTTTTAGAGCTTTAGCACGTGACATGTCAGCAACTGACTTTTCGTTCAAGGCATCTTCCATCTCTTTCTTTGATGCAAGATTACCAATAGAGTCGATTACAATAATGACTTTATCTTCACGATCAAGTGCTTCAAGCTGTGCCATCATATCAAACTTCAATTCCTCTACGTTTGTAATAGGGGTGTGAAGTACTCGAGATGTATCAACCTCAAACTGTTCAAAATAAGCTTGGGGTGAACCAAACTCTGAATCATAGAATAGCATTACAGCATCTGGATTTTGTCTTAAATATGCTGATGCCATAATCAGTGCAAATGATGTTTTAAAATGTTTTGATGGTCCTGCAAGAACAGTAAGGCCTGGAGCCAAACCACCATCAACAGAACCTGACAGTGCCACATTAATCATCGGCACATCTGTTGGAGTCATGTCCTTCTCGTTGAAGAACTTAGACTCTGAAAGAACTTCAGTGTTTTTAAGTTTAGAGTTCTTTTTAAGCTTGTCCATAATTGACATGCGTGTCTCCTAAATAAGTAATAATTCTATTATACCATAAATTCTGTGAGCTGTACACTAGCAATATTAGGTTTTCCTTGTCTTTGTTCCCAACCTGAATGCCAACCAGAATTATTCTGAAGTGTAGATGGAATGTGATCAAATGTATCATCACTACGAGGTACATAATTTTGTCCGAATCTTACAAAGTCACAAAATACGTCCTCGTTATCTCTTGGTGCTCCACCCATTCTTTCACATAGTATATCCATGAATTGATCTGTTGTGTATCCCTTTGATAGCATCTTCATACAACGAATAGCATTATTGCCAAAATAACCATGACTCATATCGTCAACGAGATCTTTATGATAATCACCTAAGTCATATGAGAATGCAGCATAGACAAAGTTAAATCTCTTATGTCCTTGTTCTAAGTTATATTCATTCAAAAAGTCCACAACTTGTTTATGTGTTTTCTTTTCACCAGAATGTAACCAATCAATAAGCTTATCAAGTAAAGAAGGTAACTCCTCTGTGAGATAGTCAATCACACTCACACCTTTACGAGGCGATGGCGGTTGGTTACCAATTGATGTAAATGTGGCAATCTTGTTTGCCTTACGATATTTTAAATCAGCAATCATCTCTTCGATAGATTCCATGGTTCCCCAACGATGAACACAATTATTTCTATAACCATGGTCTCTTGTAAATGATGCACCTGAACCTGTAGCTCTGTGTGACATATATGCAAATAGCCAAGTCTTAAGATCCCATTTCTCTGTCACATAACTATCTACTAATTCAAGATGCTTTTTACCGAGTGAAATGTTTTTAGCTTGATGATGTCTCTTTGGAGTGTCACTTTTATACTTTAGATCCTGTAATACATTAGAGAATCCAGCAGCATTACGAGTATAACAATCATAGATATCTATCTCTTGCATCAATGGATCATTAATCTCTTTCGTGGCTATCTCACCTGTGTATGGAATCTTACCCCAGTTACAATTGATTTGTAACCACTTAGCCTTTGGATAATAATAATTTACAAGTACATCGATCGCTTCTTCATTAAGCCACATTCTTTGCCCAATCTCTGTATGAATCTACAGTTTCATATAGGTTTTCATTTTGTAATATTGGTTCTTGTCCTACATTCCAAAACAGAATATCGCGATCAGTATTCTTAGGAATATACTTCCATACCTTACCATCATAGGTATCTATAGTTGGGAATGGTGGTAGGTTCTCTTTCTTTTCAGAAGCAGTAAATGCAAGTGGGTCTGATACTGCCTCAGCTCTACCGAGTTCACCTGCCTTCATATTACGTGATACACAAACTGATGTGAACTTAGCATTAGGCCATGCAATCTGTAATGCTCTTGTCAATACACCAGTTGATGTTGCAACATAAACCTCTTCTGGTTCGTCAATCTGTGATGCCGTCTTTACAATACCTGCAGTTACCTTTTCATGTTTAAGACCTAATGGAACAAAGAATGCATTAGATCTTTCGGCTGCCCACTTCTGTGCAATAAGGTTTAAGTTAGGCATTGCTGCAATGCGATGAAATTCTACTTTTGCACCTCGTTCTATACAACAGGCCTGGTGATGACTGATTCGCTTTGAGGAAGGCATAAACAGCTTGACTTCCTTTCCATGTCTTTTAGCCACATCAAGTATGCTAACACCAGCGAGACCAGTACGAGGTTGGACATACACAATAGTGTCGATGTGGTCAGGGAGGCTAGAGATGAGGCAGTCCCCACCGCGAACTTTACTGCCAACCAAATAGTCGTCACGAACGACACGGATATTGCTATGAGTAGTAATGTTGGGTACTCCATATGGATCCTCCCATCCCTCTGCTAATTTCAAAAAATATTCTTTGGCATCTTCTAACGTGTATAAAGGACCAACGTCCTTATTTATGCCATCTATTACGTGATTGTTATGTGCCAAAAGGTGATACTCCCCAATCATTTCGTCTGTAATAAGGTGGAGCAATATGGAAAGAAGAACCATGCTCCATATAAGTCTTAGCGTATTTCTCAGGATCCATAGTGTACCATTCCTTTGGTGGCACAACTACCTTGCCCTTTGATTCATCATGTAGAATATTAATGAATTTATTTGTCAAGTTCCATCTACATTTCCATGAACCATAGAACGGAGTCTTTTTATAGAATCCAGATTTAGGTATACGTCTTCCTTCAAACTCTACTGGAACAGGTGCTGCATACCATACATCATCGGACAATTCATTACCCTGCTTGACATACTCTTTAATTGTTTCTTTTAAATCGAAATCATTATGACGCAGTATATGATGCCTAATATCGATAGAACCAAGGCATAACGTAAGTCTTTCTTCCCTTCTATCCAGTTCTTCTCGAAGTCCCTTCCGTAAACTACCAAAAAGAGTCTTACCATCAGTACGGTAAACACTATCACCAACGCCACTAAAAGCAATAGTGTGAGAGTCGCCGAATGTAATACCATTGGTTTTAAGATCCTTGTGTTTTAAAGAAGTAATACTACTTATCCTTTTAGAGACCATATCACACCACTTCTCGGTTATCTCCTCGCATGTAGTATTGGCGCCGATGCGTTTCTTTAGCATGGCGCCATAGTCAGGCATATCCCAATCTAATGATACAATATTTTTACATGCGAGGAGAATATTGATACGGTCAAATATGTCCTTTGTTGCACCACCAAAAAGGTTAAGTGTGCCACCAAAGTTTGCACCGTGGTCGACATAGACCGTATCCGCGTTGAGAATTTGTGGTGTACATCTATGATCTATAGATGCTCCGAGTAGTTCTTTCCATACAAGTGACCAACCAAGAACATGAGACTTCTCATTCTTTGGTATGTTGTTGATTGGATTTGTTATGACCTTCGACATAACGTCGGCACTCCTCAATCTTACGTTTTTCATAATGTGAGCAATTTAACTTGCGATTCAAAGGAGATGGGTGTGGCATTGACAAATGATCGACATTAATACGATTCAGTGCCTCTGACACAAAACCTCCTAATGCGATAATTCTATCATAACCTTCAGTGAATGTACACAGTTGTTTGTAATCTATTTGAGATTTTTTGTACGTACCTGGTTCTGATATGACATTACAAAATGAGTAATGGCGAATACCAAGTTTATCCATCCAACGATTGAGTCTGTCGAGTGTAGGATTCTTACGTTTCCACTTACCCGAAGGGTTTAACCCCACAATCAATACTGTCATGTTCTACACCTGCTTCATCAAACATCTCCATTGATGTTCTCCAAGATTGAACCCAATGTAATGGGTATTGAGCGCGTGGTAACACCACTCTCTTGATACCCACCTGTATCACTCCCTTTGCGCACTCAGAGCAAACAGGAAGGCCCCAGACGTACAGAGTTGCTCCATCTAATGATACACCATTGTATGTGGCGTTGTAAATAACATTTTGCTCAGCATGAACAACGTACTTATACTTTGTCTCTTTGTTATTATAACGGTGATCAACATCATCAATACCACGTGGAAAACCGTTATAACCTTGAGCTAGTACCTGACCCTTAGATCCAATAGCCACCGCACCGATCTGCGATGATGGATCCTTAGACCAGGTACTAATCTCTTTAGCTAGGCTTAGATATCGTCTGTCCCAATCACTCATCATTAAACTTTATATTATTGGCCTTTTCACGTTCATCTGTGTTATACTGTGAACGAATCTTATTATTTACAGATTTAACTGTTTTAAGTAACTCTAGATCAATCCCAGCATTTTTATCTGCAAAGTCAATAAATGCATCTAAATCTTTAGGGAAACAAGCCCCTCCGAAACCTCTTTTTCCATCAGTACCAGGAATTTTAGTATGCGAATGCCCAATTCTATGATCGGAAAGCACACCTCGTAAGACTAATTGATAGTTGCCTCCATATTTTTCGACAAGATTGTATAACTGATTAAAAAATGTAAGTTTCATGGCTAAAAATGTGTTAATACTATATTTTACCAAACTAGCTTCAACAGGAGACAAAGCAATAGTAGGAGCAGGATTACAAATACTATAAGCACCGTATATCTGTTCTACATACTGAGCTGCACTGGGATCAGTCACTCCAACTATCATATGTGTTGCAGACACTGCATCTACTAATGCATTACCTTCAGATAAAAACTCAGGCATGATAGCAATGCGTGAATCAAGAGAAGATAGTTCTGCAGCTAAATCAGGTGTTATTGTTGATTTAATCACTATAAAAGATTCACTCTCAACAATAAGCTGCTGAACTGTTTCTTTCACTAAAGTAGCATTGATTGATCCGTCATCATTCGAAGGAGTAGGCAAACAGACAAATGTAATGTGTGGTCTCCAATCAATCAAATCACCTAGTGTATTTTCTGTATATTTTGGATCAACAATCATTTTTTGTACCATGGGAGTAGAAAATGCGTATCCTGTAGCTTTACCCACAAATCCATTGCCAATAATACCAATTTTCATACTTTGTGGTTTACGGCGAATTTCTTTAGTCATCATTTAAATCCTTCATTGTTTCTTTAACGTGTACTCGGTTTCTTAAATCACTTGTTGAGAACCGATGATCTCTTTTGTTGAAATGTATTTCAATGCCTCTATTAGCACATGTTGCTCTACCAGTAAATGTAGTCTCTTTGTACTCCTCACCAATAATACGAACATTAATACTGAATAGTTTAAGAATGTCCTCTACATCTTTTTCAGTCTCATATGGAATGATTTCATCCACATACTTTACGCCTTGAAGTTGTGTCCAACGTTCTACTAATGATTGTACTGGTGAATTCTTTTCAGGTCTGTCCCTACTTGGATCTACCTGAATGCCACAAATGAGGTAGTCACACACCTCCTTTGCCTCTCGTAACATAGCCACATGACCTGCATGTAATAGGTCAAATGTACTAAACGTTATACCAATGACTTTAGATTGCTCCATGTATCTTCCCAATCTTTCGCTTCAATCACTCTACTACCATTTTCTCTATCATGAACTGCAAGTGCAATCTCGTGGTCATTGCCACCAAGTTCACACTTATCGCCAAAGAAATAGATTACATCTGTAGGATCAAAGTCTTCTAATATTTGTGCCTTTGTGGATCCTTTAGCAGTAATATCTATACCAGTCTCTCCGGCTATCTGGAAGTTGTAGTTAAGCCAACGTGGTCTAAGTCTGTTACAAATTGACTCACGCTCTTTTTTGTGTTCATCCCAACCTTTATAATTATAACGATCTTCTAATGAAGCTCTTCTACCAAGAATACTAAAGTTCACAAGACCAGGTCGTTGGTCAATGTGTTGCCCAGTCTTTGGTTTAAAGCCACTATTATGTAGAATATCTAATAACTCAAATTGTAACTTGTCTGGAAGATTAAGTACACCACTTTTTATATTTTTATCTTGTTGCCATACATCATTGCCTGAACATTGGTAGACAGCAATACAAAGGTTGTAAATGTATTCCGGAATTTGCTCTAATGTCTTTTCCCTGTCACTTCCAGTCACAAGATAAACAGCATTATGAGTCGCAAAATGTTCAAACCAATTTGCAAACTCATTGTTCATTCTTCCACGACTTGGTGTCAGTGTTCCGTCTACGTCAAAGATATATTTCATTTTACTAAATTAAAGTGTCTTTCATATACGTGTAAATTCATAACTTGCCAGATAAGCATACCCTTTTCAATCTCGCCATGTTCACCTGTAACTTCAGCCATTTCATTCCAATTAGAAACAAACTTGTCCATTAGATATTGTGCCCAAGCATAATCATTCTTATAGCCATACACAACGTCATTAGATCTCATCTGTGATACCATATGAAGAATGTTATCACGAATATAGAATGTTTGAGCATTAGTACAGATGAAATCGTTTTTACCACCTTCATCAAACTCAACCCAAATTGAAGGTCGATTATAGATCATCTGTGCACGACGACTATCAGGATTATCCCATAGCTCATCGAAGGCCCGATGGAACTGTTGGAAATACTTATAACCAAAAACTAAATGACCATAGTTTGAATTGATTTCACCATTATCATTAGCACTGTATTGCCAAGCAGCTGGAGGATTTCCATCTACACCATATATGTCATTGATATTCGTGGATTCAGATTCATACCACTTGATCTCTGCATCTATATATTCTTGGTTTGGAGTACCAAAGATAGATGGCTCAGATGCAATAAAGTTTGCACCAAGCATCTCGATAGTCTTTTGACCTGTCTTGTCAATAGTGAACGCTTCATCTCTGAGCTCACCAATAAAGAACTCACGTATATCTTTTACACTATTCAGAAGCATCTTTAATCTCACGATTTAGAAAGTCACGATCTTCACGCTGACCTGGTACTTTACCACGACAGTATGCAACACCAAAGGAAGCATAGTTGATAAGATCTTTGAATGAGTCTTCGAGTGACTCAAAGTTTGGTTCATACTCTGGATCTGATTCCATAGCTTCAATAACAGACCATAGCCGTAGAGTCTTTGTATTGATGATATCCATGAGTGATGCTACACCACGTGGATAATAGTCTGCTTGTTGAATACGTGAGTTCTCGTTTTGATAGTCACGTGATTTACGTTGCTGTAGTTCAGCACATTCTTGTAATACTTTTAGTGATTCGCGCATAATAATACTCTCTTGTTATTCATCAATTGTATCATAGTCTATTGGAAAAGTAAAACGATTTTCTTCGTTTAAATGTTTAATTGCTTCTTTAGCATCAACATAATCTAATATTTCATACTCAACAACCTGACCCTCCTCTAATGGACCTGGCCATCCGTCTTTCCATGTCCATATTCCGAACATATCTATCTTGTCATTATGCACTTGTTTCTGAATGTAAGGAGATATGTGCACACCAGCCTTTGAATGAAGCTTATAGTCTATTGCACCAAGTACTTCGTGATATGTATCGTATTCATAACCCTCATACAGGCTCTGAAACATATCAACTTTAGCTTGATGAAATTCTACAAACTCGCTGTCCCAGAAGAAGTAGGGATTGTCCCTACTATCTTCTTCTACTTTTAAGTTTCGTTGGTCGACAAAAGATTTGTCGACCGTAGCTTTAAATTTAGTCATTTAAGAATTCCAGAAATCTTTTAGTTTTTGGATTTGAGATGGAGTTGAGGAGACGGTAATTTCGGGATTTCCGCCGCCAGGTCCGATAGCGAGGTAAGATTCGAGTTTGAGTTCGTATTTGTCGAGTAGTTCGAGAAAGTCGGATAGAGGACAATCGTACGCGATATCGAAAGTGTAAGTCATAATATATTCTCCTTCATTGATTTAACTATCCTACACTATTCAATCGCATTTGTACATAAAAAAATGCGGCCGGAGCCGCATTAATTTAATTTATTTTAGTATAGCCACTTAAAATTTAGCGACCATATCCTGTGTGGCTGCAAGCTCAGGATCAGATACCAATCCGTACTCTGCCAATGGACCATCTGGTCCTGCAATCTCGTCTGATACGAAGAACTCAATGTACTCTTTTAACCCTGGAACTTGATCTAAATGTGCGTGCTTAACGTAGAATTGAAGTGGACGTGAAACTGGATACTCGCCACTCGCAATGCTTTCTGTCGATGGCATCACACCATTGATCTTTGCAGCGTAGATTGAGTCCGTGTTGTTCAGCAAGAAGCTCAGTCCGAAAACACCAACTCCGTTTACGTTCGCGTCTAGGCTTGCTAGAGTCTCTGTGTAATCCCCGTCGATATCGACTGATGCACCATCTGTACGCACTTTGAAACATGCTTTCTCCGCTGGTTTTTTACCTAATGATTTGTCATATTCACCTGCTGCTTTACAGCCTGCTAGCATAACCTTTGTTTCAAACACTTCTCGCGTACCATGCTTAGTGCCTGGAATAAATGCTTTGATTTCTACATTTGGTAGAGATGCATCAACATCTGCCCATGTCTTAGCGGTTGAACCTGCTTTTAATGCTTGATAGATTTGCAATGGAGTTAGATCCTCAAAGCCTTTATTTTCATGACGCATTGAGAATGTAATACCATCATAACCAATGCGAACTTCAGTTACTTTACCAACCGTTGCTTGACATGTTTCTGCTTGTTCTGCTTTCATAAGAGAAGAAGAATTCGCAATATCAATTGTGTTCAAGCCTACGCCTTCACACATACGTTTACGTCCGGCACCTGATCCGCCGCCTTCCACAATAGGTGTTGGGAATTCAAAGTTTTCGCCAAAAGCTTCCGCAACAATTGATGCGTAAGGTAGTACTGTTGATGAACCTGCAATGTGAACCTGATCACGAGCAAGTACGGGTGTGGCTGCAATCACGATTGATGCAGCAAAAGCGGTTAGTAATTTCATTGATTTCTCCGTGTGTTAAAAAAAAGACTATACACTAACAGTAGTATATAGCCTTTATTATATCACGATTTTGTAACAGTAATATTAGGTTTAGCTAGGTGTGACAAGTCGTCACAGTTACCAAGCGCTACGATCAATAGGTGTACGATCACGAATATTTTGTTGTGCTACATCTAACTCACCATGATTTCCTTCATGGCTTGGTGGTGTCCATCCACCTGGCTTCAGTAGATCTGGTAGACCAAATGGATTAGGGCGGCCAGGCTTTACACCTACTTTTTTGTTCATGTTAGCTGCATAGATCTCATCCCATGCTTTAGAGGCATCAACATTAAATACATCAAGTGTACCAATAGCAAAGACACATAGATCAATAAGACCGTCTACGATCTCTTCTGAATTACCTGAATTTACTGCTTGCATAGTTTCATGTAGTTCTTCTTGGCACATAAGTAGACGGAACATTAGGTACTTGTTCATCAGCACCTTATCATCTTTATGCTTTTCAAACCATTCATTGACGCCATACTTTTTGTGCATGTCTGCCATATCTTGTACCCAATTAGTACTCATTATCATTATCCTCTGGTGTAGTTGTTTCTTTTTTAGTAATTAACCAATTGCCATTGTCTTGTTGTGTCCAAGTGAGAATATCACCTGCTGTCCAACCCATTTGATCCATAAGATCATCAGGGAACTCAATGAAGAGCTCCCCGCTGTCATCTTGTTGTACTTCTAATTTCATCTTAGAGCCTCAAACTCTCCTGTAAGTGTACTGACTGTGATTGTCAAATCATCAGCTGATGAAGCCATTGTATCATTTTTTAAATCAAGTGTAAACCCCTCATTGCCCATAAAACCAGTTGTTTCACGGACAATATCATTGTGAGCAAATTCAGCCCAATAAATCTCAAATGCCACACCATCCTCAAGACATTCGAATTGATGATATAAACCGGGTTTTACCTTTGTATATTGACCAGCACCAATAACCGTCTCATCAATTAGGTCGTAATCTTTTTGCCACGTCTTAACACGCATTTTACCAGACTCAACATAGAATCCGTTCCACTTGTATTTGTGAAGATGCTTAGAACAAACACCATTCTTTTTCATCTCAATACGATGAAATTCCATAGCACCATTCGCTTCAATAAGCTCTGTTGTGCCCCATACTTTACCTGCTTTCATTTCTTTGTCTCCGTTACTGCAATAATATAAAATCCAATAATAATTAAAGCCAATATGCTTATGGCTGTTAGTACTTCACTCACTGTATTACTCCATTCTTATATGCATACTCTAAAGCATTATTGGCCTCTGTCTCCATTGGCCTGTTCTCATACCAGTTACCAGTCTCTTTGTCAAACTGCCTACACATATCCACTATTTGATTAGCTGTTATTGGATAACCACGTTCAATAGCTCTACCTGCTATGGCTATCATTATACGGTACATTTGACTATACCATCCTGTACCTGAGATAGTTATATATTGTGCTGCTAAACTCTTAGGCCAGAATGGACAGTCATGATAACTTGACCATACAACATCGGTATTGTCCATCTTTGCCTTACGGTATTCAATAATTTGTTCTTTCCATGCATCGGGTAAACGATCAAGGAAGTTCTTACTGTCTGCCTTGTCATTATATTCCCATTTAGCCATTAGTTCGTAAGGATCAACAGGTCTACCACGTCCACTACTAAATATGAAGTTGTTAGCACCAGCATAAGTTGCAGGTACAAAATACATGCGAGAGAGGTCTTTAGTCTGTTTATCTCCGATTGAACCGATTTCGGACTGGAGCGCATACCAAAAATGTTTGATTCTATCACACTCAACCGCTTCCGTAGTTGGAAATACCAACCGAAACTTCGGTAGAGAATCAGTAGAACTAGCAGTACTATAGCAAATGAAATTCCAATGGCCAAATTGAGTACGGAGAACATCTTCTAGATCTCCCTCAAATTCATGATCATCAACATCAACAGCACACCAAGATCCCCAAGCAACGACATTCTTGTTTGCCCGTGTTGTGCCATGTACATAAGTAGCCGGTGATATAAGTTCAGCATCTTTCTTGCCCTCCAGTGGCCTCTCAGATAATTTATATAAAAACTTCTCAAACTTGTCCCACGTATCAAAATCCATACGACGGTGGGTTTTGTTGTCAAACTTGCTCTTGAATACAGTCAGTGAATACATTATGCAAAAAATTCTTCCAATGATGCTACAGGTTCAGGTGTCCAACCCACAGCATCTAGAATAGGACGAAGGGGTTCAACAAAGGTCTTATCAAACATTATAACATAGTCGACATACTGATGTAAACCATATTCTTTAGGTAAAACACCAGGAAACGCAATTATATTCTCCTGAATAGGATTATTTGACCTCAGGTAGCAGAACTTGATCTTCTCGCCATTCTTAATTGACTCGTATTTCTTTGTCAGATCCAGGTTGTTCAACTGGTTGTTATACAGCAGAGAACCACGGACATGAATTGGTGTACCCTTTTTATATATGCTCAGTCTATCACGGAACTTATCAAGGCCTTGGACAGACCGAGGAAAAGACACCAACTCTGGATCAAGTTGAAAGAACTCCTTCTTAAAGTCGGCAATAAACTTATGAGTATCCTCTTGAGTGCCATTGATAATAACCTTAAAGATCTCTTTGAACTTATCACGGCAGACCTCAGGAGTAGAAGACTTGATCGCCTCAATGCCCATAATCTTCAGTTTAGGCTCTGCATACTGAACACCTTCAGAGTTATGCACATTCAGAATGTATCTCTTCTTGGCAGTCCAGATACCACGATCAGCAATGACCTCACGTGCCATTTCCATTCGAGGAGTATAACCATTAGTCACATGATAGAACTGATCATATGCATTCTTTAGAATAACTTCAAAGTGCTCCTGACAGATCTTGTCTAAGAACTTGACTGGATTCTTTGGTGCAAACTTTTCAACCAGAGGTCCCATGTTGATATAGACAGAGTCAGTATCAATAGCAACCACATAGTCTTTGTCAGTACCAAGCTGTTTGTTCATCTCGTTGTTGATGGCCTGTTCTGCCCAACGGATGACAGTCTGACCAGTCAAAGTTACTGATTCAGCAAGAGCAAAGTTAAAGTACTTGAACCACTTGTTACCGAGTGCACCATACAATGAGTTGAGCAGGATCTTAATAGCCATCTGGTTGTTCTCAAGCTGATTGATCTTAGACTCAAGTGATTTGTCTTTAGTCTTCTCGTATTCAGACTGAGTGTCAAGCATCTCACGTTTGACTGACTTACGTTCAGAATAAAAGTCCACAATAATCTCAGGAATAATACCTTGTTTGTCTTTAGCGAAAGGAATGCCTGATGCACAGACAGAATAGTCTTTGCTAATCTTGTGCAGTCGATTGTGTTCGTTCAGATAATAGTCAGGTCCTTGTGGGAAACGAATGGTCTGATCGTGTAGGAAACACTCAGGTGAAATGTTAGACTGAACAATGATATTAGGATACAGAGAGTTCAAGTCAAACGATACTACCCAATCGTGTGAACCAACCTGAGGGGGTTTAACATAACCACCCATCACAGCATCAGCAGTAGATCCATCATCATAGACACGTTCGCCAACCGTCTTATAAGGAACCTTCTCAATCTGTTCAAGAGGACAGACAATATTATTTTTCATCAGACGACGGTAGATGATAGATTCCCAGATAGCAGTAGTACCAAATGTATCTTGTACATTTACACCACCCTTATATGCCATAGTTAAGGCTAGAGAGATCAAACCCATCTTCTGGTCAATACGGTCAACCAGCTGTACGTCTTTGATGTTATAATCAATGAACTTCTGGTGATCCTCTTTATATAGTGTGTACAGGTTGCCGTGTTCCTCGTAGGATAGCTTCTTTTCTCCAACTACAACCTGACCTATGTGGTCAAGCTTATAAGATTCTTGTGGTCCATAAGAATAACCAAACTTCTTAAACAGCTCAAGATAGTCAGCCTGTTGGATACCTACAATCTCATAGGCAGGCAGAGTACGTCCACGTGAAGTAACATTACGTTCATTCACAAGATTCCATGGTGATAGAGTCCGAGCTGCCTGTTCAGTACCAATACCAGCAATACGGTTAACAATATATGGAATATCAAAGAAACGTGTGTTCCAACCAGTGATAACATCCGGATAGTTTTTAGTCCAGTATGCAAGGAACTTAGCAAGAAGTTCAGTCTCAGACTCACAATAGTGATACTGAATCTGATCACCTTTCATATCTACTTCAGTCTTAGATGGATCATAGTGATCGAGTCCCCAGACCTGATAGACAGAGGACTTACTAGACTTTAGAGCAATAGAAATAATAGGATAAGCAGCATGCTCAGGCTCAGGAAAACCATCGTCGGAAGCGACCTCGATATCGAAATTAACCACATTAACATGGCGCATATCAAAAGGGATGTCATTAGGAAACTTCTCCGTGATAAACTGATGGATGAAGTTCTTCGTACCATACATACGAGAGTTCTCGATGCCAGTCATCTCCTCCATCTTCTGTTTGGCTGCAGCCATACTAGGATACTTTACCTTCCGAAGGTTCTCACCATAGAAAGACTTGAAGACTGTTTGTTCACGAATAGGGTAAAAGAAAGATGGCTCAAACTTATACTTCTGTTTGATAGCCGTACCGTTATCTGTATATCCACGGTAAAGGATAGAATTGCCGTATCTGTTAACTGATGTGTAAAATGTCAAAGTGAATACCTCCGTAAGTGTATTCTATCATAATTTAGATATAATGTAAACAGTTAATTTAAGCTTTCCCAAAGATCCATGTCAGTCTTATAGAAATCCATAATGTTATTTTTTAACTCTTTATTTAAAACTACTGTTTTATTATAATCGTAATCCCGTTTATTATAATAAGTATATTCAGTTGGTTTTACGTAACAAACATTATCAGATATCCACTTAAAAAAATTAGTTTCGAAACCATTTTCAAATTTCCATAGTTTTGTATCATGGTTTATAAAATTTTTCTGGAAGACAAACCAATTATTATTATAATTTTTTACTCCCTCAAACATAATCATATAGTTAGTTTTAGTGAATCTAAATCTTACTTTCTGTTTATTCATGAAATAGTTAAAATAATCTTTACTATCAAGCTTATCAAATCCTGGAAGATCACTTATTAACTTCGATGCTGAAACAAATCTTGATACAGGATTTCTTATAATTGAAAAATTATTTGGAAGTTTTTTTAATTTGTAATAATGCAACGCTTCATTATAAGTAAGATGTATTATTTCTTTCATATTAAAATATACATAATCATGCTTAGCAGGACTCCAGCCATTAGCATGTATTAATTCACTTACATATCTACCACCTGTTCTAGGAATGTGGCTAAAATATAATTCATCTTTTAATTCTTTATTCCATAACATAGCTTTTTCCAATTAAAAAGGGGCCGAAGCCCCTAATTTTTATTTCTTTTCAGATACAAACGAATACATTTCATTCGCCTTTTCCATCACTTCATCCATAGTATACATTTTAGGAATATATTTTTTCCAAGCTTCTTGAGCTAGTTCCATGTTATCTTTGTTAATATCATACATGGTTTGAGCTATTTTCATTTGGCTTTCGTATTGTTTGTCCAGCATGTCTTTTGCCATTGCTAGAACGTCAGTACGGATTTGATAAGGATTAGACATATTATTTCTCCTGTGTCTGTGTTGTGATCTGAGGGGCCATGACAGCCCCTCTGCTAAGATTCTTCTGTTAGCCTTTCAGCTTTGCAACTTGCATCATACAATTTTTTGATAGGTCATAATGACCTTGACTTGCAAGATGAGCAGCTGCTCTGCTATATCCAACAACTTCAGCCCAATTTAAAAATCCGTCCCAAAGTTTTTGGAATCTTGAACGATGATCGATAGTAACTCTATCTACTAAAAAAGCCATTAGACAAATCCTCTTAGGTTAGGGTTAAAAGGAGCGATAAGATGTGATTTTTTCATATCTATATCTTGTCTAGCAATAGCATAGATGTCACCTCTGCTAATACCAATATCGTTCAATTCTGCATCAGTTAGCTTACGCAATTCGTTTTCTGTTTCTCTAATTGCTTTAGCCATCTGATAGTTGTTAATTAGCTTCTTGAAGAAGTTGTTTAGTGTCTGTGTCATTTGTTAATTCCTCGTAATGACCGATTTCGATTTTACGAGGACGCAGTGCTTCAGGAACTTCGTACTTCAATTCAATTGACAATACTCCGTCCTTGATGTCTGCTCCGTTTACGTGTACATGCTCAGACAGCCTAAAGGTGCGTTTGAACTTCTTAGTGGAAATACCACGGTGAATGTACTCGCGACCTTTTGAAACGTGTTCACCCGTTACTGTCAATGTTCTGTCTTTAACTTCAATTGACAACTCATCCTTCGTGAATCCAGCCACCGCTAGTTCAATCAAGTAATCTTGATCGCCAGTCTTTAGAATATTGTGGGGAGGATAATGATCGTTCGAATGCTTTGCTACATAATCTAATTCATTAAGTAGGTGGTCAAAACCAACAAAAGATGAACGGGGAAATAGTGATTGTACGCCTGTCATAGTTTTCTCCTTTTTACAAGCAAGAATTAAATGGAACCGAATGATTTCGCATTCCGATATTATTTATATAGTGTCAGCTATACCAAATGTACATAGCCGTTATTCATTTTTTTTTAAATATATGTAGAAGGATCTAGTCCTTCTATACCATGTGAGAATCCTACACGTGGTCCATATGGTTCTGATAAGTGATGCTGATTCCTAGGAACATACACCAAATCACCTGGATATAATCTTCTAGATTCTATTTTTTCTTCTTTATTTTTCCACATAGACCATTCAACGCTACCGACAGCCTGTAAGTAAATAACATCCATTCGATCAGCATGCACTTTCAGACTTCCTCCTTTGTCAACAAACGAGAACCACATTTGATTATCTAAATGGGTTTTTCTTGAATTGATTCCATCGCTTAATGTGTCATTTAAAATATCTAATATTTTTCTAGAAAATGCAGGAAGAGATGGACGATCTTGGCATTTATATAAAACACAGAATTCTTCCTCTGGGTATATTTGTAAGTGGTCTTTTGGTGCTTTATAGATAAAATCTATGGTATTTAGCCAATTATAATCACCAATTTCAATCTCATTTTGAAAATAACCGTATTCTTTATTACGAATACAAGAAATAAGTTTGTCTAAATTATTCATTGTTCCATCCAAAAGAAAATCCAACTCTAGAAGAATCCGGAAGCGCTACATGAGGTATTCCTGTAGGGACATAAACAAAATCACCAGGAATTAATCGCTTGGAAAATGTGGATCTAGATGTCATTGTTTTTGTTTTATCATCATAATCGCATCCATCTTCAAAAATCTTCCATGGCATTGATCCTTTTATCATAACAAAAAATACCTCCATGTGATCGCTATGAGGTGGTGAGGCAATAGCATTTGGACTAAAACCAGCATAACAGTGGCAAGAAATATCAGCCCTATTTAAGAATCTACCTAATTCAGTTTTTATATATCTAACAATATCAAAATCATGAGTACCGACATTAACAAATATCTTATGAGGATCTCTAGCTCTTTTGTTTCCATTTAAAAAAGACCGGTCAAAATAAGGAACTAACTGATCCCAGCTAGGATATAGATCATCTGGCAATTCTAGTTTGCCATGAAATGCTTTACGGTTAGTTATAGCATCTCTTAATTCTTCTGGTAGCATTACTTATTACCAATGTTATACTTCGGACATAGCTCCCACTGATTCTTTTCTTTAAATGGAAGAATCTTTATAAGACGTAAAGGTGCGCAGTTAGCAGCCTTATCACTATTTTCAATTGTAACAAGACCCCAGTCACTCATAAGAGTGGCAATGGTATTCCGTCTTTGAATATCTGTTTCTTCTAGATTTGCTTTTTTACCGTCTAACATAAACAGCTCTTTGAAATGTACAATGAAGTACCGCCCTTGTTTATGTAGGATATGGCATGATTGGTATAGCTTCTTATCTTTACGAGATGCAACACCAATACGTGTTAATGTTTCACGAACTTTCAAGAAGTCATCTGGTTCATTCAGAGTAACTTCCAGCATGTCAGCTGGACTCCATTCAACGATTACTTGTTCTTCCACCTTTGCTCACCTTCTGTTTTATTATAGTTAATTGTTCAGGTGACAGAAGTGACAAGACTTGTCTAGCTTTCTCGTTGCTGTATCCATAGTACTCTTTGATCACTTCAATATCACTCTCAGTTTGTGGTTTTACCCATTTCGAAAATCTTTTACGTTTACGAACTATATTTATCAAAAAATGATATTGAAGCTTTGAGTCTAGGTGGTGATACCGATTCATGACATTTGCCAGTCCTACAGTATCTGCGAAGTAAGATAAAGAACGATTTACCATAAAGGCTGGATATGCTTTTTCATCTTGGTCATCATTCATTATATCTTGTTTAGTATAGTTTATACTTGTTACATAATCAAAAGGATTCATTTAAATTCCTTGTTCAATTCCACTATCGGACCATGGCCAGTCTTGTTGATCTAATACATCAGCTATTATATCATATAATTCACCTGATGTATACTCTTGTGTGTTAGTTTTTTTGTTAATATGCACTTCTCCAACATATAATTGTGGAACAACTCTATGTCCCTGTTCTTTCATAAAATCTAATGCTTTCGAGTCTTGTTTAATATTGATAATTTCATATTTAATATTTTTTTCATCTAGCATTGATTTCATTAAATCACAAAATGGGCAGTTTGGCTGTGTATATAATTTTATGTTCTTTTGCATTTTAACTCCTTAAATTTTCTAAGAAATTTAGAAAAGATTTATCTATTTTTTTCTCAGGTTGCCATGCATTAAAGTAATGTACATTTTGCCGTATTCCTTTTATCAACATATCAAGCTCAGTGTAAAGATCGTAACCATACCATCTTTTAGCGCGATGTCTTCCCATTATAAACTTTTGTTCATTATTAACTGCATCTACATGTCTTGTAAAAAACATAGTATCAATGCCATGGCTTTTTAATATAGGTGCTAAATGTTTAGCATACATTTTATGTTCTTCTGCTACAAAAGAAAATTTTAATGGATTGTTTTTCTTATCAATTTTATATTGTCGCACATAACATCTTGCTACATTAGTTGGTAATTGTGAATGTGTAGTAATAAAGAATCCATATACTGGTTTATCATTTTCTAACCATATTATTGCATACTTAAATTTAAGGTTTTTTAATTGTTCATACGTATATGGATTATCAATAAGACTTTTTAATTGTACATCATTATCTTTTTTATCGACCACAACATTCCAAATAAATTCGTCTAGATAATCATCAGCATGATTGTCAGTTATATACAATTCATAATTTGCATATTTACCATTAGCTCTTTTACGTAAATACATCTTTACTACGCTGCTGAAATAACAATTTTTTGATTTCTCTTTACTTTTCTTAAATTATCGTCTACTTCAATATGATCGACCTTTTTAGGTACTACATCGTATGCACATTTGTGTTCATTTACAAACATTTTTGTATTCATGTTGCCTGTATAATAAACAACACATTGATTATGGACTTTACGACAAAGTGCTAATTCAGCACCACTTTCAATAGCAACCTTCTCAATCTGCTCTGGATATACTCTATCGCCGCAATTTTCCATTTTAAACGCATTATGCTTTCTTCCAGCAAAATAAAATTCGCCGTTGTCTGCGTATTCAATTAAGTCTCCACTATACCACCATTCATCTTGATCTTTGTATTTGCATACCCACTCAATAGAACCATCTTCATGATTTTCATTTTTGTAATCAATCATTGGATTAATATCATTAAAGTGATATATGTCCTGTTTTTCAGTAGACATAATTAATGGTGGTACCTCTGTACTACCATAAGCAGTATTTACTTTTTGCGCGCCTTTAGATCTTAGATCTTCCATCATTCCGTTTGGTGTAACATCACTGCCTACTTGTACTTGCTTCATATTACTTAAGTCAAGGTTTTTCCATTTTTTATGGCGATGCCAAGTTTTCCAAACATTAGGTAGAATAAGTGTATGAGTAGGATTTATTTCTTTTATTCTATCAGGGTAATTTGCAACTGTTGTTTCAATGAATACATCGCATTGAGCGAGAGTGCATGGATATAAACTCATTGATGTAAAGCCAATACCACGTGGATTGTATAGTGCCATCATCGAGCTATTTTTTGTTAATCCAAAATATTCAGCATTATGTTCAGCAATCTTTGTCATGAGTTTTGATGTATGCTTAAATGTTTTGGGTTTACCTGTTGTACCACTAGTACTAACAGTCACATTCCAGTCATTTAAATAGTTGATAACCGCCGAACGGACATAATCATTATCGCTTTTAATATATTCAATACCATCAATATAGATCATTTTCTTCCTGCCTGGGCTTCCTCTAATATTTCTTTACTAGTAGCTCCATCATAGATATGCTTTTTACAATAATCGTAAATGTTAGGTGCATAATCAGATAAAGCATTTGCTTTTGTTTTTAAATAGTTAAAGTCAATTTCTGCTAATGGTAGCAATTCTGGATCAACATTAAGTTTACAAATATCATCATCCCATCTATCTAAATAGTGATGCTGTTGAGCCCACTGATAGTCTAAGTAAAGATTACGACCTAGATAGCCACTAGGATTACGGTATTCAAACCAATTTTTTTCTACATGGTTGTTTTCATCACCATACTCTCCCCATTTTTTCCACATAGGGGAATCTCTACGTTTGCTTAATGTAAAATGATAAGAGACAAAATCACCAGTTTGTTTTTCTAACTTTTGAATTCGACGAGACAATGCTTGCTTCGCTCGCTCTGGTATAATTCTATCTTCATACTTTGTAATAGCTTGATCTATCATTTGTATACCAGATTGAGCTATATAAATGCTATTAGCTTCCATAGGATCAACAAATCCTTGGGCCATGCCAACACCAACAACGTTTTTAACCCATGAATCCTTATAATAACCCTGTTCCCACTGTATAAGTTTAGGATCACGAAGCATATTATAACCATCCCAGTATTTTATAAAACGTTCTCTTGCATCACTAGGATCTTCTGAATTAGCATCAAATATATATCCGGATCCCATACGACTATACAAAGAAATAATAAAGTTCCAACCGTTCTTTTGAGCATGGCTTTGTGTATATGGTTTCATTTCTGTGTGTGGATCTTTGTATTCAATAGGACACACCCAAACGCTTTGAGTAGGTAGATGATTCATTTTAACCCACTCTGGATTCATTCTTTTCAAGAGTAGTCTATTAAAACCGCTACAATCAATAAACAAGTCACCTTTTAATTTTCTACCATCCTCTAGTTGTAAATATTTCACGTAACCATCTTCGTCTTTTACAACATCAGTCATATGACCTTCAATGTGAGTTACACCCAGGGGTAAGGCAATTTGATCTCTCACTATTAGTGGAAATCTCTCAGCATCTACATGCCAAGAATATGGCTTCCAATCGCCTACGAGACAATCTTTGTTGTTATCATACGGACTTTTATTTTTAATAGCAAAATGATATTGTTCAAAACAATATTCAGATGTTTCCCACCAATTGTACTTTTTCTGTCGTAACAATTCTAACCAGTAATCAAAGCTCTTATGGTCTACACCAAATCTGCCATCATTATCATAAAAAAAGTCTTCAGTTTTGAATCCACTATAGAAAGAGTTTTTAAATGCTTTATCTCTCCATGTGTATGTAAAAGAATAAAATTGTTGTTCCCACGGCGGACATTTCCAATGATCAGTTACATGTGGTTTAGGATCTTCAGTATTCCAAGCACTGAACATATTTCCGTGCTTATAAATGCTATGAGTCCCCCGCATCCATTTTTCTTCATCAACCTCTAACCATTGTAGCATATCGCCTAGTTGGGGAATTGTACTCTCCCCAACTCCTAAAATAGGAACTTGAGGTGATTCGGCTAATTGAATATTTAAATTGGGATGTCGTTTTTTAAGAAGAGCTGCTGTAAACCAACCTACAACCCCTCCACCTAAAATTGTAACTGTTTTAACTTTACTTTTCAACTTAAAACCCCTAAGATAAATCCGTGTAATACTTTAAATAGAACTGCATCCTGATACAGCAACAACCATAATATAACTATTCCAACAGCTAATCTCATTTAAAATCCACCTGTGCCATAATCTCTGTCATACATGCAACCATATTTAGTTCATGGTCAGCTACAAAAGCATCTTTGTACTGATAATCAGCTAGGATCAATACCAATTGTGGAATGCTTTGTGGCTGAACAAGCTCGTTCATATTATCGTATAAACCTCTTAGAATAGCAGTAGTATCTATATCCATGTGGTTCACGACCCATGATCTCATCTTTTTAAAGTCTTTAACCTTTAGATGGCTGGCGAGTTCAGTAAAGCTGCCACTGCCAGTCCCACTATCACTAGGATTAATGCCGCTACCAGTAAGTCCAATACGCTGTCCTTCATTGAGAACTCTCCTCCAGTCTGGGGCGTATTTCATCACAAGGTCAGCTACTGCCTTTGGTTCATACGCCACATTTTCTTGTCCTAATATGTATATAAAACGCTTATAGAATTGCGCTGCAAGATCTGCTAAATCTTTCTTTGATGTATTAAATTCATAGACACCACACCGAGAGTGGAGTGGTTCAATAATACGATTCTTAAAGTTACATGTCAAAATAAACCGACAGTTATTACTGAACTCTTCTATGAATCCCCGCAGGGCAGGTTGTGTAGACTGGGGGTTAAGATAGTCAGCCTCATCGAGAATAACTACCTTGTAACCACCCTGCAGGGAAACACTAGAGGCAAACTGTTTGATCTTGCCTCGTAGTGTATCGATGTTTCCTTCCTCTGATCCGTTAATAATAATATAGTCAAGGCCAAGTTCATTGCAAATAGCTTTAGCTACTGTTGTCTTGCCAAGACCTGCAGTGCCAGAGAACAACATATTTGGTAGTTCTCCGCCATCAACGATTGCTTGGAAAGTGTCTTTCAATTGTGTTGGTAGAATGGCGTCAGCCACAGTCTGTGGACGATATTTTTCTACCCATAAAAAATCTTTCATAATATTATCTTTCATAAACAGGATGCCACGTATAACCATCCATCAAACCAAGATCTTCACATAACTCATCAGTGAATGTACCATCTACTCTGAGAGTATAACGAAATGCATTCTCTGGATCAACCCCATGGTAGTCTCTATTATTAAAGAAATAGCTTAAAGCATTTGGCTCAAGATATGTTTTCTCTTTCTTTACTTCATCCCAAATATAACTTGGTCTGCTTTTTGTAAAGAACAAATTGATATTATGATCCTTATGAGCAGTTACTTCAGCATCTCTGTGTGCAATAACTGGTGCACCAGGGAAAGTAGTAAAAAATAAAACTCTACCAATATCTTTAAATGGTAGAGAGTGTAGATATTCAACAAGCATCGGAAAGTCTTTGGCTGCCTCTGCCCATTGACCTCCTTGGGTCTTTTTATAGAAGTTATTTTCTTTAAGATATAAACCAAAAAACCAAGGGATGGCACCGTTCAGTGCATAGTAGATATATCGGTAAGCTGCCTTATAATCCTTTTTTATAAGTTCACCTAGTACTTCTATATGTTCAGGATAATCCTTTTCTATAGTATCCATAATAGAAGTCCATGATCTAACACCTAACGACTGTTCTTCCTCAGGGGTAATAGCACCAAAGATCATTCCCTGTTTATAGAACCTCTCATTCAATGCCAGTCCTTTACAGCATTCAATATGAAGTTCTTTATTCAGAGAATGATCTATAAATTTATCCATTGATATAATAGGAGAACGGCTTTCACCTACTCCTTTGATACCATATTCCTCATAATCAAAATGAGGAATTGATGCGCCCTTTATTACATTAATGGATTTTACTTTTTGCATTATTCAGATGCTTGTTCCTGTTGGTATGTTTCTGCCATTTGAATCATTTGCACAGCCTGATCACGTAGTTGACCAAGTGTAGATAGCTCTTCACCCTTAACTGCACCACGTTGTACCATGGTATCGATTACTGCTACTGTACTTCGACAAATGCGATTACCTAGATCATAGACTGGTGCGTGTGACGCGTGTGCTTCTTTTACGATATTTTCTTGCTTAGACATATTATTCTCCATATGTTGATGATTTTTCAAGTGCTACCCAATAAACAATGTTTGAGTCCTCACTTGTAAATTGTGAAATAAGTTTCTTTGATATTTTTACGTTGTAGGTTCCTTGAACCATTTTTAGATTTGCAATGTTAATAATGAATTTAAATGCTTCGTTATTATATCCTCCATCAACAGTAATTGAATATTGGTTTGCTGTGCTGTTATCAGGATCTACAACCGAGAGTTTAATAGAACCATTGTCTGCCTCAATAACCATCTGACTATGACCAAAAATAGCAGCGGCCTTCTTGATACCAGCAACTGTAGTTTCGTCTAGAGTAAACCATACATCCTCTTCAGGCATTGTAATTGGTTTGGTAGGTGTAGTTAGAATCTCTGGATCTGCATAGTAGTATGTCACAATAGCACGACCAGCATTACCATTAATGTACATACTATCAGTACCAAATTTAACTGTAGGATTATCTACTAATCCTAACACATTTAGGAACTCTTGTAAATCATAAATTCCAGCAAGTGTGTCAAATTCCTCTGGTACCTTGGCTTCGGCAAGGATATTCTTTGCCTCAGAGATAGTCATAATCTTGTTACCAGGTTTGATAACAATATTACTATTGATTGCAGCGAAGTTCTTAAGAACGTTTACTGTGTTTGCACTAATTTCCATAATCAACTTCCTTTGATTTTACTAAAGTTTTTATCCTTGACGAATTCAAGCTTGTTTGCAAATTTGCCATCTAACATTTCACCTTTATGCGAGATAATAAAGATATTTGTATCATCACCAAGTGTATAGATGATCTTCATCAAATTGTCAATACCTTCATGATCTAATGAACTGTCAAATGTTTCATCCAAGATTAGAAGGTTAGTGGCAACACTATTCTTCATCTTTGCGATCTGCCGCCATGTGAATAGAAGTGCCAAGTCAATACGTTGCTTCTCACCTTCAGAGAACGAGTCATATGTGAACGAGTCACGGAACCGAGATCTGATTGTTTCTTGAAAAGCCTCATCCAGATTGAATGACACAAAGAAGTCAAGGATCTGGAGGTATTGATTGACAAGCTTATTTATAACAGGTAAGTACTGTTTGATGATTTTTGTTTTAATGCCTGTGTCCTTCAACATTTCAAGTATGACACCATTATAACTTAAAGATTCATTTAAGTACAATCTTTTTTCAAACAATGTATCTTTTTGATTATTGAGTTCTACTAGATCCTCTTTAGACTTGGCTACATCACCATCATTCCCGCTGATCTTGTCAATGGCATCGGAGAGATTTTGTATCTGTCCTTGCAGCCGTACGATTTCTCTACTGTTAGAAGATATAGCTGAGGTTTTGTCTCTGATTTGACCTGAGGCATCATTGAGCCGTTCAAGAGTTGATTCCACAAGAGCTGATTGCTCAGCGACATTGTCCAACGCTTCTTGTAATTCCGAGGCTTTAGTTTTGGCGGAGGCGAGCTTCTCAGATCGTAAGTCCTCACCAATATCTTGGGAACATGTGGGGCAAGTATCATTTTCCTCGTAGAATTTTGAATCCTTGACAAGTGTTGAGACTTTTTGATTAAACTCGGCTTTGTAGTGTAAGAGACTTTGCTTTTTATCGTTGTTCTTTTTAAGCCCTTCTTCAAGCCCTTGGGATAAGGTTTCAATCTCTTCTGACAATTCGTTAATCTCAAGATTGAGCTCATCGATTTGATCTTGCGCTTCGTCGATTTGGTCCTGCTTCTCTTCAATCTGATCATTACTCAGTGCCTCCACTTCATGGATATATTTCTTTTGTAGATCAATCTTATCTTTTGTTAGTTCAAACGAATAGTCGTTGTCTTTAATCTCCTCTTTCAAAAGACTGTTCTTTTCCTTTAGAAGACTATTCATTTTAGAGAAAACATTAATGTCCAGAAGATCCTCGATAACATCACGCCGATTCTGTGCACTCAGCTGCATGAAGGGAATGAAGGAGGAAGAGCCGAGAACAACGATCTGGTGGAACGACTTATGGTTCAACTTAATGATGTTTTGCTCGAGGATCTTCTGGTACTCTTTGGCATGGGATGACTGATTCATCATCTCCTCGCCTTTCCATATCTCAAACTTATTTGGCTTAATGCCACGTACTACACGAAAGTCTGAGCCTAATACGTTAAATGTAACCTCAACAAGAGTACCCTTACCATTGATACTGTTTACAAGTTGTGGCTTACTAATATTTCTGTGTGCCTTACCAAACAAGGCAAAGCTGAGGGCATCAAGCATAGTAGACTTACCAGCTCCGTTATGCCCTACAACCAATGTAGTCTTATGTGATTGGAAATCAATCTCTGTCCACTTGTCACCAGTCGAGAGAAAGTTCTTCCACTTTAGTGTCTTAAATTTAATCATGCTATTTCGAGAGCTTGTGCCTCTGTCATCAACTCATGCATTTCTTTTTTGATACGATCTTTATCTAGTTCAGTATCTACTGCATCAACATAGCTGTCTAGTAATACTGTAGTATCCTCGACAGACACGCCCTCATCCTCCACGTTATCCCCAAGAAACTCGTTAAAGTTCTCTGCAATTTTCAATTCATGTATTGCTCTATTCTGTATTCTATCAACAAATCTATCAAATGTAAACAGGTCATTTTTATTTTTTACAACTATTTTTACAAACTTACCATCTAGTTGTTCTAAGTCATAATCATCATAATCTGTGTTACTATCATCATAATAGATACGATGGAAAAGAGTATGGGTATTACGAACAGGTGTGAGTTCTCTAGTTTCAGTATCAAGAACGTGAAAATATTTGTTATCGTGTGCATCATTCCAGAAGAACTCCATTTGTGAGCCAAGGTACTTGATATTGTCCTGCTCAGAGGTTGTATGAAAGTGGCCTGATAGAACCTTTTCAAATCGTTTGAATACATTACGATCTAGACCATGTGGTGCACGCTGACCACGGAACATCTCATAACCTGCGATCTCAAAGTGGCCACCAATCCAGTCACATTTAGCATTCTTTAGAAACTCTAGTGAACGATCTTCATTCTCTTTATCAATCCATGGAACCAGACCCATCTTCATTGAACCATATTCCATTACGGTTGGTTCATGAATAATGTTGACCTCGTTCATATAGTGACCGAGTAGTTCTTTCAATGAATTTAATTCGCCTGTATTCTTATAGTATGTGTCATGGTTACCACGGATGATATCCATGGTCATCCCGTGTTCCCGTAGCGGTTTAAGGAAATGATGACGATTGCGGTGTAGAGCACGGAAATTAATAAACTTCCTGTTATCGTAGTAATCGCCAAGATGCAACACATGGCTAATACTATGTTCCACGCAATAAGGAAAAAATACATCAGAATAAAATTTTTCTGCATTATCGATAAAAATGTCAGAACTATTGCGAATTCCAGCATGGGTGTCATTCAGTATGGCTATTAACATCTAGTATATTCCGTTGTGGTGTCCATCCAAGTTTAAGAAGGTATTCGACATTTGCCTTAGTATGCACTCGTTCACCTTGTGGATTCTCACTACGGTACTCACCGTCAAAACCCATAATCTTTGCAACAGAGGCAACATGGACAGGATGACCTGTACCAATATCTAAAACCTTCTCCTCTATTGTATCATAATTTTTATAGATTGTAAATATGCCTTCACATAAATCTTCACGATGAATATAGTCTCTATAATGATTCTCGTTGATATAAGTCACATTGCCTTTTTGTAGGTTGCGATACAGCATATCATCACGACCTGGCCAGACTGTATGGAATCTCATTCCCTTTGCATTATAATCTGTGGCTGCTACCTCACACATTTTCTTTGTAGCTGCGTATGGATTACCCCACCATTCGTATGCATTAGATGAAGAGGCATATAGCATCTTATTACAAAACTTATCTGCAAACTTAAGAGCTTCAATAGTACCATTGACGTTATGATCATAGTATTCTTCTGGATGTGAGAATGAACGACGTACACCTGCAATGGCTGCGAGATGGATCAGTCCATCCCACTTCATGGTCTTATAGTTTTCCCATGCACCAGGATAGCGGATATCACCAGCAAACTCAGTTACATCGTAACCTTTCTCTGTAAATACTTCTTTCAGACGTGATCCTACACAACCTTGTGTGCCTGTCATCAAAATATTGTTCATAAAAAATCTCCAAGATCTGAATCAGTAGACGCCGTACGCTTTGATAGTTTCTTTTTCTTCTTTTCCTTTGCAGCAAACTCTTTAAACTCCGTATCCTTCTCACGGACCTTATCGATACGATCTTTGAGTTGACTTACAAAGGCATTCATTACCTGACCTGATGTTGCATCACCATTCTCGATGATGAACTCCTCAACGCCAGACTGAGTCATATATTTAATCTTCACGTCCTGCTGTTTCTTTTCTTTTGCAATACGACGTAAAAAAGCATACCATGAAATCTGAGTGAAATATGCAAAGGCATTAGGTTTACCCGTACGTGTGGCTGCTTCTAGATTGTAATTCTCAATTGCTTTTAAACAGTTCTCTACTGCATCCATAACCATCTCCTCACGATATGTGTATCGAATGAAGTTAGACTTGTGGGATAGACCTTCAGCAATCTTTAAGAAACAACGAGCAATATAGTCAGGTACAATAGGCAACTCTGTACCAGCGTCTCTTGCTTCATTGAGAACGGTTACGTATTCTACTACTGCTTGTGAAAAGTTTGCATTATTGACGTAATGCGGTTTGTCTTGTGGTTTCATAATATATTCCTCATGTAATCATTCTATATTAGAGATACGGATTTGTACACAAAAATATTTTCATTAAGTACTAAAATAGTTGTGTACAGTTCCGGAAAACCTGTGTATAATTAAAGAGTGGTGCTGAGGGGGAGAGAGTATACCCTATTCTTCCTCTCTTGTTTTATACTGCCATTCATCAGTATGGCCCACTGACCATTTAGGTTCAGTTTCAACTGCATAGTTTTGAGTACAAACTTTAAAATCTGGTCGTTTTAATTTATCTAACGTTAAGGAGCTATCTCTGAAGAGAACCCGATTATTAGGCTGAGCAGCGAATTGACCATTGTCGAGTCTAATAACATTAAATGATTTGTGCTCAGGGTCGTGTTCTGAGAAGTTGGTGTCAATGACGGAAGTATCCCGGTGACAATTATCGATGGTAAATTCGTATTCACCAGCGTGCATGCGTTTGTCTTTACCAAAAAATTCGCATCGTGACAAGATTGGTTTTTGGACAACGGTAATGTCGTAATCAAAACAATCCCAAAGCTGAAGCACATCAAGCGGAAGTAATTCTCCATGATCTGTTTTCCAAACGAAAGCAGAGATTGGTAGCTTATCATATAGTGCGCCATAGTCAGTTAAAAGTGTTTCGAAATATAGTGCCTTGTACTTTACACTCTTTACACTGATCCATATGCCAGGCGTGAACTGACCTTCATATGCTGGATCTAGATCGTAAAGATATTCTTTTCGTACATAGACAGAGATTGGAGGTAAAGGATGTACTAGAAAGGCCATTAATGTAATTTGCCCTTATCAAATTTTCCTAGATAAACGATATTATCCTGTGAGCTGTCTTTATTTATAGTGTCTTCCATCATGTCTTCAAGCTTTTCAGCCATAGCAGTAACACGCTCTTCAAACTCTTCATCTTGTTTTTCAGTCTCACGGATTGCTGTCTGATATTGATGCAAAAGCTGAGGACTAGGATTACCTTCAGACACAATATGATTTGTATTAATAGTATTAAAAATCTCGTCGCCGATTTGATATAACATCCATGGTCTTAATGTAAAATATCTAATACCTCTAATAGGGTCATCGATTTGTACAACCTTAAAAGCTTTACGAACTATCATATCAGGATCGACTTCTGAGGCCCACTCTAATACCTCACAAACGATCTCATCGCCATTTGCCATTATAAATTGTTTAATGTCAGTCATTGAGATCTACCTTTACGATTTTATATTTGAACTGTTCTTTTTCATATATCTTTACTCGCTCTGCAGAGTGGAGGAGTGTGAAGTTTTTCTGTTGTTTCCAGTGCAGGTCGTCTGCAATGTCAAAGAGCTTCGTAGTCCTACCATCATCTGATTGTCTAAGTCCTCTACCAATTGACTGCAAGACTTTGATTTGTGACTTAGAGGGAGAAGCAAATATGATATTATGAAGATTGCGAATATTAATACCAGTACTGAAAGTTCCCAAGGAGGCCACGATAATCGCATTTTTTTGTTTCTCCACTATCTTACGAATAGCTTCTCTATCAGAAGTATCTGTTTCACCTGAGACATAGAATACCTTTCTACCTTCCTCTGCTTTATTACTTATCAGTTCAAAGAGTGGCTTGCCATGAGCATCCACACGTTGGAATAAGACGAGAGTATTGCCATCAGAGCCCAAAGCCAAATTACGAATAAACCGATTACGACCTTCATGTCCCACAATAAAGTCAATTTCTTCTGCATATGTTTTCTTTCCAAAGTCTTGTCTTACTGATTCAGGATAGTTCATGAGTAAGACTTTAATATCAAGTGGTGCGAGTGTTCCGTCATCCTGTAGATTCTTCGTCTTTGTGACATTGTAGACTGGACCAAATAAACCCTCAAGTACCAACTTATGCGTTTGAGTACCATCAAGTGTACCAGTAGTACCGAATCTATATTTGGCCTGTGTGGCTTTGTTCATAATAGATGACAACGACTTTGATTTGAATCCATGGCACTCATCACCAATTACCATGCCAAACTGTTCAAACCATTTCTTAGGATATTTATAAATGCTCTGCCATGTTGAAATAATGACACGCTTCTTTGTAACCTTATCTTTACCTGAATAAATCTTGTGACAAGAATTTTCGACTAACATACCATACTCTTCAAAATCTGCATACATTTGTTCAACAAGAGATGTAGTGGGTACGATTATAAGAATCTTACCTCTTTCTTCTAACATGGACATGTAGTATTTGATGAGTAAGTAGATGATAAATGACTTACCAGAACCTGTAGGAGATAAGAGAATGGCTCTGGATCTTTGTAGTCCTTTAATCACAGCATCGTATTGATAGTCACGTGGTGGAAATGGCAGATCACATACTTTTAAAAATTCATCAAACTCTCTGACAGGTTCTGCCTGCATAGGTAGACCATAATCGGTCTCTTCAGTATCAACAGTATAACCACGTTCAGCGGCGAACTTAAGTAGATAGACATAGAGACCAGCAGGAAGTTCTCCATTCATACGATTGAACAGACGAATTTTTCCATCCCATACCTTATTTTTATATGCGGGCATCCACTTATAACCAGGCACATAGAAAGAAAAGTACTCACTTAGTTCTGCTGCATAACCAGCATCTAAGTCTACTTCTAACATTGAATAGTCTCTGAGTCTACAAATTATATCAGCCACCGGCTTCAAACACCTTCCACTTAATCATATTACCAATTGTTTGATGCCGCCATCTCAGCGTATCAACTATTTCCTTTAGAGTATCTATAAGAGTCTTAATGTACTGAATTTTAAGCTCTGACTCTTGGATCTCTTTATCAGAGTCATAATAGTAATCCATATCACCCTTCATGATTTTTAATCCATCAAATGGATCATAATCCCAGCCTTGAGCTTCAATTTCTTCTTTAGACATTTTACCATTGTAGTACATCCACTTTAATTTTAACAGTGATTTCTGGTCCATCTCTGCTTTTCTGAGACGCAGTTTAGCATTAGATAATAAACCTAAGTACTTTGCGTGTAGCTTAGGTGTTTCTCGAGATGCCTCGTCTAAATTGTTAGAGGGAATGTGAGAGTCTTTGGACCACTCGTCCAATACTTGTTCCAATGTCATAATATACTCCGGTCAAACTAGGTTAATTGGAAGTAGGAAAATCTGAATGTTACAGGAAATGTGATATATTGTACATCACCACTTGTAGATTCAAGAGCCATGTCACCAAGGCTTGTTGGTACACAATCTATATATTTGATTGTTCTGGTTGTGTTGTTATGGCTTGATAGTATAGATAGTGTAATATCTGAATATGTAGGTGGATCGTTTTCTAGTCTATTTAAAGGTGTTGTATCCTTTGAGTCGACTAATCTATCCATCCAGTTATACATCTCTGTATAGGCATTCAGATTCTCATCAACGATAATAATAGCTGTCAACTCACCAAATGTTAATTTGTCTCCAGCAAATGGAATAGATCCTAATCTTTTGATAGGCATCTCTACAGCATTCAAGGACATTGATGGATGTAGAATACTCTGACAAAAGAACTGTAGGTTAGGATAATGCTTGCGGTCAATTGATAGTTGAAATGAAGTTGGCTGCAGATAACTGATACCAGTCACAGCTGATATGCTGTTATCTACATCTACTGTCACATTTGGATTAAGGGTTGGCATATTAAAATCCTTGATTCTTTAGCACTATTTATATGTTTACAAACTCATATAATTATTGTACAATACTTTTAACGAAATGTAAATAGAGGTTTTCATGTCAGACGAAATGGTTAACAATCCTGCCCACTATAACGCAGGTAATATTGAAACTATGGATTATATTATAGATTGCTTAGGTACTGAGAATGCTGTGCACTATTGTCATGGCAATATCATTAAGTATCTGAGTACACGTCTATGGACTAAGGGTAAAGCCATAGAAGATGCTAAAAAGGCTCGTTGGTATCTCAATAAAATGATTGACCTTATGGAAGAAAATGAAAAAAAATTATAAGTTATTGATTTCATTGAAAACAAAAGTATGTACATTCCCCTTTTAATATGTTATAAAGGTTATATCAAGAGGAGATAAACGAATGAAATATCAAGTGCAAGCAAACAACGCTAAAGGCGATTTTGTAATCGAATTGTTTGAGTCAGCAAAAGAAGCAGACATTCGTCATAAGCAACTTTACAATGAAGTTGATGATCGTGGTCTTTGGAAGTGGGGTATGATCCGCACTACTAATCTAGAAGCTTTAAAAGGAGCAGCATAATGGCTTATTCAGATATTCAAAAATTCGCAATTGATAACTTGTTAATCGAAGAGGAGGGTCGCCGGATCGATCCATATGTATGTGAAGGTGATATGCAAGCTGAGGTTAAATCAGACATGGGTCGCTGGGCAAAAGCTACTGGTGTTTGGGGAAACATGCACTATAGCCATATTGTTGAAGCTTTTGCTGAAGCTCGTGGTTGGACACAAGAAGGTTTTGATGAAATGGAAGTCATCGAACCATTTTGGGATTGGGTAGAAGATCCTCAGTAAAAAAAAAAATTATAAGCTGTTGATTTTAAACGAAACAAAAAGGTGTACATTTGAAAAGAAATAGTGTATACTGATAATATAAGTTAAATATAAGGAGTCTCATATGACTAAACAAATAAATGAATTAATCGAATTTTTAGGTGAAAACGGCGTTCGCGTTGATCCTACCTTTAAGCGTTATCCTGAAGAGGATCAGCTAAAAGTGTTAAATAAAATGATTCGAGAGTTAGTAGCATAACTCTTTTCCTCATACGTCCGTGTGGAGGGCAGGCCACCTGAAAGCACAATCTTTTATGAGATGTTAGTTTCAATCAAACTAGAGCGGCAATGTCAATAAGGCCGTGCGGAGAGATTGGATATACTAACTGGGCGTATGAGGTAAGGAGTTTAATATGCGAACTGTACACTACGTAGGAATGGACGAAGCAACTTATCAACGGGCTCGTAGAGTCTGGGGTGGTCCTGCGTACTATCACAGATGGATGGACGACCGTGTCTGGACCGAAGTTGGTGATAGCGATGTTGTCGTTGTTGGTGATCCAACTTACAGACAATGGGTTTGGGATGCTTCAGCTGTTCCATCAGAATATACACAATAAAAAAGGGCCGCAAAAGCGGCCCTAAGTTTTTTCCGAAACTCTTGATTCTTATGTCAAGATGTTGTCAACACGGAAGATTCTGTAGTACTGGTTAGTCTTCGCTTTTGCTAGACCGTCAGCAGGTGTAGAACCTACGAATGGGTTTGACGCCATACCGTAACGTGTTTTGAACCCGATACGTGGCTGGAAGTCATTCTCACCAACTGCACGGACCATTGTTAGTGGTACGTATGGGCAATAGAATAGACCAGCGTCATATGGGTTAGTACCTTTGTAACCAACGTTTACATAATCGGTTGTTGCATATGGGTCGATGTATACACGGATACGACCGTTTAGAACACCAGCAAATGTGTTACCTGTGTCATCAACGTTCAAGTTTGTTGAAAGCGCTGGAGAGTAATCTAGCATACCTGAGGCTGCCAAAGCTGTCGCAACGTCTGAAGAACAAACTACGAAGTTACCTTTACCGCGACGTGTTTCTTTCGCAATAACGTTAGCTTCACGATCTAGTTGTACACCAAGACCTTTGAACTTCTCAGCTGACCAACGACCATCAGCGTCTGCTGACATATCGAAGATACCCTGAGTTGTGATGTTTGAAGTCAAAGCACCAGTTTTAGCTTGTGAGTTGATTGTACGAACTACTTCACGGTTGATTTCCGCTAGGATCTCTGTTGATAGGATGTTCGCCAATTCTGTCTCAGCATCAAGACCGTGGATCGCTCTCAAGTCTTGTGCAAGCTCTAGTGTGTACTCTGCTTTCAACGCACGTGATTTCGCAGTCACAGTCGCTTTTTCAATGGTGAAACCCATTTCAGCGAATGCAGATGCTGGACCGTCACCAGTTGTACCTAGACCTTCAGCATCACCTGTTGGCATACCGCCTGCAGGAACGTTTGAATCACGGTCATCAGCAATTGTTGAGTCACCGTTTGAGTCAGTAACTGAAGCTAGACCTGATGGGCTTGCTGCGTTAGTTGTTGATGAGTCACCTGAGAAGCCAGTGATTGCTTCGTTGAACAGTGCTTCGTTACCAGATGTCGCACCGGCACGTGTTGTTCTGTAGCGTGATTTCATCGCAAAGATCAAGCCTGTTGGGCCTGTCATTGGCTGAACACCACAGATGTCATATGCCATTAGGTTTGGCATAGAACGACGTACTAGTGAGATAAGTACTGGGTTCCAGTTAGCAACTGAAGTTGTGTTTGTTGCAGCTGCATCTTCGTTCATTTGACCGAATGAAGCTTGCTCTGCTTGCTCGTTAAGAGCTTTTTCTGTGTTTTCCAAGATCGCAGCTGTTACTGCTTTCTTGTGCTTGTCTGCAATGGTACCAGCTGATTCTTCGTTCAGTACTGGAGACCATTTCTCGACGAGACGATCATAAGTTTCCATTATAGGATCTCCTTAGTTATTTGCTTTTCTGATTGCTGCAAGATACTGTTCCATCATTGGTGAAACTTCGACTTCGCTGTCAGCAGCATCATCATCGATAGATTCTTCAATTACAGATTCAGTTGTTTTCTTTGAGAAATATGACTCTTTGATTGTTTTAACTTTTGATGCAAAAGTCTCATCATCTTCGAAATCAATGTTCTCTGCCAACGAACGTAGCTTTTCTACTTGAGTTTCAGCTAGATCTTTAGCTGCTTCACGGATAACCGCTTCACGCTTATATGATTCTAGTTCTTCTGCAAGTTCGATAGACTTAGCAGTTGCAACGTTAACTTGCTCTTCAAGCTCTTCGTTAGCTTCTGCTAGTTCGTCAACTAGGTCGACTTTGGACTCTGGAACTTCAACATAAGATTCTACAAACAGGTCTTTCAACTTGTCCATGAAACCTTCTGCGATCTCTGTGCGTAGGCCAGTTTGAATCGCTAGTTTGTTGTCTTCCATCCATTGCTCAACCACATAGTTGAGGTAGCCATCAACCTTCTCGACTAGATCTTCCTTCGTTGCTTGGATCTCTTCGTCCAACTGCTGTTGGTACTCAGTTTCCAAACGGTCGATCTCTTCTGAAAGTTTTTGCTTTACCGCCGCTTCAAAAATAACCGCTGTTTTGGCTTTGAACTCTTCTGAAAGAGTCGCCTCAGATTCAACCAATGCGTTAAGGTCTTCACTAAAGTCTCCATCAAATTCTACAGACTCGGCTTTGGTGCCAGCGCCTTTTAGATGCGAGGGTTCGCTGTTGCTCTTGTCACCTTTACGAGAAGGTGCTTTTTTAGTAGCGTCACCTGCTTTTGCAGTTGCAGCTACTGATTGAGCTTCAGCATTTTTAGGATCGTGAGTTTGAGCTTCTTCGATTTCGATCTCGTCGAGCTCAACATCTTGATCTTGTACTTGATCAGTCATGTTTGACTCCTTAATATTGCTGTTGTTTCAGTAACGAGAGGAAATTCTTATACTCACGAACCTGCGTTTCATATAGATCCGCACGTGGAGCACGTTTAATTTCAGTCTCTATTTGTTCAATTTCTCGAGCTTCAATGATGCCATTATTCCAGATCCAGTCAACACCTTCCATAATTCCATTAACAAAAGCATTTGGTGCTGATGGGTCTTGTACGATATCAACCGTATTAAGCATAAAGTCATCCTTGACATACATAGCGCCGTTGCGCTGCTCGAGGCTACCCATACCACGAGTTGAGACACCTAGTTGAACACCACCTTCAAGCAAACCTTTTACGATATTACCCATTGGAGTATCCAAAATTCGTGCCTTACCCATAACATTATTTCCCTCACATTTGAGTTCAGTAATCTTATGGGATACCTTATCCAAATTAACAGTCGGTCCATCAGGGTGGTTTAGTTCCCCTACCGCTCTGTCTTTGGAAACTTGATCAGTAACATATTTGTCCACAGCCTGTTCCATAACAGCCTTAGGATAAATTCTACCGTTTCTATTTTTAGATTCAGCCATAGCAAAGATACCCTCAATCACATGTGATTTAGAGCCATCCTCTCTCTTTTCAACAATGCACTGAACATCTGTTTCAGTATATTCTGTAATTAGCTTCATCTAGTTATCCTTTGTATTGTTTAACAAACTCTGCTGCCATACGTTCAGCTTCACGCTGAGTCTTATAAGCATCAAGTCTATCACCATCTATATAGACAACAAATCCCGCTTTTTCTTTTGTAATCTTAACAGGCATTCTGCCAATCTTCTTATTGAAGACAACATCGCCACTAGGCTTCCTGTCAAGTTTTTCTTTTAGTTCTTTAAACGTTCTTGTCATCTTTACACTTTAACAGTTATTTATACAAATTAATCTTTTGATCAGTTATTCTTCGTCAACTTCTTCTTCATCATCAGTTTCATCGATGGCATCTTCCATCTCTTCGTCTGACACATCATCAAGTTCTGCAGATTCCTCATCTGAAATCTCTTCGTCTTCAGGTTCTGCATTATTAAATACTTGATCAGCTACTGCGATCTTTTCTTGTTCCAAAGCGTCACTAATTTTGCCTTGCATAATCTCAGCAAATGTGGGACCAGCTTTACTAAAATCCTGTGTAGTAACTGTGTTAATAAGATCTTCAATAGGATTAACTTCAGTTTCTTCAACATCTACTTCTGCTTCAAGTTCTTCAACTTCACTCATTGATTAGCTCCATTCTGTTCTTCATCTTCATCAGATATCTCACCTGATTTCATTTCTTGGTCAATCTGATCTTTCATATCTTTAATATCATCATCACCTAAATTCAATACATTTTTCATTACCCATTCTTTAGAGAAGTATTCACCTACATATTGTGACACTTGGTCCATAGTTTGTAGACGTTCTCTCAATAGATCTGCATCCTTTAATTCCGTGAAATGGTTGTCACGAATAAAGTCTACAACAATATCATTCTTCCATTGATTCCAATCATCTTCAGTGATAACACCTTTCATAATGAGTTGTTTCTTTAGAATGCCATAAAATAAATGTGCAAATCTTTTTCTCAGCCTATCTATAAACTTCTGAAACTTTACTTCATCACGTGTAATCTCTGTTGAACGACCTAATGAGAACTGAGCTTCTTGCTCAAGTCTGTTAATCGGTACATTCAATGAACGATACAAACGTTTTTGGAAGTAAATGATGTCATCAATCTGGCCGAGGTTTTCACCTCCTGGTAAAGTGGAGATCTCGGTACCTCTACCACCCTCACGACGAGGAAGCCAGAAGTCTTCAAGCATTGACATGTGTTTTCTGTCATCTCGAATAGCACCGGTATTTGCATCATAAACCAGTTTATTACGATACTTAGACATAATATCTTTCATATATTGTTCGGCTTTACCTCTTGGTAAGTTACCAACATCAATATAGAAGATGCGACGTTCAGGAGCTCTTGCTAGTCTGTAAATAACTAGCGAGTCTTCCATCATACGTAATTGGTTAATAGGCTTTAGTGCTTTATGTAAATATGAAACAACACGCTTACGATCAACATCAAGCAAACCTGATGTCACATAAGACACTGAATCATTAGAAAGTTTTACACCTTGGTTAGTACCACCTGGTTTTTCTTGGTAGATATAGAATTCATTTACATTTTCTACCAAAGATGCACCAGTGACAGGATCTTTCTTACGCTTAACTTCTTTTACCTTACGAATCTTTGCGGCATCAATTGGTCTAATTTCTTGAATACCAGCTTTTAAATTGTTTTCGTCAACAACCAAGTGGTGATAGATTCTACCATCGATGTACCAACGTCTAAAAATATCATGTCCCATCTCTTGAATATTAAGCATGGAACACACGTTATCGAATTCTTCTTGAATTGCTTTCTTTAACTGATCACTGAGACCATCAACTTTATCGAGGACTAGTTCTACAGGTGATTCGTTTTCTGAAGCAATGGATTCGTTTACAATATCTTCAACTGCAGCATCAACCTCTGGATGAGTTGCAACTGCACGATATTGTTTAATATTTTGTAAATTATCTTTAGAGTGATTGTCACCATCAACGTTAACATACATGCCATAATGAGCACCTGCAGCAGTTACATAACCTGCTCCATCCTCATCTGCTGGTGGGACAATAGAACGAAGTTTTTCCGCCTGCCTATCTTTAGCACGGCGAATCTCAAATCCAAATAATTTTATACTATCATCAGCCATTTTCGTTCCTTGAAATAGAGTTAGAGGGGCCGTGAAGCCCCTCAAGTTTATTTATAAACGATTAAGTAGTTGTACCAGATTCCCAGTACTGGACTTGGAACTCAACAGTAAATCTCTCAATCTCGTCATTTGCACCGTAGTTCAAATCGATTGGTGAGATAGCTGTTGGGAAACAACCACGGAAGTTATAAGTCTTCAATGTAGTGCCGTCTTTGTCGATTTGCTCAACAATCAAGTCTGCTTCGTAATCAGTTACGTTAGTTAGACCGGTATTTTCATTATGCTGATTCATACCGTTCATCCAACGTTCCATTGCGTTACGAACATTGAAGTCTGTATCGTTAATAATTGTTGGTGTCCATACATCAAATGTACGATCACCAGCCATTTTTAATTGGCGACCACGGAATGGAACAATAATTGTACCAAGTGTGGAACCAGGCAACTGAGCTGCCTCGCAGAGGAATGATGTAAGTTCTACATCACCACCTGCATAAGTTGGGAAGTTGATTGTCGCTTTGAACAGATTAGGTCTAGCGCCACCGCCTCTCAACTTGGATTTGAAATCATCAACTCCTAGAATAGCCATTTATATTACTCCTCTGACCTTATACTGTGCCTGCTACTTCTTCGAAGTCAACACCTGAACGCACAGCTACAAAGTTTAGAGTGATGTAGTTGATTGAACGTGCTGGCTTGATGAAGATGTTAGCAACGAATTCATTGCGATCTACCACAGCTGCAGTGTTGTTTGTTTCGTCACATACAACTCTGAAATCTGTAATACCTCTTCTACCCTTGATCTCTCTCAAGAATGGTTCTACAATACCAACAAATTCAGCACGTGTAAATTCGTCGTTGAATTCAAACAATGTGTTTCTAGCAGCAAGTGAGATTGCTCTCTCGATTACTAGGAACAAACGACGTACGTTAATACGATCGAATGCTGATGGTCTGCTTAGTTTCGTTTTATCACCAAACAGTAGGACACCTTGGCCTGGGATATTAGCCACTGGGTTAATACCGGCTTTATAAAGTGTGTCTCTCTCTGCTTTAGTTGGTGTATAAGACAGTGCAGTAATACCTAGATATTGACCACGTCTTGGACCACCTGGTGAGAACCATGGAGCTGCGTTAACATCTGTTGCTGCCATAATACCAGCAGTTGAAGATGCAGCTGGGATATAACGATACTTGTCGTTATACTTATCATACACTTTTAGATAGTTGTTGTCAACTACTAGATATGAAGAGTTTGTGAATGTGTTAGCTGTCGTTACAGCATTAGCATTCGGTGTTGAACTATTTACAATGTCAGTTCTTGCTGGTGAAGCAACTGCGATACAATCTTTACGAGTTGATTGTGCAATTGTTACTAGGTCGTTAACAACAGTCGTTTGATCTGCTCTAGCATTCATACCTGGAGCAATCAAGAAGTCCACCTGAACTGTATCTTTATCTTCTAGGTAGTCAAAACCTGTAGCTACATTACCTGCTGTAAGAGTACCAGAATTAACACCACTAGCTAGTGAACCTGTTCTTACATCATCGAACGATGCATTTTGAAAATCGACTGAAGATGCTGCTGTAGATCCAGCTGTAGGACTGAATTGTGATGATCCAAATCCAACCATTTTTATATAGTTTGATCTGTTATTAATTACATCGATTATATAATTACTTGTTCCATCATCGGCTTTAGCGTTTGATGCTACTGAAACGAATGGGAATCTTTCAAGTACTGTTCCTCTAGTACCTGTAAATAGACCATCCTCATCAATTACAATCGCATGCATCTCGTCGTTTGAAGCACCACGACCTGAAGCAAATGATGAAGTGCCAGGAGCTGTATCAAATTCTGCTACATAAGTCCAGTTATCAAAAGCTGAGTCGCTAGTTGATGTTGGGCATGTTTCTACTTTTAAACTATTACCCAAATCACCTGGATATTTAGCAATAAACACATGATTATCACTATCCAGTGCTGATTGTTGGGTATCGAAGTTGTCGTCATTTTTAACTGTAGGTTGTGTACCAACACTGATATCTGATGCGTTTTTTGCATCACTTGTTGCCATACGTACAGTTTGCATTGACTGTGAATATCTTAGGAAATACGCTGCGGATAGAAAATCTACAGCATTACTGTCGCTGGGTGCACCAAACGTTGAAGCCAAAGTACCCTCATTATCGATGAGTGTAGCCTGCTCAACTGGGCCCCAACGGAAATTACCAACAAATGCGCCTGTAGATGACTGTACGTTAGGTACGACGCCAGTTAGATCTACTTCCTTGACAACAATTGCTGGTGACTCTGAAGGTGTACCAATTGCCATGTTTATCTTCCTCTAAAAAATTATATGTTCGGTCATAATACGCTAATCAATTACAGATATTTATAATAATTAAAAATTAGAAAATATCCTCATACTCAATAGCCCATTGCTGACCTAACACCTCTTCTTGTGTTGGCGCAACTTCTTCTAATCCATCATCAACGAAACCAAATGGGACAACGTCCTCATCGATTTCCTGCATTCTTTGATCAAATAACATTTTCTTTATATTTATGTCCGTTAATTCAGCAAAGTTATTACTTGTAGCAAAATAACCAAACATTACTAGATTCATCATTAGATCATCGTGGTTACCATCACTGGCCTCATATGATTGACCTTTTGCTACAAATGTAGATATCTCGAGAATTGTATGCTCATCTACAATCTCTAGTTTATTTGTTTCTAATATGTCTTTGATATTTGAGCAACCAAGTCTTTTAGTCTTACGATTCATTTCAATACCAAGAGCATTTGCTTTAATAGCTGACTCCACATGTAGATTCTCATATTCAAAGTCATAATACATTCCATTACAAACTACAGTACCTTGATCGTTTGACTCAATAACTACATAAGCATCGTTATAGACTTTCGCATATTTATAAATAACGTTTGGGAAGAGTATTGGAGAAATAATATTATTGCGATAAACAGCAACCTGTTTAAAGGGTCTTGTGCTAATATCGATCACATTAAATGTACTATAGTCCTGTCCTCTTCCCTTCGAAACATCTACAGTCATTATGTATTCATGTTTCTTTTGTGGTTCTTCATATATCCATACGCTGTTACCCTCAAGTAATTTTAAAGGTGGTTTAGCTCTGAAGTTCATCAGAGTCTCTGCATTTATAAGCGTATCTCCTGTTCCGAAGAATGTATTACCAAACTCTTGGTCGAACTGCAGTTGACTCGTATTAGCAATAGTTTGTTGTTTCCAGTTATCATCGCGGCCCGGTACGTCCCACCAGTCAACCCTATAAGATTTAAACTCGTTGACTCCTTGGACTGCTCCTTCCCAGATTTTGTGAAATTGATTACCGATCCCATTAGCTGTACTCGTAATAATTACTTTTGTATCTTTACCAGATGAAATAACTGGATATGTTGATGTATAAAACTCAGCTGCATTCTCAACAAATGCAAATTCGTCGAGATACAGTAGGTTAACAGACATACCACGAATTGATGAGCCAGATGTAGCAGCTGATACAATCCTACTATTATTACTAAATTCTATGGATCTTTTATTGAGAGCTTTACATCCTGGCTGTAAAAAGAATGGAAGATTCTCTAACATGAGAGTTACTCGTCCAAGCATCTCCTGGGCTGTCGCCCCTTTGTTGGCAAGAATGGCAATAACTTTCTCAGGATGAAAAACAGCGTACCAAAGCAGATAAGCGACAGAACTAATAGATTTACCAGACTGACGACAAGCAAGAACAATACTAAATCTATGATCGTTGAAGTGATCAAACATTTTCTCCTGATATGGATACAATTCAAAAGGTACTAGACCTCTGTCAAGATGAATAATCTTACAGTATTGAGCAGCAAAATATGATGGATCTTTTAAACACTTAGCATATTCTTGTACTTCATGCTGTGTGAAATTATGTACAACTCCATCTCTTTTAATATTTGCATTACCTAAATATGTTTCATTCATTAGAACCTCAGCTGAACTGTGCGTCTTATTAGTGGTTCATCAATATTTTTACCCTGTATTGTTGGAGTAACAGCATGCGGTATATTACCACCATTAAAAATACACCTGTTGTATTTTGGTTTTATAGCATTAACGAAGCCTTTCTCCATTTTTTCTTGTTCTTGCCAAACAAAATATCCACCCCAATCTATATGCCATTCGCTATTCAAGTAAATAGTAGCACTAGCGTCGTAAGCGGCATCATTATGCCAACTGATAGCTGAATTTACTGGCCAATAATAAAGATCTATGTATCTACAGCTTAAATTAAAACTTGAAATACACTGATTAATTACTTCATCTGTTAGTTCTTTGTATAAAGCATTATCATTTAATCTATGATTCTCTTTACTACAATAAAGTCCATACATTTTAACATCAGTAACGCCTATACGTAATGAATCCTCCCAACTTTTTGAATCAGCAAAAGCTAAATCAAATGTTTCAAGAGATATTTCATTTAATTCTTCTATAAGATCTTTATCTAAAAAGTCATCAATCACTTGTACTGTCATCTGGTGTCACATCTTTCATATCATTAATTAACATCCTTTGTAGATCACTTGTTGATCCAACAAATACATTATTTGTAGTTTGATTAGGTAATTCTTTCGGTTTATCTTCTTTATAAAAGTCTTTTTTCTTTTTATGTAAGTCCATGAGTGAACCGTTAATATCACCCATGTTTTTCATCATACCTGATAATACTTCAAAAGCTCTTGGATGTTCAGTAGCTCTTGCCACTTCCATCATATCTTCAAGAGCCTCTGAACCTTTAGCTAAGAGATCATGATAGATTTGTCTAGAGTATTCAAAATCATTATCTGCATTATTTTCATCATCTTTTTTCATATCACGCACTATCTGTAAATGGATCAGTTGTATCGATGTAGTCAGTAAATCCAAAGTCTGAATCAGCGCTTACATCTCTTGGATCTGTAACAGTTGTTATTCTTTCAATCTGTGTATCAGAATCAGCTAGTCCTCTTTGTATTTCGTATATATCTGTAATAGCCTTTGTTATAATACCACTCTCATTTATTGGACCGTATAAGTTAATCTTCATATCAAAGTCTATAGAATATATGATAGTTCTGCGAGCTTCTAATGGTCCTTCAAAATCATCAGCAAAGTTGACGCCAACAGCTGTAATCGGTATATCTTCTTTGATGTCAGGATAATCATCAAATGGTTTCATTGTCAATGTATATTGTGGATTAAAGAACGGTAGAATTTGTTCTACAATCTGTAATGCATCATCCTGTGACTTAGCATAAATGTTCAATTGAAAGTTAATGCTATAAGGAACGAAGCTATAGAATCTATTACGAATTGTATTAGAAGATCCAGCTTGAAAGAAGTTATTAGTCTTTTGTAGCTGTCGGCTTTGGTCATATGTAAAGCTAATAATTTCAAATGACATACGAGGCAGCTTGATAGCTACCTTTGTATCTGTATCTAAATCGGGATTTTCTCTGATTCTATCTAAGTATTTTTGTTTTGGCGCATAAGATAAAGGAACTTTAACTTGACTAATAACCTGATTAGCTGAATTAGTTCTTAGCACATAAATGTTATTAAACATTGTGCCAAAGGCTGCAACTGCCTTTCTAATCTTCTTATGATAAAAATGTGTTCCAAACATGGCTATGTCTCGTTAGGATCACCAAATGGGTTAGACTCCGTAAAGTCTAAGAATCCATCAGCGATAGTTTCAAAGTCATCATTTTGTTCATTCTCAGCAATCTTATTATCTTCACTAGTTGCAGTTACAGCAGATATAGAGTTATCGCTATCACCTATAATGTTTCTACCTGTTACAAACTCATGGTATTTACCGTCATTTGCGCCAACATGAACTAGATGTAGAATATTATCAGAGTCTGAGAACTTAGCTACCTCACCGGTCATGATAGTGCCATCACCCAGTGTTTGAGTAACTTTAAAGCCCTCAGTGTATCCATTACTTGCACTATCTAGTGTCAATAGATATGTATATGCATGATCTTGTTCGATATCATCGATGGCTTCGATGCCTGTGTCAAGATCCTCATCATTATACTCGAACAACTCACAACGTAGTTTATAAACTGGTAAGTTGCTTAATTGATAGAATGGTTGTTCATGCTCAACATGCATTATTTGAAACAATGAACGTGATAAAGGAATATAGATCAGATCACCTTCAAGTGGTCTAACTGAATTAATTTCATTATCATATCTACCAACAGTCTGAGTCCATCTTCTTCTGGCTACAACAAATGTAGCTTGGTCTCTTATCTCTACACCAAACTTAGTAAATAAATCTCCATCACCATCGAAACCCTCTATGTTTTCAATGTACATCTCGATCTTATGAGATGAATTAAATCTAGATGGAACATCATCACCAAAAATGTCATCTTCGTTTACAATATCTCTTGGGAGATAGTAAACGTCTTGTCCGTACATTTTAAGTGATTCAATAACAATATCCTCGTATAGATATTGTTCAGATCTTACTGCGTCTGAAAAGTAAAGATTACGTGCCATTTATTACCCCATAAAGAAATCAATTGGGAGTTCATGATCCATTCTAATCTTCTCTCTCAATCTCTCAATATCTTGAGTTGCATCATCAAATATCTGTCTACCGTTTAGCATAACACCACCAGGTAACTGCATACCTTCAAACTTAATAAGGTTTGCTCCCCACTGTTGTTTTATAAGAGCAGTAGTATATTCCTTTAACCACATATCATTCCAAATAGCTGTATGTGTATTTGGATCGATTATAGTATAGGCTTCAGCTACAACATAGTCATTTACTTGAATATCATTATCTTGAAAGTCGCCATGAATATAAAGTCTATTTTGTTTTCTGACAAAGTCAACTTGTGGACTGCCAGTTAATTTCATATCGAGCAAAGACAAATACTGCTGCATCTGTTCGTAATATGCCAAGTCACCAATATAAGAGTGCAAATCAGCAATATCGTTTAGATGCATCTGATATTTAATGTCAAAGAAGTTTCGATTAATACTACCACTAGATAATGGAAACAGTTTAGTTACAGAAATAACATCAGATGAAATTGGAATATATTCATTTGATATATCTGTAGATGTAATCTGATGTTTTAGAAAGGTTCTATGTGTAGCTTCAGAGTGAAATTCTCTGTAGTACTGAAGAGCCTCGTCCACTCTATCTTCTAATTGATCTTCGTCAACATTAATTTCAATTACTGGATCGCCTAAACGACGTTTGCAGTAATCAATCAATGTATCTCTAGAAGTAGGATTTGCCATTTTGTATTCCTATATTAATTCAGTAGAGTTCCTGAAGCATCATAAACATCGATTCTATAATATGTACCTTGCTGACCATCTAGTGTATCAGCGTCTAGACCAGAAGCAGCTCCATCTCTTGCTTTAATAGCCTCTAACATTGGAGTACCGAAGGCTCCGATAGTTGCTGAGTCTAATGATACTGTGGTACTACCAACTGTTACACCAACCCCACCTGTATATGGATCGAGCGTTAGCACCTGAGCAAAAGATCCACCGTCTGCAGTACCAATTGTTAGTGAGCCAGTAGCAGAGTCAAAATCAAAAGTACTCACGCCAGCAACAGACACTTCGCTAATACTATCAACTAATCCATATTGATTAACAGTTATGACAGGAACTAATGCCGCTGAACCAAATGATCCAGATGTTCCAGGCATTTTAGTTTGAACTATCTCACTATATGATCCACCATCAGCAGTGTTAATAGTAAATGTATGAGTAGCACTGTCAAAACCTAGAGATGCAACACCAGCAACTGATACACTACCAATACTGTCTATAAAACCTGATGAGTCGACTGTTAAGACTGGAACTAAAGATGCAGATCCATATGTTCCTGCTGATACTGTTGTATTAGATGATCTATCAAAGTCTCCAGTAAGTGTTCCAGCTATTGTAATGTTACCAGAACCATCTTTACTAACTAATGTACCTGATGTAGGAAGTGTAAGAGCTGTAGTTCCAGTTGTCGTTAGCGTCGTAGCGTGAGCACCAGATGTTGTAAGATTACCACCTAGTGTTAAGTTACCAGTCAAACTAACTGTTCTATTAGCATTATTTACATCTAGTGTTAGGGTCCTGTCTGCTGATAAAGCCGGACTAACGTTATCTGAAACTATTCTTGTTTCATATGCTGCAGTTGTTATATCCCTTAAACCAAATGTCGTTAGATCTGTAATAGATCCAGCTGTAATATTAGGAGTATTAATAGTTGGTGATGTAAGTGTTTTGTTTGTAAGAGTTTCTGCTCCGTCAGTGGATACAAGTGTAGAACCACTAATTGCAGCGTTTAGTTGTCCTAAAGTGCCGCTTAAAGTGTTATTACTTAAGTTAATAGTTTTATTTGTAAGTGTTTGAGTAGCATTTACACCTACTACCATACTTGAATCAAAGGTAATAGAAGGAGTAGCAGCGTGTGAACCAGAGCCAGTAACTGTAATCCCAGCTCCGCCGGTTATTTCAGCAATGTAATTTCCAGTCGTGTTAGAATCAATACCAATGGTATTAGATCTCACGATACTAAGAACATCTGCAGAATCTATCGTACTTGGTACAAAGTTTGTACTTAAGAAATCACTGAGTTTTACTACCATTTGTTTTTCTTTCTATGCTTGTGCCTCAACCCATCTTAAGAACACTGAGGCCTTAGTACTACCAAACACCATTTCAATATTAATTGCTAAAACATCAGGACCATCAGGATATTGGAAATCACCACCAAGTGGAGCACCAGACATTTCTTTTAATTTTACCAGATTCGATTCAGTAACGCTAGCCCCAGAATTTGATGATGCTGCAACAAATGAGAAAATCTGTTCACCAGGTTCTGCATATGTTCCAGATGACCAAGTAATGTCTCCACCAGCAGCAACTTGTGAGAATGAAGGTTGTCCACCCTCAGCAGTAGTTGTTAAATTTTTCCAACTTGCATCAGTAAAGTTTCTAGGGTTAATAATACCTGTAACTCTAATTTCACCAACATTTGAGAAAAATCCACCTGAACGACCAACACTCACAGCAATATTTTCTAGTAACATCTGTGATCTATTTAAAAGATCTTTAGCACCTAGTCTACCTACAGCTGAGTTAGAAACTGATGGAGCAAGTCTTATAGCAAATGCTGTTTTTGGGGTTGTTGATACATCTACATTAGTTTCAGAATATGTAAATAGATAACCTCTATCTCTTTCAAATCCGCCATCCATAATTAACGAACTACCCCAGTGAGATAGTGTTGGAGAGCATGTATTTGAAATTTCAATAATACCTGTACCACTCGTATGAGGAACAGCCGGACCTGCTGTCAGTGAGTTTGTTGTACCCTGTAGATATTGTGATAAAGTCGCAGATCTTGTAGCTCCTGTAAAGTTACCAGCACCATCAGTTGCACTTCGTCCTGTGTATGTAATAATTTCATTATCAATCATTAATGTACCTGTGTCACTAAATTCTTGTAAATTATCTACAGGTATCGTTGTAGCACTACTGTCAATCGCACTTGTCAAAAATGTAATTGGTGAATCATTATCAATAGAATACCTAACAGGTAAGTTAGATGATCGCATATAGGCTTCATCATTTACGTTGTTATTTTTCATTCTATGGCAATAAACCCATTTGCCGTCGGAACCACGAACCATAAAGTGAATAAATCCTGCACCATACCAAGACCATTCAATGCCAATCATTTGCATTTCATTAAAGTCCCAGTTAAAACCTGATGGTCCAGTCCCGTTACATTTGTCTAGATTCCATTTTGATTGAGGTACTCTTACCTCATTAATTTTTTGAGATCTGACGCCAGAGCCTGTAATACCTCTATAATCTGGGGTAATATATGCTGTAGTATTACTTGCTACAGATGTAATAAAGTGAGTCATACCCCTAATAACAATTCTATCACCAGCCTTTAGCTGATCACTAAGTTTTGTATTAGTACCTGTAATTACGTTACTATTTTGTGTAACAGATAAAGTACCCACAATATTATCTACAGCTGATCTTTTGACAACAAACATTTGTTGCCCATCAAATTCAAAGAATACTCCATTTTGGTCATCGTAAACACCACCGCGTACAGCAGATCCTACCCATCCTGTCACATAAACCTTTGCACCTTGTGGACTCAAAACACCAGCAGTATCACCTAAAGTATCTTTAGCTAATACTGTAAATGTATAGTCATCAACTATTGAGTTAACTGTGTAAGTATCATTATAACCTGAAGTAGATATTCCTACTAATTCAACAGAGGCATTTACTTGTAAACCGTGATCAATATCATCAGTCTTAACTGTAATTGTTGATCCGATACTTGTACCACTAGCTGATATATTTTGTATGTCATAAACTGGAGCAAAAAGAGTACCTGATGAAAATAATAAACCTTTACCAGACTGGTATCTAAAGAATCTCTTTGATTGTCTTACAACTGATGCTGCATATGTCGGTGTTTTTGTTGAAAGAATAACACCTCCATCTGATGGTCTATGTAGAATAGTTGAGTTTGAAAATGCATAAACAGTTGGTGTGCCCGGGTTTGTTACAGCAGCTCCACCTCTTGCTGTATATTTCATACTATTAGCTGTCGGAGTTGATTTTAATACAAAGGGTCCAGTAGCTAAATCATTATTTTTACCTGAATCCATAATAACGTGGATAGGTGTACCTGGTACAAGTCCATGAGGGTTTGTAAAGTACAGTGTAATGTCAGATGGGTCACCACCAGAAGATGTAGCAGAGTCAGATGCTGGAATAGAAGCGTTAGCGTAAAGCTTACCCTTCCTACCAATTGTTTCCTCATAATTAATTATATCACCATCTGATGCTCCAACAACACCGCGCGCTCTATACTGCAATCTTTTCGTATTTGGCACAGCATCAATTAAAAAGTTACCGTCTGCTCTTGAAAATCCTGCAGCTCCTGGATCTAAACCAGACATGTTAATAACGTCGCCAACCGTTAAACCATGTGCTGAATCAAAAGTTACACTAATTAAGCTATTTGTACTACTTGAAGTTTGATAATCTGTCGATACGCTATCTAATGACAAATCAACACCTGGTAAATCGTAAGCAGATGGATATCCTTTTACTGTACCATATCCAGCCCATTTAGTTGGCTGCAAACCATATTCAAAGTCAGCATCGATCATTGACTGCGGATTAGAAACACGTGTACGTTCAATTGCGTCAGTACCAAAGGGCCAGGGTCTTACCATTTGCCCATAGTCTTCTGTACCTTCAACATAAATCTGTAATGAATCACCAGCACTCATAGCTGATGTATTATATTGCAATGTGATAGTTGTGTAACCATCATGGGCCTGTGAAATAGTAGGCCAATTTGTTGTATCATCACCAGTTGTAAATACAGCAGTCGTACCTGCAAACGTGGCGTCCGCAAAGTTATACAGAATAATGTTGTCTGTTACATTAGTAATTAAAAGAATTTTATCTAATGTGTAACGACCTGGAATTTCAATATTACCTACACCAGCAATACCTGGTGTGAATACATAATCTTTAATCAGTTGTTTTGCCATTTACTCTAATCCCTATCCTAGAGCTATTGAATATGCTATTGCTTGTGAAGGTGAAGCAAAGTTAGTAACGTCAGCAGAATCGCCTTTCGCACCTTGTGCACCTCGTTGACCGATAGATGAATATACCTGCCATGTACTATTTATATAGATTAATTCTATTATACTTTGTCCGATATCTAACTCAAAATTATCAGCAGTAGATTCAATTGTTGATCCGTTTCTGTTTAATGTAACTGAATTATCTGTCCAGTTACTAATATCAATCAGTCTGACATAGTCACCTGTCGTAGGTGATGCTGGAAGCGTTACAGTTACTGGTCCACCAGTTGTATTGATTGCATATCTACCAGCAGAAACTGCAGTAAAGTCAGAATCATACTCTGTATAATTTGTAGAGAATACTCTAAAGTCCGAGTCAAATCCTAGGTATGAACCTCTTAGTGCTTTAAAGTTCCATGTACCTAATTCAAATGATGGATCAGCTCTGTTAATAGTTTGATCAGCAGGGTTTGAATCTAGTCCGTCTTGTACTAAGTTATTAAATGTATACCATTCACCATTTGTTGCATCTCTAAAGAAACCTGCTCGTCTAATTGTGACACCAGCATCTGTAGAATATCTACCAACAATACCAATATCTACTGCATCACCTGTATTTGAGTCGGCTAGTTTAATGAGTGCATTAGTAACACGAAGGTCGTTTTGTTCGTTTAAAATATATGAACCACCAACCGTTAGGTCACCATCAACTGTAACATTTCCTGAGAATGTACCAGCCGCAAACTGAACAGAGTCAGTAAGTCCAACGTCTTGCCCAATTGCTATTTGACCTGATGTAAGTGTCACGCCAGTTCCAGCAGAAAATTGTGATCTAATCTGAGCCGTAGAAATACCAGTGTATGAAATAACACCAGTTGAATCTACATAAGCTAGTGAACCAAAACCACTTGTGTTATTGACGCTAATAGCTCTTTTTGCATCACTGTCAACTCTT
>Ga0213867_1000007_pt1 | contig 112127 bp, 102 predicted proteins | sample PICome_12_FD_160120 | JGI IMG/M metagenome (GOLD analysis project Ga0213867, IMG submission 160120) | Coastal seawater microbial communities near Pivers Island, North Carolina, United States - PICO540 | ecosystem: Environmental > Aquatic > Marine > Coastal | place: USA: North Carolina... | reverse complement strand
GTTCAATCGTGATGCGTACACGAAAGTTTTTAACGACTTGGATAAATTCCGCGACTACTGTCGCTTCGAAGGTAAAGTTTTTAACGAAGCAGACCTTTATAAGAAAGATGCACCTGTTTGGCAGGCATATCAAAAACATCAAAATTATCTTCGTGCAAAAGCACGTAACTTAGGACGGAACATAAGTCAACGGAGAAATTAATGACTATTCATATTGTAGACATCGAAGCAGTAGATACTAGATACACAAAGCAATGGAAGGAACACCTTCCACGGCAACTGCAACGAGCTACAAACGAAGAAGTTGTTACTATCAGCGGCGGAGAAACTCCTCAGGCAACTACGCCTGGGGCATTTCTTAACTTCGGCGGTACTAACGTTTATAAAAGTAAACAACTAGAAAAAATAGGAGAAATGTTTTGCAATGGATCTGTTAAAGATGGTGACTATTTTCTCTATACCGATGCCTGGAATCCTACAGTTATTCAACTACGCTATATGGCAGAGCTATTGGGTGTTGATATTAGCATTGGTGGTTTGTGGCACGCAGGTAGTTATGATCCGCAAGATTTTTTAGGTAGACTTATAGGTGATAAGCCTTGGGTTCGACACGCTGAAATGTCAATGTTTGAATGTTATGATGATAACTTTTTTGCAAGCGAATTCCATATTGATATGTTTACAGATACAATGATGGACGACTACAATGTTGATATGGATAAAATACATCGTGTTGGTTGGCCTATGGAGTATCTAAAGAACAGTTTAGACAGTTACAAAGGTATGGAAAAACGAGATCTTATCTTGTTTCCACATCGTATTGCTCCGGAAAAGCAAGTTGACATTTTTAAAGATCTTGCAATTAAATTACCTCAATATGAATTTGTAGTATGTCAAGAATATCCATTAACAAAAAATGAATATCATAATTTGTTAGGTGAAGCAAAACTTGTGTTTAGTGCTAACTTACAAGAAACACTTGGTATTAGTTGGTACGAAGGCGCACTAGTAGATGCTATTCCAATGGTTCCTGATAGACTAAGTTATTCAGAAATGGCACTGCCTGAGTTTAAGTATCCAAGCAAGTGGACTGAAGATTATGATGCTTATACGGATAATAAAGACAAAGTTATTGCACAGATCGTTGAGTATATGGAAAACTACGATGACTTTCTTGTAAGTTTAGATAAGCAAAGAACAAAATTAAACAAAGAATTTTTTAGCGGTACAGATCTTTATAGGACGATTGTAGATGAATAATGAAGATGATTTTACCTTTGACATTTCTAGCAATTTGAATATCGGTGACATTACTATCAGCGATTCAAGTAAGGATACTATTACGATAGATCTTGGTAACAATATGACTGGCACATTTGATACTACTTATACGGTTGACTCATCAAATATGTATACCGGAACTACAGATATTAATACAGACTGGATTTATAATAAGATAAACATAGATCCAGACAAGGTAGAAAATATGTGCAAAGAATATCCTGCTCTAGAAAAAGTATGGCGCAATTTTAAAAGTGTTTATGATATGGTGTTACAAGACTACGAAGGCAAAAAGAAAGCAGGTGAACTTGATGACGACATCCCGTTTTAAAATTACCGACTATGCTAATGGTTTTATAAAGACCTATGACGACTTACTGACACATTCTGAACACGATAAATTATTGAGAGAGATGTTTAATTTACAGTTTTCATACGGTGAAACAGATGAAGCAAACACTCCACCAAGCGGTATGATATGTGATTTAAATCCTGGTCAACATTATACACATAATATATTAGAGACCTATCTAAATGACCTTAATTTTCTACAGGATTGTTACATCGATCGAAGTTATGTGAATATATTTGGTCCGAACGAGAGAACTTATTTTCATCACGATTTTACAGAATATACAGCACTATATTATCCCGGTCCTAGTTGGAATATTAACGATGAAGGAGAAACAAAATTCTTCTTTACAAACAATCCTTTTGATTGTATACTACAAGAACAATCTGAAGATATGCCAGTAATGATCTCTATTGCTCCTATTCCTAATAGGCTAGTAATATTTAAGGGAGACGTATTGCACTCTGCAACTAGTTTCAGAGAGTCGCATAGATTTAGTATTGCATTTAAATTTTTGAGGAAAGATGTATGATTAAGAAACATTATTATACCTGGACAGACGTAGAACGTATGTGTATCAGCATTGTTAATCAAATGTATAAAGACGGTTGGCGTCCTGATTACATTGTAGGCATTACACGAGGCGGCAATGTACCTGCTACTATTATTTCAAATATGACTGGTATTCGCTGTGAAGCACTTAAAGTTAGTTTGCGTGATGCCGAAGGCCACAATGAAAGTAACTGCTGGATGTCTAGCGATGCATTTGGATATGTTGAAGAGAATGAACGTGAAATTTATAAAGCACGTTGGGATATCAGTAAGCGTAAAAACATTCTTATTGTAGATGATATCAACGACACAGGTGCTACGTTTAACTGGATTAAAGAAGACTGGCGAGACAGTTGTTTGCCTGACGAAAGTAGTTGGGACACCGTATGGCATAAGAATGTTCGATTTGCTACTATCACAGACAACCTATCAAGCGAGTTTGACGGGAAGGTAGACTACAGTGTACACGAAGTAAACAAAGCAGAAGAAGATGTTTGGTTAGTTTATCCTTGGGAGATTGTCGGTGCGTATGCGTGATGACCTGATGGTCCAGCAGCAGGTAGAATCAGTATGGCAACATATGGTTGGCGTTATCTGCCTTAACCTTACTAACCGCAAACAAGTAAAAGCAGTACTGCCTACATTTTTTAGCAAATGGTCTTGTGCAGACGCTTTATTACACGCTACACGCAACGAAATAGAAGAAGTCATTGCACCTTTAGGTATGCGTAAAGTACGTGCAGAACGCTTATATCGTATGAGTGAACAGTTTAATGACTGGGATGGCGATGATGCTACAGAATTATACGGCATTGGTAAATACGGAAGCGACAGTTATGAACTGTTTTATAAAAAGCGTGTTCCGGAAAATGTAGGCGATCACGAACTTAAGAGATATGTTGAGGAAGAATTTTATGGGTAGAACTGTGTTCTTAGGTGACAGTCACGCTGCCGGATATTGGGTAGAGCCTGATCAAACTGTTCATCAGTGGGAACATAACTACGGTAATAGTTATTCAAAAGAACACAATAAAGATGTTGTAGTTTATGCTACACCCGGTGCCTGTAATAAGAAATATCCTATTTGGCTTAAATCTATGTTAGATCGTTATAATGATATTGACGAAGTTTTTGTACAAAGTACATACTGGAATAGATGGTTAATGGGTGCTAGTAAAAGTTTAGATTACGGCGATGGCACTAAAAGTGATATGTTCTTAGATGATAGATATGTTTGTCCTAACAATAAGCATATTAAATATTACACAGATTGGCGAGCTACAGATGATTTTATCGAAATTCCGGAACAATGTCGTGCAGAATTATTTGAACAGTTTAAAGGTTTATACTTCGACGACGATAATATTACTCCTGACTGGGCACCGTTTCACGAAAAATATCCTTACACAAAACTATATAATGAAAGTTTAACACATCTACAATATAGAGATTATCTAAGCGATATGTATATTATTAATGCGTTATGTAAAGAACGTAGTATCAAATGGTATCTTTGGACAATGAACGAACGAGTTTACTTTCCAAAACATTTTGATTTATTTGGTCCATTATCTGAATGCACCATTGCAGCCAAGAGTGCAGAAAGCTACTTACAAGAAAGTTTAAATATACACATAGAAAACAATACATTAGATGGCGAGCACTATCCAGAAAGTACTCATCAACTTATAGCATCTAATTATTTTGATTACTTAAAGGGGAATAATAATGAGTGAGTTGTATACACTTTGGCAAGCAAAAAAAGCAGGTGTTGCTCCCTGGGAAGATGAAATATTTTCAAATGATGATTTTGTAGTATACAGAGACAAGTATCCTGTATCAGAAGCAGGTCATTTCTTAATTGTGCCAAAGAAAAATACTGATGAAGAAATACAAAAAGGATTTCGTTATGCTATATCTATCGGACGAGAAAGAGTATTAGATGATGCATTGCCTATAACAGGATTTAATGTAGGAATGAATGTAGGCGACAGTGCTGGACAGACTATTAATTATCCGCACATTCATCTTATTTTACGCACAGATGGAGATATGGAAGATCCAACCGGAGGGATTAGAAACATTTTTCCGGGCAAAGGTAACTATAGAAAATAAGGAAAGGACTATGGAGTTGAAGGAACAAATGGTAAATGCCGCAAGGAAACACGCAGAGGCGGAGTTAGAATTGCACAAGACAAACATCGAAGTTTATATGCAAAAAGTAGTAGGCATCGGTGAACATTCTGATATTATTGAAACGATACAGAAAGAACTAGATGCAATGGCGGCTGCAAATGATCGATTAGAAATGCTAGAAAAATACTTTTCTGGTTGACAAATAACCTAAATAAGTGTATACTGTATATAAATGAATTGCAGTATACACGGCAATCCACTGCCTTAACATCGGAGAATAAAATTGAGCAGATCAAAACAAATACTAGCCCGTTTGCAAGACGCAAACATTCGCTATTGGGCCGGCGACAACATTTCAGAAATACTACAAAACGGTGATAAAGAAGCACTAATTGACGATGCTACAGTAGCATTTGAAGGTGTGCTTGACGCACTATTAATTGATCGACATAACGACCCTAACTCACAAGGTACTGCAAGACGTCTTGCTAAAATGTACTTTAATGAGATTATGGCAGGACGTTATGATCCTATTCCAAGTGCAACTGCATTTCCAAATGATAGCGACGACCGTTACGAAGGTATGCTTGTAGTGCGTTCAGAACTAAAGAGTATGTGTAGTCATCACCATCAGCCAGTTACTGGTACTGCATATATTGGTATTATTGCGGCTGAAAAACTTATTGGCCTTAGCAAGTATACACGTATCGCACAGTGGTGCGCTCGACGTGGCACACTGCAAGAAGAACTTGCTAATGATATTGCACGTGAGATTCAGAAAGCAACAGGTGCAGAACACTTAGGTGTTTATATTCAGGCAACACACGGTTGCTGTGAGAATCGCGGCATCTTGGCACATAGTTCACTTACACAAACAACTGTACTTAAAGGTGCATTTAAAGACGATACAGGAACTAAGAAGGAATTCTTTGACAACATTAAGTTGCAACAGGAATTTGCTTGCTAATGTTAGATAAGCATTTTAGTACTCCTATATATTGTAAACACTTTACGAGATTCGAGTCGGAAGGTATGCAAAAAGAAATAGGAAGCATTATCGATGAACTAAATTTTGATAAAGTCCCTGAGTGGGGTCCTAGCAATCATAGTATTAGTGATCCTACTTTTAGGTCAACTTTGTTCGGTACATACAATATGCCTAATACTGTTACAAAGATTTTATCTACAGTAAACGAATATATCAACTCATTAAACAGCACTAAGAATTTTGCTGTTGATATTAAAGAATCTTGGCTTACTGATACTAGAAAGAACGAACATACTATTCCACACAATCACGGTGCATTTGATATTTCAGGAGTGTACTATTATGCAACAAATTCTAAGGACGGAGACCTACATTTTGTAAATCCTTCTCCTATTACAGATACTAGTAAATTTATTGACGATACTCAATATATCAAATATATGCCACAGGTAGGGCTTATGTTATTATTTCCTAGCTGGCTTACACATTTTGTGAACGAAAACGAAACAGACAACCGTAGAATTAGCTTGTCTTTTAACATTGAATTAACGGAGGAATAAAATGAAACTAAGATACTCTGAAGCATTTTATAGCGTACAAGGTGAAGGCAAGTTTGTAGGAGTGCCTAGTGTGTTCTTACGTACATTTGGTTGTAACTTTCGTTGTATGAACTTTGGTCTTAAAAATGAGCCAATGCGTGACGAGAAACAAAAACAAGGTATTATTCATAATGCCGAAGTACAAGCACTGCTTGATGCAGGAGTACACAAGACTACAGAAAAATTTGAGGACTTGCCTATTATTCATACAGGTTGTGATACATATGCAAGTATCTACCCAGAATTCAAACACTTTAACAAACAAGCAGAAGTTGACGAAGTGGTTGAACATCTATTGTCACTTACACCAGAAGGTAAGTGGACAATGGACAATGGACAGGACATACACTTAATTATGACCGGTGGCGAACCTTTGTTGGCGTGGCAACGATTGTACGTCGAATTATTCGAGCATCCACGAATGGCGGACTTAAAAAATGTTACATTTGAAACAAACACTACACAATCTTTACACGACGATCTCTACAACTATCTCAACGATAGCGACAGACTTACGGTCACTTGGAGTTGTTCCCCAAAACTTAGCGTTAGCGGAGAACCTTGGGAGACTGCTATTAAGCCTGATATTGCTCGCGAGTATAGCCTTGTTGACGGCAGTGAACTTTATCTCAAGTTTGTTGTCGCTACTCAAGATGACTTTGACGAAGTTACAAGAGCTGTGGACGCTTACAGAAATGCCGGGGTACAATGTCCGGTATATCTTATGCCACTTGGAGGACGTTCGGAAGAGTACAATCTCAATGTTAAAGAGGTTGCCGAAGCGTGTATGGAAAGGGGCTGGAGATTCACCCCAAGACTCCACATATCATTATTCGGAAATGCGTGGGGGACGTGAGAATGAATTCGACCCAGACGAATTTCTTGAAGATGAGAAAATTAAACAAAAAACTAAAGCAAAAACACTCGAGGACCGAGTCAGGGAGGCAGGTATATAATGGGATGGTGGAATAAACTTATTAGAGATGCAGGTATCAAGAAAAAGATTGAGGAACCTGTAAAAGAAAAGACGCAAGAAGACATACGTCGAGAAGCATTGGACGCAGAGAAAGAAGCCGCTACTAAAGCAGGTGAACCTTGGGTTGCTGTATTAGATACGCAAATTAATCCAGACAACATTCGAAACGGTTTCTTTGAGCTCGATTGGAATAACGAATTTATTGAGCAACTGCTTGATGCGGGTTATTCAGGAGAGAGCAACGAACAAATTGTCGATCAATGGTTCAAGACTATTGTGTCGCAAATGCTCGAAGAAGAAGGTCAATCAACTGATCGAGGTATGGGTTACGTAAATGTAACACCGATTGATAAAAACAAAAGTTCGGTATCTTAATGCTTGACAATAGCCAGATCTGGTGTTATAATTATAGTATAAATTATACAAAGGCAAAAATATGTTAGAATTAATAGGTATTACAATGTTGGTTGCGTTCGTGCAGACTGGCGACATTTTTTCATTATGTATATCGGGGTGTATGTAAATGGCAACTTATGTTCTAGTAGATACTGCTAACACTTTCTTTAGAGCTCGTCACGTAGTACGTGGCGATTTAGATACTAAAGTAGGTATGGCACTACATATCACCCTTAATAGTGTTAAGAAAGCGTGGAACGACTTTGATGCAGATCACGTTGTATTTTGTTTAGAAGGACGCAGTTGGCGTAAAGACTATTACGAACCTTACAAGCGTAATAGACAAGAAACTCGCGATGCAATGACTCCTGCACAACAAGAAGAAGATACATTGTTTTGGGAAATCTTTGATGAGTTCAAAGACTTCATAGGTACAAAGACTAACTGTACTATGATGCGGCATCCGCAACTAGAAGCAGATGATCTTATTGCAGGTTGGGTACAAGCACATCCTAATGATACACACGTTATTATTAGTACTGACGGTGACTTTGCACAACTTGTTTCACCTAATGTAAAACAGTATAACGGTGTTAGCAATACAACTATTACACACGAAGGTTACTTTGACGACAAAGGCAAGCCTGTGATTGATAAGAAAACTAAAGAGCCTAGACCTGCTCCTAATCCTGAGTTTATGTTGTTTGAAAAATGTATGCGTGGTGACACTAGTGACAATGTGTTTAGTGCATATCCAGGTGTACGTAAAAAAGGCACTAAGAACAAAGTAGGCCTTATTGAAGCATTTGAAGATAAGAATACAAAAGGTTACAATTGGAATAATATGATGTTACAACGTTGGGTAGATCACAACGGTGAAGAGCATCGTGTACTAGACGATTACAATCGTAATGTAACACTCTGTGATTTGACTGCACAACCTGCAGAAATTAGAGAGATAATTAACAATACTATTGCAGAAGTAGAACCTAAGAACATATCACAGGTTGGTATGCGTCTTATGAAGTTCTGTGCTAAATGGGATATGCAACGTATTGCAGATCAGGCAGCAACTTATGCAACACCATTACAAGCGAGGTATCCGAAATGATGATAAAAGCAAAAGAGGTCTTAAAAGACAAGTTCTGGATTGTAGAAGAAGATAATAAAAAGATCGGAACGTTATCCTTTAATGACGATCAGTATATGCTTAGTGATGCTAGTGGTACGCATTTCTTTAATAAAAAGCAACTAAAAAATAAGCTAGGTAAAGAAGTAACTTGGGAAGCATTAACTATTAGAGAAACTCACGTTAGAGAAGTAAAAGGTTTTCCGACTAGTTGTGATCCTTACAACGATATGTATGACGTAACACGTGGATTACCGTTGTTTACTAAGAGTAAAAAATCTAAGAGTTTGTACTGTGCAGGTTATTATATTATCCACTTTGATAAAGGATGGGTTAAATCATTTTGTCCTAAATTAATTACAGTTGAACGTTATGAAACAAAAGGTCCTTTTAAAACTGACTTAGAGATGAGAACAGCATTAAGTAAAGCAAATGCAAGGTAATCTATTATTTTTAGGTTGTAGTCATACAAACGGTTTTTGGGGAGAACGTGATAAAGACGGCATTCTGCAAAAACACATCGGTGACAAAAACAATTATGCAGAAATATATGCAAACGAATTAGCAGACGATCAATGCTACATTTATTCAAGTGCAGGGGCTTGCAATAGCAAATATCCTAGATGGATACGTCATATGCTTGATATTCATAAAGATATTAAAGGTATTTTTTTACAGTCTACCTATTGGGATAGATGGGTTATGGCAGCTGATCTTAATGAAAGCAATAGAATTATTAAGCCGAATACATTTTGTATGGTACAAAAAGAAACTGATAATTTAATTTTTTATGATGATCTTAATACCACAAACTATGAATTCGTTGAATGGTTCGAAAAAGTCAAATGGGATAGTGTAGGTCCTTATACAGAAGGTTGTCCTGAGTTCAATGGCGGATACAATTGGATTGGTTTTGACACAAATTATATGCATATGAAGTTTCACACTGAAATCAATACACATCTCAAAGCAGAAGAATATCTTAAGGATATTGCATTAATCGATGCGATGGTTGATGTTCCAGTGTATGTATGGCGTATAAATGATAGATCTCAACGTGCAGATAGATTAGATGTTTACAAACCATTAGATAACGTTGTGCATATTGAAACCCCCGCAAATATTTGGTTACTAGATAACTTAAATATTGATATAGAAAAAATGACCATAGACGAAGAGCATTATAATAAAGAAGCACACGAACTAATTGCTCGTCACTACATACCGGAGATACTTAATGGAACCGCTTAATACTACACCTGTACAACAATTCTTACAGCAGGTAAAAGCCGCAGACAGTGGCAATGCTAGAGAAGTTAAATTAGACATCCAAAGTGCAAAAAGACTTGCATTTACACTAGGTGAAGTAATGACTAGGCTCAATGGTAACCTAGAAGAACTACTTGCTAAAAAGGCATCGGGAAATGACGAAGTCATTCAAGTTACAATGGATGGCGGATCTGGGTGGAAATAAACTACGCAGATAACTGCTAAAAGAGATAAATATATGCGTACTTTATTTTAGAGGAAACGCATATGAGTAGACCCAAACCAAACGTGCTCTTAGAACACGTTGATAAAAAAACATATAAAACAGAACAGATCTTAGAAGCAGAAGCAATTTGGGCAGTCTTCTATAAGAATGAGCCTTTTAATCTAAAGTCTGCAAATATGTTAACAAGTTATCCGGGACCTAAATATAAAAAAGTAAGTTTTTCAAATCCCGGACACGCAATCAATTTAGCTAAAAAACTTAATGATCTTTTTTCTTGTAATGATTTTGAAGTGAAAAGACTTACTTTTGGTGAATCTGTTCCCTTAATCCAATGAACTGGAAAGAAACCTACACCAAAATATTCTTAAAACAACTAGGGAAAACCTTTAACGAGGTTGCCCTTAAAGAATATATGCCATTATGGTGGCAGAATACTAGAGCTAAATCAGAAGGTGGTTTAAGACTTACTGACGAAGGTTTTAGAATGGTAACAGAAGATTTAGAGTTATCAACTTATGATGTTCCGTATCCTGTAGACTTTGAATTAACAACACAAACTGTTCTATTCTTAGACAAGTTTATTAGCTGTCCTTACTATATGGGCCGTAGAGGTATTACAGTAACGGACGAAAAGAAAGCACTCGAACTGCATCTTTTCTCAGGTGACATCCGAAAATACGGCTTAAACAAAGCAATGAAGCGACAAGAAAAAGATTAACTTTTTGGCAAATAAGTGGTTGACATTTGGCCTTTTATAGCGTATTATATATACATACTTAGAAATAAACGCACTGATCTAGTAAGAGGAATACAAAATGGAAGCTACAGCAACTCGCACCGTATCACCGAATAGCGCAAAATCTGCTATTAAACACGCATTAATTAAGAATCGTCCAATCTTTATTTGGGGACCTCCAGGTATTGGTAAATCAGATATCGTTGCACAGATTACTGATTCACTAAAAAACTCGCATTTGATTGACATTCGACTATCACTTTGGGAACCTACAGATATTAAAGGTATTCCATATTATAGTGCAAATGACAATGCTATGGTATGGGGTGCACCTAGCGAATTACCTACAGAAGAATTTGCTAAACAATATGATAACATTGTTATCTTTTTTGACGAAATGAATTCGGCAGCGCCAGCAGTACAAGCGGCAGCATACCAACTCATTCTTAACCGTCGTGTAGGACAATATAAACTGCCCGACAATGTTCGAATTGTAGCGGCTGGTAACCGTGAAGCAGATAAAGGTGTTACATACAGAATGCCAGCACCGTTGGCAAACCGTTTTGTTCACTTAGAGCTTGCAGTCAGCTTTGATGACTGGTTTACTTGGGCAGTAGACAATAAAATTCACAAAGACGTAGTAGGTTTTCTTAACTTTAGTAAGAAAGACTTATATGACTTTGATCCAAAATCTCCAAGCCGTTCTTTTGCAACACCACGTAGTTGGTCTTTTGTAAGCGAATTGCTTGAAGACGAGCTTGACGAAAACACAACTACTGATCTTGTTTCGGGTTCAGTAGGCGAAGGGTTGGCTGTCAAGTTTATGGCGCACCGTAAAGTTGCGTCTAAGATGCCTAATCCAACTGATATTTTAAATGGTAAGGTAAAAGAGCTGAAGACTAAGGAGATCAGTGCAACGTATTCCTTAACTGTCTCACTCTGTTACGAGTTGAAGGAAGCATCTGATAAGAGCGATAAAAAGTTTGATGACAAAGTTAACAACTTCCTGCGCTTTGCAATGGATAACTTCGAAACAGAGTTGGTTGTTATGGGTATCAAACTTGCTCTTACACAATACGGATTGCCTATCGATCCAGATGAAATCGAATGTTTCGATGAATTCCACGAGCGTTTTGGCAAATATATCCAGGCTGCTCAAGCGGCATAACACAAAAAAGAGTTGGGCGATCTCTTCAAAAACGCCCATTTTCTCTTGACTTTTGCCTTAAATACTAGTATAATGAATACATAAATTAACAAAGAGGACATAGCAATGAGCGTAGCGGGTACTAAACATTGGACACCAGATCCGGATATTACAGAAGAAGCTCTTCTTGCAATGCGAGAAGAAACACTAGAACGTATCATTGTTGCACGAGTAGGATTGTTACTTCGTCATCCTTTCTTTGGTAATATGGCAACACGCCTTAAAATTATGGCAGCAGACGACTGGTTGCCTACCGCCGCAGTAGACGGCCGTAATTTATATTTTAACACACAATTCTTTAATGCAATGTCAAACAAAGAAATTGAGTTTGTTATTGCACACGAAATTTTACACTGTGTATTTGATCACTTAGGACGTCGTGAAGGACGTGATCCTGTACTTTACAACATTGCCGCAGATTATATTGTAAACAACCTACTAGTACGTGATCGTATTGGTGATAAGCCTAAACTTGTTGATTGCTATCAAGACTTTAAATATGAAGGTTGGCAAAGTGAAGCAGTATACGACGAACTATTCAAACAAGCAAAAGAAAACGGCAAAAAGTTCTTAGATGAACTTGGTGAACTTTTAGACGAGCATCTAGACGGCGAAGGTGATCAAGACGGCGAAGCAGATGCAGGTGAAACAAAAGATGGAAACGGCAATACTGTAAGTAAAGCAAAACCTAAATATTCTAAAGAAGAAGCTAAAAAGATCAAGGATGAGATCAAAGAAGGTATGCTACAGGCAGCTCAAGCCGCAGGTGCTGGTAACACTCCAGGCGAAGTGCAACGTATGATCAAAGAGCTTACTGAGCCGCAAATGAACTGGCGTGAAATTATTAGCCAACAGATTCAATCAACAATTAAACACGATTTTACATTCCAACGCCCAAACCGTAAAGGTTGGCAGAGTGGTGCTATTTTACCTGGGCAAAACTTTGATGAGCAAATTGACTGTTGTATCGCGCTTGATATGAGTGGTTCAATTGGCGATGTGCAAGCGAAAGATTTCTTAGGTGAAGTAAAAGGTATTATGGAGCAATTCAAAGATTACAATATTAAAATTTGGTGTTTCGATACTAAGGTATATAACGAACAAGAGTTTACAGCAGACGGTGGCGAAGACTTAGTAGACTATGAATTGTTTGGCGGCGGTGGCACTGACTTTGATGCTAACTGGACTTATATGAAAGAAAACGATATACAACCTAAGAAGTTTATTATGTTCACAGATGGTTATCCTTGGGATAGCTGGGGCGATCCAGACTACTGTGATACTGTATTTTTAATCCACGGACACCATAACAAGGACCTTGAAGCACCGTTTGGAGTAACAACACATTATGAAAACGCAGCTTAAGGAACCTAATCCTTTAAACTTTTATGAGGCGAGACAGGTAAAAGTTCTTCCGCCTCATTTTCAATCTATTAATTTAGGTGCAACGATATATAATTTAGAAGATACTATTTGTAAGTGGATTACAAACAATTTAAAAGGTCGATTCTATTGTTCAAGATCTATTAGTTTGACTTCTGATAATCAGCTTAATCAAACAATTAAGGTAGGTTTTGAAGAACCAAAAGAATTGTCCTATTTCACTTTGGCGTGTCCACATTTAAAATACAAGTAAATAAACATAGCATATAATTTAACAGGAGATAAAATATGTCTGAAGAAGTAAAAGCAGAAGACGCAAAAGCATCCGAAGCACCTGCACAAGCAAATGCACCTGCACAAGCAGATGCACCGGCGGCAGCAGAATTGACTGTACAGGACTTACAAGCTCTTAAAAACATCATCGATGTGTCTACACAAAGAGGTGCATTTAAAGGCAATGAACTAATGTCTGTAGGTCAAGTATATAACAAATTAGAGGCATTTTTAGGTGCAGTGGCACAGAACCAAGCACCGACAGCGCCTCAAGGAGAATAGATAATGGCTATTAAACACGTAGGTAGAATGGCTAACAATCAACGTAAAGTTGTTGTAGCATACCGAGTAGTACCAGGTGACGGCGAACACGAAAACGCTGTTGTAGTTACTACTGAAAACTTAGATTCAGCAGATCACGATGTACTGATGAAAACTGTAGAATCTGACGCAGCTCAAGCAGCAAATGAATTTGCCGAAGTAATGGCAAGAACTCGTTTATCAGACGGGCGTAATATGCTTGCTGCCTTTCACACTACAGGAAAAATGGTGAAAGTAAAACAAGCTGATGTAGAAATGACTCCTGATACACGTACTGTAATTAATCTTGCAGAATTAAATAAGATTATTGCAGAGCAAAAAGGAGTAACTGTAGCAGACCTTGCAGTGACAGACGATACTACTAGCAAGAAACCAAGACAGGTTGTTGCTGAGAACATCGATCTAGATAAAGTAGATGTACCACCTCAGGTAGTAGAAGCGGCAGAAATTGCAAATAACCAAGTACTTACTGACGAAGAAATGGCAGCTAAATATAGAAGCGATGCTGATAGAATGTTTAAAGAAGCACAGCATTTAAGAAAGATGGCCGAAGAGCTCGTACCATCTAAGAAGAAAGCCAAAGTAAAGTCAGAAGAAAGTGCCTAGTGATAAATCAAAGAAGTTACCCGCAGACGTTATTAAACAATGGCCCGAAGTATTAAAAGATATTGATATCGATGTAGTTCCAGTAGAATACTTAGAATCTGTTAAAATTACATTTACTGATGGGAAAATTTGGGAGATCGATACTACTCGAAATCCCCAAGAAGTAAACATTGAAGACGCTGTAGAATCACTTATGGAAGAATACGAGGATGTTATCCAAAGCGTAGATTTCCGGCTCGATACCGTACGGGTTAAAAGAGATATTAAGAAAAGAACTGCACAGTTTCTAAAGAAAAGAAGCTAAGAGATTATTTGTGTTTGTGATAAATACTATAACAAAACCATTCCAGGAGTGAAGTACAGATGGCATTACAGATAAGACGCGGTACAGATGCTGAAAGGCAAAGTGTAACACCTAAAGAAGGTGAATTAGTTTACACAACTGATACTAATAGACTATGGGTAGGCGGTAAAATTGCGCCTAGTCAGTCCTTAACACCAGGAGGCATATTAGTTTCCGGTTCATTAGTTAACGATACAAATCCAACACTAGCAGCAGATATGGATTTGAATGGAAATAATATTACCGGTACAGGTAACATTAACATTAACGGTAATATTACTGCAACAGGTAATATTAATTTAGGTGATGGTGTTGAAGATAATGTTATAGTAGGCGGACAAATTACTGGCGATCTTATTCCTGGATCAAAGAACACTTTCGACCTAGGCGCTCCTGCAAGCGGTTGGAAAACTTTGTATGTCAGTGATGTTTTAGCAGAAACACAAGTATCAGCAGGCGACCTTTCAATTAAAGGAAGCATTACCAAAGATGATAGTAGTGTGATCTACGACGGCGCTACACAAGCCCTTACAGTAGGTGATATTGCATCGGGTGCTATTACTGCAAGTGGTGCTATTTCAGGCACTAGCGTTGCTGTAACAAGCGTTACAGCTAATACATTAACTGGGGATTTAACTGGTAGTGTATTTGCAGACGACAGCACTTTACTAGTTGATGGCATTAACGGAACACTTTCGAATGGTACACTAACTTTAGAAAATAATAATATTTACGGTAGTACTCTTGCTGAAGAATTTTACGGCGGCTTTATCGGTAATGGAATGAAGCTAGTAGCAATTGGTGACAGATCCGATCCGGCTTGTATAGTAATTGAAGGTAATGATGCTCCGCTTGTTATTAGAGGTGTTGCAACTAACACTGGTTCTACAACAATGGTATTAGAAGCATCAAGATTTAGCGGTACTACTCAGCAAGCAGTTCAACCAGGTGACTATATTGGCGCACTTGGTTTTGATGCATACGAAGGAGCCGCTAATAGACGTGCCGCATTGATCAGCACAACGGTTCAAAGTGCAATCAGTGGTAATAACTTTGACACTGATATGACCATAAGTGTTTTAGCTCAAACCGGTCTTTATAATCAATATGTTTTCAAATCCTTTGGATTGTTTGAAACAGCAGGCGTAAGTTTATTCTCTGCGTCTGAAGCAGAACTAAGTGGTATTTCAACAGTTGCACAAAAAGGTTCAATTGGCTTTGGAGACACAAGAGACTCTATGGTTGTTTATGACGGTACTGTATTCCGAACAGTAACAACTAATGTAGGTGTTCCAGCAGGACCTACAGCAACAGGTAAAGCAGGACAAATTGCAGGCGATGCAGACTACGTATATTTCTGTCATAGCAATGACAATTGGATTCGTGTAGCCAAAGACGCAACCTGGACATAATACCCAATAATAAATAAATGTAGTAACAATCGGAGTACTACATTATGCAAAAAAAATCCTTAGAAGAAATCTATCAGATGAAGAAGATCTGGCGAGGGGATGAGATTCCTATTGCAGGGCATCTTATGTCTTTCCAAGATGCGTTACGTAACGAATTTCTTGACGGTTTTTCAACAGTCGAAGAGGCGTGTAAGAAATTCAGCACAGACAACTTAGATCTTAGAATGTTTGGAGTCGGCCTTGATGAAACAGCAGCAGGAGTTGAGGTCAAAAATTTAGAAACAGGCGAATGGGAAAGAGATTATGCTGGATGGAAAAGTATTCAGTTTAAATACGGTCGTCACGACGATATGATTGATTTCGAATTCCAAAGAAGCGATAACGATAGAATTGCTAGAAAATATCCTACAGCACACAACCTTGTAAAAAGTTATGGAGATTATTGCCCTATTGCTAACTACAGTATCCTTGCTCCCAACACTGTATTGCACAGGCATAGTGGTCCTGAAAATAGAGACGGCAAATACATTAGAATCCATATTCCTCTTATTATCCCAGAAGGTGATATATTCTTAGAGGCTAGCGGCGAAGAAGTTACTTGGGATAACATCTGGGGATTTAATAATCAACATACTCATAGTGCGTTTAACAGATCAAATGAATGGCGTGTTATCTTTATGATTGACTTAGATATGGCACATATTGGTATGGAGCCTTGTAACCCTTACGATCCAACTATTGATTTAGCACTAACTCGTTATAACAGAGATGAATATAAAGAAATAAAACAAAAGTATGGGGAAGTAATTTAATGGAATATGTACCATCAGAAAATGCATTGGCTGCTAGAGAACGAGAATCTAACGACAGCGCAAAATTAGTAGAACACCTTTCATCTGAAAGAAAGTTCCAATTAGAACATTATTTCGGAAATGATCCAAGAATGTTTGAAATCGAAAAGAAGTACGGAAAGTATCTGATGGTGCCTCTTGCAATTCCTAAATTTGAGCTTGAAGATCCTGATCATTTTGTTGACTGGTACTTTAAATATGCTATACGTCCAGTTAAACAAAAGGGAGATTATGTAGCACCTGATAAAGGATTTTCGCCATTTTATTCTGTAGACTTGATACAAGAAGTAGGTGACGACTGGAATCTTAATATGCAAACTGATAACTTCAAGCAAGAGTTTCCTAAACTTTGGGATCAATTTCACGAAACACTTCCTGTACATAAAATTATGACTTTAAACTTATGGTCAAGTGTATGGGACTTTAACGAACATCGAGATAGTGCAGAGATGTGGGACTGTCCTAATTCATTTAGAATTCCACTATATGATGAAAATCCATCAAACACTTTGTTTGTAATGGATAACCCTACTAAAAATTATAAAGTAGAAGAAACACATTTTTTACCAAACTTAGAAGATACCAACACATTTATGTGGAATAATTTACGCTGTATGCACGGCAGTAAAAAAATTGAAGAACATAAAAAGATTATGGCTGTGGTTATTGCATTAGTAGATCCAGACAAGTACGACACTCTTATATCAGCAAGTATTGAAAAATACAAAGACTATGTATTAGAAAGCAAATATCAAATTACGGACTATGTAAATGTTTAACTTTTTTAAAAAAGAAAAAGTAGAAAATGTATATCATAGATTTTTAGATATACCTATTGATCCTGAAATTGATTTATTCAAACGTGACGATTACGAAACATTATTGTATAGGCACGTTTCAGTTGATCCTGCTGACGTGAATCCTAAATTAGTAGAATGGTTTGAAAATATAGGAATTAAATTTCATTTATTTGAAGCATTTTATACTCCACCTTATGGCGGCAAAATACCTGTACACACTGACACAACTGAAATTTGTGACGTTGCAAAAGTTAATTGGACATTCGGTGCACCAGGAAGTAAACTGATTTGGTGGAAGGCAAAAGATGAAAAATACATCGATAAGTTCCATACTGAATTCGGTAACGAATACTTAACAGCAGAACAAAAACACTGCAAGAGAGTTTTTGAAGCTGAAATTAAAAAACCAAGTCTTGTTAACATAGGACAATTTCATAGCACATACAATCCAACTGACGAAGGTAGATGGACATTAAGTTTGCCTTTGGTTACTTTAGACGATACTAGACGCTTAACTTGGGACGAAGCTGTAGAGCTTTTGCAGGATTATTTCGACGATGAGCAATACTAGTGTTATTATAGGTATTGGTGATAGTTGGACACAAGGTGAGGGTGGCTATCCTAAACACATCTGGGAAGAAAATAACGGTCGGATGTGGAAGCACTTAGAAGAATCAAAACATTTAATTCCTATTGAAAACGAAAACAGCTGGGTTAATAGACTAGCATTAGATCTAAATTTTAATTCTATAAATCTAGGACAAAGAGCAATTGGTAACAGAGGTGCTGTGAGGACATTATATCTTAATGACTTTAGTCAGTATAATAACGGTATTATTATTTTAATGCTTACAGGATTTGATAGATTTGATTTGTTTCATAGTAATTGGCAGGACGATCATTATAAGTTTACAACTCTTTGGCCTTTTATGGATAACAAAGAAAGAAATATCTTTTATGGTAAGGAACTATATAGCGAACAATCAGCCGCAGTAGAAACAGCTTGTTCTATTTTAGAAGCACAAACTTTTGCTAAATCACATAATTTTGATTTTATATTTGCAAACGGATTTGAAATTAGAGGCGAAGAATATTTAAATACTATGTGTCCTACTGTATCAAAGAAAATTGACTGGGATAGATGTGTTCACACACATACAGATTATGATTGCTTTGCGAGGCTGTTTGCACGTAAGGACAATTTGTGCAAGGACGACTACGAGTCAATAGCAAATTTTTATCCTGCTATGGATTGGCCTGCTACTTATATGACTAACGATATGCATCCTACAATCGAAGGTTATAAATTAATAGCAAGCGAAATGAAAAGGATTTTCGATGTTTAATTTATTTAAGAAAAAGCCTTATGTTCATCAATATTTAGATCTGCCTGTTATGCCGGAAATAAACTTATTTGAGTTATTTCCTGAAAATCCTAATGAATTAAATCACGTCGAAGTTGATCCTAATACAATGCTTAACAAAGAATTTGTAGACTTTATAGAAAATATTCCAGGACTTAGAGTAGACTTTTGGGAAGCATTTTATACTCCGCCGGGTGGACGTATTTGGATTCACTCAGATCAAGATCACTTTACAGATATTGCTAGATTAAATATTACCTGGGGTCCTGAAGATAGTAAACTAATTTGGTGGGAGCCTAAAAAAGGAGTTGAACTCGAACCAATTACAACAACATTTGGAGTAGACTATTTACGTGCAGAACCAGAAGAATGTAACGAAATATATAGTGCAGTTATAAACAAACCTAGTATTGTACAAACTGGTATATTACACAGCACATACAATCCTGGACCTACTGGAAGATGGACTCTTGCATTACCACTTGCAGAAAGATCAAGTCCAAAGTATGTTAGTTTTGAATTAGCAGTCGCAATGTTTGCTGATTATCTTTCAAAATAGTAAAACATAAATCCGCCCCATTTGCCCCTAAATAGGCTAATAAAGTCTGTAGCAAATCCTAGTATACTAGGTGTATGGTGTACTAATTTAAATTCCTTAAAGTAACCTAAAGCCTGTTTATGTGTAAAGCTAAGTTCGAATGGAATTTTCATTTGATCTAGTTCAAATTCTCTTGTAATAAATTTAGGATATACTTTGCGCTGAATCCATTTGCCATACTTATTATACAGACCTATCATTATATATTTTTTACTAAATGATTTTACTTTTTCTACTGCTTTGTCAAACTCAGGCATATGATGTATAGAGCCATTACATAAAACTAAATCGTATGGCTCTGATTTAAATTTAAAAAAGTCAATTTTTTTCCATTTAATATTTTTGTTGCCTACTTCTTTTGCAATTTTTTTGCCGTGATCAATTGCATCGCTAAAATCTATTGCAGTAATCTTGATATGTGGGAAATTGTGTGCAATTATATTTGTTATAAATCCTGTACCACATCCTACATCAAGAACTGTTTTAACATCGTGTGTTTCAAAAAAGCGAAGATATCTTTCATAAATTAAATAGTCGCCGTGATCTATAACTTCTTCAGCAGAATATGTTCCTGGAAACTTTACAGAACTGTAAAAGTTTTTAATTTCTTCTTCTAACGGACTCATCTTTTGAACTCCAATTTTTTCATATTAAATCCCTAAATTTAAATGGTGGTTTTATAAATCCTGTTTTTTCTAACTTCATTATTTTTCGAAGTAGGCGTCTATGTTTTTGTGCATATTCTTCTTGCAAGAACGGTTCATAAAATTTATCTAGCAAGTTATCATATGTATGTTCTATTCTGTAGATCTTTCTGTCGTTTGTTTGTCCTACACGTCGATGTAAAGTAATACTGTTATCAAATGTTACAAAGTCTCCATCTTGCTGATACCAATGATCGTATGTATACTTTTCGCTAAACAGTTCATTAGCAATAGTGTCAAATATTTTTTGACTCTCAGCTTGCGTAGCACCTTGAATACTATGCATTGTTGGAGGTGAAAAATGCAATCCTTTGATACCGCCCGGACTTTGTATTACCATAGGCACTGGTGTATAATCTTCAGGACACATTTTAAATTTAAGCACTGCTTCTTCACTAGGCCTAAACGGAGGATCAACATCTGCACTATCGTATTTGTGCAATATAATCATATCATTTAGTTCTGATCTAAAACTCTCTGAAACGCTTTCATAGTAGTCTGCGGTGTTTACAAAGCCCGTAGCAGTGCCTACAACGTTCTCTGCTGCTAGTAAGCTAACAGCGTGTTCAAATACATAGTTTCCGCTACTGTGCATATGCCAGTCAAGTTCCTGGCCGCCGTACAATCCGTACTCACCTTTTTCATCCTTAGATGAACTAAAGAAGTTAACACTCTTACCATTGTCTGTTTGAATACTTGCTTTGTAGAGGATGTCTAATATATCTTTGTCTACATCTTCAACAAATGGCAAGTCTGCGTGTACTGCTAGTTGAAATGTGTCCCAATCTATATTGTACTTTTCGAGTAAAGAATACTTAAGGCCCCAAAACTCAGGACCCCACTTGTGTATTAAATTAGAAAACGTATCGACATTACAATTACTTCCTCGTACAATAGTAACTAAATTTTCTAAATGCAGTTTACCTATTTCACGCCATTCTTCGTCAGAAACATTATTAACATCTAAGTCATCAATAATAATACCATAATTACCGACTGGAAATTTTGTTACCTTCATATGCCAATTACCCTTCCTCTTAAAAATTCTGTTCGAGTGTAGGTGTGCATTTGTGTTGTTAAAAAGTCTACTAGATTTGTAATTGTATCGTTTTTGAAAGGACTAATTACATCGTTACTAAAACGTACATATTTGAACTTTTTAAATTCTGATGTATAACGTTTTTCTGCTGTAATAAACAAGTCGCTTTCTCTATCTATTTCAGCAGCAGTAAGATAAGGAAATTCTTCTAATAGCCATTTCTTAATATCGTCTCTACAATCTGCATAATCATAAAATAATTTAAGCATAAAAGAAGTTTCCATAGGTGCTACCACCTCACCAAATTTAATTGAAAGATTGTTTGCACTCTCATTATCGTCATCATAATACTCTGCAAATCTATTGTCAATCTTTTGAATATGATCCTGTAAAGATAATCCAGGATTTTTTCTTAAAAACTTTCTATAGAATAGTTTAATAAATTCACCGTAACCAATATTAGATTTTTTAAATATCTTTTGCAGTACTTTTCTAAGTAATCCTGTAGTCCAAAATGCTCTTTGAGCACTGAACGCTATCCACATCTCTTTATATTCTTCTTTAGTATAACTAAAACTTTCTACAACTACTTCACTTTTTCTAAGTGTAATATTATTAGGTTGCATATTGTTGTATTTTTTAACTGTTTTAATACCGTATCTTGCTCTAAAGTCTCTACTATAGCTAGGTGTTTCTGGAAGCATATGCCAATTATACAAACAAATATCCATATCGTGACTTGCATAAACGTCCATTTCGTGGTACCATCTATCAGGAGTAATGCCAGGAAGTCCGCTTATACACTCAGCATATGTGCTAAATCCGTAATTGTGTTTTAGGTGGTTTGCAAGATAAACGTGCTTTTCGAACGAGATATCACTACGTGCAATATTTTGTAAAACATCTTGGTGTATACTTTGTATGCTTGCTTTATAACTTAGATCCCAAGTTAAATTATTCTGTGCGTCAATATCAAGAATCTGTTTAATATATTCTGTATGCTTATCAGTTTTTGCAAAGCCTCCAAAGTAAACGTGAAAAAATGCAGGGTTGGCTTGTTTTCTGTCTGCCATATATTGAATAATGTCTATGTCTCTTTCTTTGAGTATACCAAAGTTAGCGTCACATAAGAAAATATATGCACATCCTGCTTCTTCTAGGACGTCAATATCTGCTTTTACGTGTTCTATAGACTTTTGTTTTACCTTAGAAGCAATTCCTCCACCCCAGTCACAAAATGCACAACTATAAGGACACCCTCTTGTAGTTTCTAGTTTACCGTTAACTACGTTACTTACTGGACTAGTAAATTGTCTAACTTCATTTGCACATTCTAAAAATGTTTCTCTTTGCATTGTGTAAGGGCTGTAGTCCCAAAAGAACTGCGATTTATTTCCACGCTTCTTACTTTTATGATAAAAACTTCTGCTCTTAGCCGGAAATACTACTTCAGTAACCGTATTCCAATCAATACTATTGTCATCGTTTAAGTTGTCTAATAAATCTGCAAAGGTTATTTCGCCATATTCGCCGCCGTCAAGGCTTGCATCTAAGAACGGATATTGTTCAAACCAATCTAGTTCGTGTTTAAAATATTGTTGCGGGCCTCCGCTTATAACTACACAATTCGGAAATGTTTCTTTTACCCACTTGGCTATTTTAAGACATTGTACATCATTCCAAATATACATACTGATGCCGAATACATCGGGCTGTACTTCTAACAAATGTTCTTTAATCTTGTCGTCATCAAACTGATAATTTATTCGCGGATGTATCCATTCCCATCTATCAGGATCTTTGCCCTTTAATTCGTAATAGCTTTTTGCACTAGCCCATAAAAGTGGTAAGTATACAGCCGAAGACGAATCCGGATTGTATATAACAATTTTCTTTTTCATCTGTAAATGTGTGGCGATCTCTTTGACAACTCTTTAATCTTTTTGCGATACTTAAACCTAATATATACAGACCTTAGCCTTTCGAACAAATTTCTAATCATCTTTTAACCTTCTCGCTAATTCTTCTGCAACAAATTCGTGAGCTTCTTGAGTAAAATGGAATCTAGGTAAATTGTGATTATCAAAAGGAATACACTCTTTAATAGAACTATCAAGGATATCATAATCTTTAACACGAGTTACAAAATGATTTCCGATTTTATTCATAAATTGCGGCTCTCTATCGTTAATAAAGTTACCTTGTTTATCTATGTCTGAATGTTCCCAATCTGCCCATTGGATAAGATTCCTGTCCGGCCAAAGAATGTGAACTTCAATACCTTTGGAACTAAGATAATCTGCTGCATAATACAAAGCAATGTGATCTTGTAGTGACTCAAAAGAATCATCAGCAAATTCAAAATAGTTTTCTTTAAGTAAATTATTTTGTCTTAGCGACAGTCTTTCGTCTTCTCCAGCAAGAGGATGTACTACAAAACTGCCTACAGTTTTTTTATCACCTTCTTCTTTGTATTTAATAAAAACACGATTGTGTGTTGTAAATTGTAGAATTACTACTGTATCAGTATACGAGTCTTGCTGAAAATGGGTAAATGCTCTTGCAGCAATTTCTTTATTAGAAATTCCTTCTATACCCAAGTTCTCAAACTCGCATTTTAATTTTTTTGCTGTTAACGCAGGAAACGAATTGTTGTAGTTGTATGCATCAACATCATCGCCTGGTAGAGTTTTAGCAGCTTTTCTTGCATCTTTAAAACTCATTGACGAATAGTTTGGTACAAACTTTTCTTCATACAATTCGTTGCCAGCGGTAACACTGCACCCAAAGAAGTATAATTTTTTCATAGTTTGTCCTTAATCTAAAAAGTCTGATATTTATATCGTACCTAAACCATAATAGTATACGTACATTATATTTAGCAGCTAAATATTTCAATAAACAGTAAAGTGAGCATATTATGAAGGTCACCGTATTAACATCAGGCAGCACAGATACACCCAAACACATATTACATAATAATATGCGACCCCATATAGAAAGATCTATCAAGGAAATTGGACTAACTGCTGACGATAGAGTGTTAGATGTATTTCCGGCAAATGTAATTGCACATTATACTGTAACAGCAATGCCTGCTTTACTTTCTGGAGCACATTTGGTATCAGCAGCATTTGATCCTTATACGTATATAACATTTTTCAATCAAGTACAACCTACTTATATTTCTCTTATTCCTAGACATTGGGAGATATTATCGAAAACTAAAGGCTGGAAAGATTTTGATATGAGCTGTGTTAGGTATATGGTAACTGGAAGTAGCAAAATTTCTCAGCAAATGATAGATGACTTTCGAGAGCGTGGCGTTAAAACTGTTGCCAATTGGTATGGTATGACCGAATTTCCGCCGCCTGTAATGATCGGCTATAATTCTACGGTATTTGATCTAAATACTATTGATAGCAATAGTCACCACGTAATGTTTCATCCTATCACGGCAACTTCAAATCTAGCTGAATGTATTATAAATGGTCGCTCAACTGGTGATATTTTTAATATGGATACAAAAGAATTTCACTCTAGGAGAGTAGAAGCAAATGGTAATACCTGGAAAACCTAATTTAGAACTACGATTACTAACACAAGACGATCGTCCTGCATTAGAAAAGTTTTTTGCAGCGTGTGAATCTTTAGGTCTAGAAAACAATAAAAATGCTGATGCAATTAAGTTAGATAAAATGCATATGCCTTATGGACAATATTTTATTGGTTGGGATCATAACAAAAACTGTATTTGGAATCTTGCTGGCATACATCATTTACCCGAGTTAGGTAGCAACAAGTGGCGTGTGCTATTTCGAGGAGCCCAACTACCTGGCTATGCATTAGGCGTTGGCAAGGATTTTTTACGAGTGAGCTATCATTGGAGATACTTTCTTCCAATGCAAATAAAGTTTATTAAAGAAAATTATCCAGATGCAGAGTTTGTTATTAGTACGAATATTAAAAATGCAAGTGCAGGTAAAAGTGATCAGCTAAACAAAAAACTAATGCCCCTGCTAGTAAACAGAGGCATTGTAAGTCTTTATAAAGAAAATTTTGAGCTGTTTTATACCAAACAGAATGTTTGGCTAATTAACCAACCTAATCTTATTCAAGCTCTAGTTCAACATTAACTGAATGTGCTGTGCCGTTTGGCAAGTTAATAACAGTTAAATTAGAATCAAGTTTCATACTTTCGTTAATATCAAATCTATATGGCACCATTAATACAGTGTCATTGCTTTCATTGATCGGACCGTATGTTACATTGTTTGTTGGTAGTTCAACACCTTCGATAACTTGATTGTTTTCTAACTTGTAAACTTTGTTAGGAGCATCGTGCTGTGCTTCATTGCTTACACTAGGAAACAAATATACAGAATTATTACTAATTACTGGCTTTGCGCCTAATGGTAAGTCTGTTTTCACAGATTCTACTGTTTGATTAGCAACATCAAATTTAACTAGTTCATTGCCTTTGTCCCAACAAGTGTGTGTATAAAATACACCGTCACTCATAGTTCCATACTTGAATCCCATCATACCTGTAGTCGATTCAGATGCTGAAGGTACATATTCAACTGCGTCAACTTTTTCGCCATCATAAATCCAAAAATGCATTAATTCTGTGTCGCCCATTACTAACGGAACGCCAACGCCTTTACCTTCGTGTGTAAATGTTTTGTAGAAAGAACTTTCTACAGGTGCTTCTACAAACTTGTGTTCATTTGTTTCTAAATTAAGAACTAGCAATTTGTTTGTCTTGTTACCATATGGAAAAAATGCTACTTCGTTTAATTCTGGAATATGTGTACACCAAATACTTGCAGTATCATCAGGTACATCGTGTGCAACCATTTGCTTAGTTGCTGTATCAAATACAATAATTACTCCACTGTTTAATGGAGGATATACAATTTTAGTGCCTACTGCAATAGGACGTCCAAAGTTAAAGTGTCCACAAAAAGTTTTAGGAGTCTCTGTTCCGTGAATACTAACTGCTTTTTCTTCAATCATTTCAACTTCGTTGGTATCTAAGTTAACTGCTGCCATTCGTACAACACTATCAACGTGTTTTTTCTGAGTACGCATTACATAAGCAACATTGTCAACTACTTCTACACAACGATATCTGTCCCCTGGTTCGCTGTACTTATGGAAATCAATAAATTCTGTTTGGTTAGTTTCTGTATTAACTCTTAAAAGCCCTGCCTTAGCAGCAGCATCTTTGTTAATATCTCTATGTTGTTCACCTTCGGTTCTAACCTTTCCGCTAGTGATAACGCTTAGGTACTCATTACTATTAACGTAATAAGGATCGTCAAGTACCTGTGAAAAAAATGTAGTGGACATTTATACCTCCATAATGGTTTGTTGTATTATTTATCTATGATTCCTTGCACTTTTCTAATTTCCGAAATGGCGTCAAAGTCAATGCGAGATAAAATATGTACTCTTTCATCGTCTCCTAAATTTTCAGTTCCGTGTGGTACTAGAGGATTAATAATGTAAATTTTTCCCACTTCCATTTGGTACTGTCTTTCTCCATTTTCGCCGAACAAAAATTTTGCATCTTTGTTAGTGTGCAAGGGTATATGTAACTTTTTTAGTTCACTGTCTTTGTGAATGTTTACTCTTAGGCCCGGTGGATGTCTTGCAATAAGCACTTGTCGTAATGCACTTTCTGAAAGAGTGTCAAACAGTTTTTGCATTAAACCAAACATATAACGCTTTTGTGGTTTAGCATCATAATAAAATTCTGTAGTTAATGTTTCGTCGTCATACTTTTTTAATTCAGGATACATTTCTATATTTGCTTGTGTTTTACTAGGGCAAGGAATATCTCTTTCAACTGGCCAACTAACTGTCCAAGCACCTACGTTACCTAAGTAATTTCCCATACGTCCTTCTTTTTTAAATGTTTCGTATATTTCTGGACGAATGTAGTCTTTTGAATTGAAATCAAAACAGAAGTCAGCAAGATCAGTAGTAAGCGTCTTATAATAATCGTTTACTAAATCTTTGTCAATTTGAAGATCTAATTCTATTACGTCCCAATCTGTATCATTAATATTCATAGTGTTTTCATTTCTATAATTTCATTTACTTTATCTGCAGGTATTTTAAAGAACAAATGTGTCCTATAACTATCGCCTTCATTTGACGTACCGTGTAATGCATTAGTATTTACAAGATACATTTTACCAGGTTGTAATACAAACTGCTGATCTTCAAAGTTAAAGTATGCATTATCATTTGTGCTTATAGGAATGTGTACTTTTACATATGTGTCACTGTCTGTATGTAAATTTATTTTTGTCCCTGGAGGATGTGCAGCAATACTAAGTTGTCGAGAGTAAGGCAACTTAGTGCGTATTTTATTTGCAAATCCAAATACTAAGGCAGTATCTCTATAATCATCTGTACCATTTTTAGCAACATTATAAGGAGGACAAGGAATATTTAAATCATCAAGATTACTTTGTATACCCCAACCATAGACTCCATCTATAGAATGTTTTTGATATCCGCTTGTTTCTTCTTTTAGTTCACTTGTCCATTTTAAATGATTATAGTTGTTTTCAACATTTTCAAAATACTGTTCTAACTCTGCAAATGAAAAATTTATATCAAGTTCTTTTACTAAGAAATCCATTGCTTCTCCATTAATTCTTTTATACGGTAATATCCAGAATCATCTGCACCGTCATCGTATATTTCGTTTGAAAGTATTGTTTCGTCTATAAAGTCTGCAACTGCCTTGCTGCGTGATTCACCTTTGAAACAGTGTATATGAACTAAACTATTGAAAGGAATATCTCTAATAAACTCAACTATATTTTTTGCTTGTTCTTCGGTTATTGCTATTGCGTTAAAATATGCCTGTATGTCAGGACCCCATTTCTTAATATCTTTAGGTACATCATCAAATGTTTCTCTGATAACATTAGGATGAAGTTGTTTAAAATACGGAACTGCGCCATCACCGCCACTAGAGTCAATACAAATAAAATATTCGTCGATACCTTCGACTGTGTTGTCGTTAATTAATCGATCTTGCATTTCTGTAACAAAATTATTTTTGCTGTAAATCTTTAATCTCATCTGTCCAAACTTTTCCGTATAAGTGTATTCTATTTGTAGTACCTTTATTTTCAACACTGTGCGGCAATGTAGTATTTACTAGGTATGCCCACCCAGGTTCCATATGTACTTCTTCGTCTTCAATAATCCAATTACTATCTTTATTTGTGTATATAGGAATATGCACTCTAATCTTATCAGGCGAATCCTGATGCGTAATTAATTTAGTTCCTGGTGTGTGTATTGTAACTAACCACTTCTTGCTGCGTACTGGTAACCCTTGTACAATATCTAAACCGTATCCTGAAAAGCATTTTCTAGGATTAAGTTCATCGTTATCATTGTCTCTATATTCTGGCTTTGCTTGTCCTTGTTCAAAAGGCTTTGGCCCTGGTTCATCACTGTTCCAACACAGTGTATAATATGCAGTGTCGTCCATTAGTCGATGACCAGTTATACCTTCAGGGTCAACAATAGGTTCTTTCCATATATGCTGATTGTCGCCTACAATAAATTTCCAATCATTGTATTTGTGTTCTAAGTTATGAAACCATTCTTGTATTTTATCAACATTAACTGGAAACCAGCGTTTATACTTCCAACCTAAATTAATAGGGGTATGTTTTTCAATATATCTTTTAGTTTTCATAATCACCTCTTACTAAATGATCAACTATTTTATTAAACATATTTTCCTTATAAAAAAACTTTTCGTCAAACTTTTTAAAACATAATTGCTCGTCTATCCAATCTTTATCTGAAATGTTACTATCACAAATTATATGTTTGCTCCATCCATTTTCTGTGTCTTCTAAAATTCCAGAGTTAACACCATCTATTATTTTAGAAATTAGTACGTTATGGTTGTCAAAACATAAATGATTAGCTCTTAAATCCATAGCACCATTAAATACTTTTTTAAATTTTTTATTTGCATATTCTTCTTGGCAAACTTCCATTAGTGCTTTTTTAAATATTAATAAGTTATCAAAGTTACCTTGTAGTGCAGGAAACAGTTCATTAAATGCCGGAATAATTATTGTTTTAGTTCCTAACTCTTTAGACTTAACGTCTAGCCATCTTAACCAACATTCTAAGAACCATAAAAAATGATCTTCGTTATGCAAATATGTAAAATAATCAATGTACGCAGACTTTGATTTTTTTATTTTGTTGGCAGTGATATCATCTGTGTTGTCTAATATATTAGGAGCTTCTGCGTGAGCAAATTGAGAAAAGTAAGGTGCATCTGGAAAGAAATAAGTTCGATCAGGACTAGATAATACTACAATAGACATATCTCCTGGTTTCATATCTTTTTCTAGATCCTTCCAGTTTTTAAAATGCTGTAATATTCCTTGACCAGGAAACCCTGTGTTTACTAATTCTAGATTAAAATGTTTAGCAAGTTGTCTTGGCCAAACTCTAGAATCGTCGGGACTCCACGCAAAGCTACAACCAAAAATATACAGATTGTTTTTCATTTTAATAACCTTAACATTTTATCTATACTTGGATCTGAGATAATATGGGCTCTAGAAGGACCGTTGTTAATAGTTGCGTGTGGGATTGTTGCATTTATAATGTATGCATTACCTGCTTCCATAGTATATTCTCTATTTAAATTATCGCCAAAAAGAAACTTAGATTCGTTATTAGATATAATAGGTATATGCAATCTAAGTCCTTGGTCATCATCAACGTGTTTTTTTATTTCAGCACCGGTGTTGTGAACTGTAATTCTAGAACGACAAAATATATCCTCACCTAACTTTCTACAAATATCTTTAAAATATCCAAACTTGTATCTTTCTTGTATTTTGAAAGGAATATCAACTTTTAATTCAGGAAATAATTCATCATTAGCAGCAAATGTTGGCGGAATAGGAATATTCTTTTCCGTAGGCCAGTCTATAGTCCAACTGCTGATGTCACCTCTTAGCGCATCGTTGTATCCATTACTATTTTTGTATTCTTCACTTAAAACGTGTCCTATAGAAAAATCAAATTTTAAGTCTTGGTAATTTTCGCATACCGTTTCATACCACGCAACTAATTTGTCTACATCAAAAGATATACCGCAATTAATTACGTCCCATTCTTTACTATGCAAATACTCTTTAGTGTAAATCATAACCTCTTATAAGCAGTCTCAAATCTAGGATGAGTTTCGCTGTATCCTTTTTTAATTCTAATTTCTAAATCATTAGCAAGATAGTCTTGTCCGTATAATACAATGTCGTCGGGTACAAGTTTTTCAAAATTTAGATATTTTTGTTCAATCTCGTCTATATCTAAATTCCAATGCAGCATCATAGTGGGCCATATGTTTGTAGTCCACAATAGTTTGTTACCTGTCTGATTGTTTATTTCTTTAATTAACTTTTCAGGTTCGTTAACTAGATCAATTACAAAAAAATTATGCTCTAGTTTACTGTACTTATCCCATAATTTTTTAAAGGCTTCTGCTGTACCAAATTCTTTTTCTATTTCTTGATTCCAAAACTTTTCATAAGTTCCTCTGTAAGTACTACTAAAGTTGTAATCTAAATCATACTTTAATAACCATTTATGGAAGTCTATTCCATCCCACGTTTCTAACAGATGCTTTTTAAATTTTAAACTTGCATCACACCAATCATAATAATTTACAATAGTATTCTCGTGAAATCCGTTGTTCTCTAACAACATCATTGTTTTGAATCCTGCTGCGGCAGAAAATATACTGTCTATAGGCTTAGATGTCCTAACACCTTCACCGCTTAGACGCTCTGTATTGTACGCATACACACGATCTTTTTCAATTTGTTCTTGATATGCTATTTTACGTAACCAAGCTCGTTGCGTGTAATTTTCAATACTATCAATTAAGTTTTCGTCTTGTAAATTTTTCCAGGCACGTTCAAGTTTATCAGGTTCTTCATACGGATATAGAAACGCTTTACATTCTCTCATTTCGTTATCAAAGTTATCAATTGTTATACCGTGTTCACAAGCCAAAGCAATCCAATTTGCACCATCTTCAACAACTGACCATTCCCGTGTTCCGTCAGTACCTTTAATCCACGAAGGTGTATAATCTGCACTAAGCGTTTCTTCACTAAGTGTAAAGTTAGGATATGTTTGCTTTCTATCCCAAAAGATTCCGTGTTCTAAAAATTCTGGTGATCCTAACTTTTCCCAAGTGTTTAAATTAACAATTAACAACTGTCTGTGTAATCCTGGATACCTGTCCTCCCTTGCCATAATATGACCTACTACAAAAAAGTCTGGATTATCTTTGTAGTATTGCACTGTCTTATGAATAATTTTATATAACTTAGGAGCCATTAATCCTTGAGCAGCAATAACACAAATCTCATCTCCTGCGTCTTTGCTATCCTGTAGCAACTGTTTCACATTATGTGAAGCACCTCGATACTTACATAAATTTAATTTTACACTTTGATTAACCATCCAATATGTCATATCAAAACAACGCTTCCTTACAAAGTGATTAGGAATATCTCTACTAATATCAAGTATACCTACACCTATACTTGTATCAATTGTGTTACGTTCAAAGTAACGTTCACCTTCTGTTATGCTGTTATGGTCTCTCATTTTTCTCTATTTGTATAGTAACTGCTTCTTAGCACATAAAAGAAATCACGCAACCGGCGGCCAATCTCGTAATGTATAATCATATGTATTCTTGGTTTATCGCTACGATTGATGACTGCGTGTTTGTTACTAATATCCATTAAGAAGGCACTGCCTTCATCCTTAAACGGTACACGACCAAACCCATCCATTACCATTTCGCAGCCTTCTGGCATATTAAGACTAATATTACAAACACTTAAACGTTTTTGATCACTAGGACGATCTTGGTGTGGTAAAATGTATCCGCCCGGTTCTAGCAACATAAAACGCACACGATTTAAATATTCAGCAGGCCAAACATCGGTTAAAAACTTTTTAGTTACAGGGCATTTATCTGCTACCCAAGTCCAATCTAGTTGTTCAAGTGTTGCATTACGATCTTCACCGTATTGTTCTAAACTTTGTGTATCTTCATTAAGTCCGTGTAGTGTTAAACTTTTCCAGCCTTTGCCGTAACTATCTTCTCTATGTGAATGAAACTTATCAACAAGTGCTTCGGCTTCTGCATACATTTCTTTCCAAGGTTGGTCATCTAATGCACTTAGTTGAAACCACGGCCAACCTGATTCTGTTACTGTCCATTTAGGGTCAAACATATCAGGATATTTAATTTTATAGGTATCTAAATTGTTTTTTAAATAATTTTCTAACTCAATAGGAAACACTTACCACCTCTTTTTATGCTATATACAGTAGTTATCACGAATTTTTAAGGTTATTGTTAGGAATGAATTGCCAGTTTTTAGATCATCAGGTTTGCATTAGAGCAGACGGACAGTATAGATTGTGCTGTATAAGTCTAGAAACTAATAATCAAGAAAATATTAAAACACACACTATAGAAGATTGGTTAAACAGTAACACGCATAAAGATGCCGTAGAAAGTTTTGCAAAGGGTGTTTGGCCAGATGCGTGTAGAACTTGTGCAAATAAAGAAGCACAAGGATTTCCTAGCAAAAGATCACAGGCTGATTTAGGACCTGGATTAAGTCATTTAGATTTAAGATTTGGCAATAGTTGTAATTTAAAATGTGTAAGTTGTTGGGAAGGTTCTAGCAGCAGTATTGCAGAAGAAGCAATAGAAATGCAAAAACAAGGAATTATTCCTGTTAATAATGTATTAGAAATTCCTAACTTTAATTGGGCAAGCGAAACAGCGATTGAACAATTAGTCAAGTATCCACTAAAAGAAGTTTACCTAACCGGCGGTGAACCTATGATGGTTAAACACTTACCTATGCTATTAGAACGTTTAGATAGCAATGTAGCAATACGATTTAATACTAACGGTACAATTTACAATCCTAAACTAGAAAAATTATTAAAACGCTTCGATGTAGTTAATATGGCGATTAGTATCGATGCTATCGGAAAACGTGCAGAATATATTAGATACGGAAGTAATTGGAATACTGTTGAAACAAACTTTAACAAGTACAAAGATTATTGTAGAGTGAGTATCACACCTACAGTCAGTGTACTAAACGAGCTGTATATGGACGAGGTATACAACTGGGCAAAACAAAATAACGTAGAGGTTCACTTAAACATTTTAGAAAATCCTAATTACTTAAATATTAATAAAGCACAAGACCCAGAACAACGAAAAAAGTTTGTAGATGTTATCACAAGACTTGATAGCTTTAGAAATATTAGCATAAAGGACTACTTGCCCGAAGTAGCACAAGACTATGGAATTAATTAAAGAAAATATACAAAAGAAACGTGCTGTATTTTTAAAAGATAGTGACACCATTAGAAAGTATTGGTATGACAAAGATTCTAAGTGGATGCAACAACACGCCGAGATACTAGATAAAGTACAACCGGGCTATGTTAAATATGTAGGTGAAAACTTTATCGACTTTACTAGATACGTAGGACTACCTGCAAGTAAATTAAAACATACTCCACAGTTCCGTGATGAGGTATGTAAATTTTGTATAGATCAAATAAACAACACACTACCGTATGCACACGGTGATTGGGTATTAAGTAATATCATAGTTGACGGTGATACTATGCGTATGGTTGATTGGGATAATGTTGGAATTTACGATTCTAAATCTATACACACAAAATTAAAAGCAGATTTGCAATCAGCATTTGGAGAGTTATTTGACCCCGCAAGCATTTAGTTACCCTACTGTAGGCCCTAATGGACTAATTTACATTCCGCCTTATGGACTAAACGAAAGTTTAGATTATATGCTAGTGGTTAATCCTAAAACATATGTTATTGAAAAGATTAAACTAGATGTAGATAAGTCCACAGAAAAGTGGCAAAAAGGTATTGTACACCGTAACTTCATTTATTTCTTACCTTACAACGAGAAAAATATTTTAGTATTAGATACCAACGATAATAGTATACAATACATTGAGGTTCCTATAGACGGCCAAGGCAAATACATTCAAGGACACATATATAAAAATAAAATATATGCACTACCTTACGGTGAACACTCTCCATACAGTTACGCATTAATATTTGATATGGATGCAAAATGGGTTAAGCAAATTGAATTGCGTATCCTACCAGACGATGAAAAGAAGTGGCACCAAACACAACTCGTAGGAAATACTATTTACGGCCTACCTAGAGGAGAAAACTTAGACAAGCATTTTAACTATGCTATTGAGTTTGATTGCGATATGGAAACATACTCACTCACCGACTTATCTAATCAATGGATAGACTACGATAAACAGAGGCACTGCAATAAAAAATTTACAACACTTGCAAAAGTAAACGAAAAACTTTGGTCGCCGCCTTATAGCGAACACGAAGATTTTGATATTCTTGCAAAGTACAACAATGGTTGGACATTTGAAAAAACTGGTATTAAGGGCACTAGCAGAAAGTATTATTCACATACGGTTGCAAGTAACAACAAGATATATTTCCCTCCGGCAGGACACGAAGAAGACTGGAGTGAGATGCTAATTGTTGATGCTATCAACGACACGTGGTACACAAAAGACTTAGGTATAGGTAAAGAAAGTAAAAAGTATTTTGCAGGAGCAGAAAATAGTCAAGGAAAAATATATTATATTCCTAGAGGCGGTTGTGTTTGTGAGCCAGAAGAAACTTGGAAAAGCCAAGGCGACCTAGCAGAAATATTAGTGATTGACACAGCAGACGATTCTAGTTATACTATAGATGTCGGTGAATACTTTACTGATAGCACAACTATTGAAAAATATAACCAGTGTGTTATTGTTAACGATATCATATATGCGTTCCCATACGGCGAAAGTGAAAGTTTTCAAACTGTCCTAATTTTTGATACTATTAAAGAAGAAGTTGTTACAACAATAGACTTAAATGACATATAAAGCATTCGAAGACTGGTATAAAGAAGCAGAAATTAAGCATTTAATTTTGCAAGATATAAATGGTGTGTTAGTATCGCCACCGTTTGCTACTGAGTTGTGCAAAGACTATACTTGGTTTAAGTACATTGTCAAAGGTGATACAAAATTAAATTTAGATGTATTTTTAGATCTGCCGCCGGCAACAAGTAAAACTAACACTTGTGAATTAATCGGTGGAAACATATGGATGGTGCCTTACGGCATTTATGATGATTTAAACTTTGTCGTAGAACTTGATCTTAACAAAATTAAATTACATAAACTATCATTCGGCGGCAAAGGACAATTTTATAACCTAGCTTCTAACGGAGATGAAGGGTTTAGTTTTCCATTAGGTTATCAAGATACTAACATCGGACTACACATCAAGAACAGTAAAGTAACATCATATCCATTACCTACAAAAGGTAAAAAACTACATATGGGTACTGTTTATTGTAATGGCAGTTTTTGGAGTATGCCTAGAGGTGATGATCCTGGATACAACACATTACTAGAATTTAACGGTAAAGAAATTGTTACACACGAAATCAAAGGTATTGACGATTCAATTACACGCAAATATACAGACATCATTGTTAAAGACAATACGCTTTATGCATTACCGTTTGGAGAAACTGCTGGTCTAAATGAAATTGTAGAATTTAACACAGACACTAAAACTTACAAGTTGCATACAATCGATGGACACGACTTTGCTAAAAAATACAACACAGGTGTTTTAGTAGACGACACAATCATAGCATTGCCCTACGGTGAAGATTATAATGACGATAGCAATTGGGGGCTTGTGTTTGACACAAAAACTAAGCAAAGTTATCAGTTCGATATTGGATTAAAGTTTGGTGGCAAATATAGATTTAGAACAGGCATAGAATACAACAGTTCAGCATATTTTTTTCCGGCAGGCACACCTTCTTGTCCAATACTAAAAATATCAAAACAAGGTGATATAGAAAAAGAATTGTATATGAAAGATTGGCTTCTAGGAAGACCTATTGTTTATAATAATATGATGTGTGTAATAGGATACAATTTAAAAAATAAAGACCATAAGATTTTTCAGTTTGACGCAGACTTAAATTTGCTTTCGCAAATAGATATCACTTAAACAAGCACACGTTGTCTTGCCACAAGTGATAGGCGCAGTAGGCATAGTGTAATTACTAATTGTTCCTAACTTGCCACCTTGTTCACATTCTGCACGATATATGTCTCCATACATATCAATCTTTATCATATGCAAGCCAGCCCAACAAGTCCAACCATAGTGATTGTTAAGTTCTTTAACAATTAAGTCATTTGCTGTCACTACCTCATCGTCGAGCATAATTTCTCCACGATGTAATTTATTATCGTCTAACTTCCTAAAATAAGGCCAGTTGCTTATTATGTCTTGCTGTTCTTGTGTGTATGAACTAACTTTGTTAGTTACGTGATCTACACTTGTCTTGTCTACAATTACTTTAGGCCATATTGCAAGGGCGTCTGTAAGCGCATATAAGCGTTCTGCAACGCTTTCTTGTTCAGCAAAGTGTTCTGGTACCATCATTAAATTCAAAGCTACAGGGCAGTCTATAGCGTTTGCTACGTCTGCAATATGCTGTATGTCTGCATACTTAGGATGATAACTAATTATTATACCATCGCTCCACTGACTTATCTCTTTGTAGTAATCTACGCTTTGACTACCGTTAGTAAGGAAACTAAATGAATGTCCTTGTTGTTTAACTGTTTTTGCAAACTCAGTAAAGTGCTTCCAATATGTAGGTTCACCACCTGTTATTCTATAGCAAACTTCTTTACCCGGTAAATCAAAAGTCTTTACAAAATTAATCACATCGTCTTTGTTAGGCCAACCACTAGAACCATCGTGTAAGAAACTAGGACAATAGTCGCAACGATAGTTGCACTTGTTACTTAATGTCCAACTAACAAGAAACCAATTTTCTTTTTCTGCATTTTGATAAGTTAGCTTCATTCCGACATTGTGTTTTTTAAAATAAGATTTTGTGTACGTTCATTTAGTTTTACGGTTAAAATTAAACTATACAAATTATTACTAAAACTAAAAACACTATGATCTAATTGAAAATTCGTAAAGTACACTGATCCTGGCTCTGGATATAACGGCTTCCCGTCTATCAGCTGCACATAGTTTTCAGGACTACAATTTCCAAACACAACTAAAAGTCTAAAATATTCTGGACTTACTCCGTGAAAATCTCTATGCGGAGGGAAAAATCCTCCTTGATCAACCCGTACTAAATGCACACGACCAATGTCAGGCGCAAATACGTCTACTAGTTTTGCTATCTCTGGAATCTTATGATACACCTCAGTTGGTGTATTAAAGTTTTCTTCTTTCATTTCAACATCGTGATAACGTTGCATATGTCCAAAGCTATTCAAATGATAATTGTCCATTACATCGCCAGTATGGCTTGTTACAGGTAAACCCCATCTATTATTGTGTGTATCTTTTTTTGCATTATACGGACACCAATTGTCTTTGAACTGTTCTAATTGCTGTTGTACAGCATAATGATCAATCTGCCATTTTAATTTAACTTGATTACCTAAGTTAACAAGGCTTTGCCAACGTAATCCTCTTTCAATTTCTTCCGGGGTCATATATTCCTCAATTCTTCAAACGTTTCTCTAAAATTTAAATCTCTGTTACTATCACTTATTTCTAAGTATTCTACTGCGGCTGAAAGTTTATGTGACCAGTCCTCACTATTCATATAATCAACAAGACCTAGCCAACGTTGTTTACCATATTTGTTATTAATAAACTCTTTTGTGTTGTATGAATTAGCAAATGTACTTATAGAATGTGACACCTGTTTCTTGATATCTTTGGGTAGCACTTTTATATTTAAATAGCTAGGCAAATAAACTAAATGTAACCCTATAACACCTGCTCCGTAAGGTGCAGCATTTATTTTTTTAAAGTTTTGATCTATTTTCCATTCTGCTAGTTCTACTAAACTGCCTACATTTAATAGCTGAACTGCACAAGCCATATTAACTGTAACATTTTTATTAGTGTTATCTAACTTGTGCATATTAGAAACTAAACTATCCCAGTTACTAGGATAGCGAATGTAATCATTTTTTTCGCCTACTGCATCAATACTAAAGTTAAATTTGACTTCCTTAAAATGCTTCCATAAGTCTAACAGTTTATCACTTATATCAGTGCCGTTTGAGTTATAACGTAATACACATTTCTTTGCGTGGCCTTCTGCTACCATAAATTCTAATATAGTATAATGTTCTGGTATCATTAAAGGTTCGCCGCCGGCAAAGTATAGTTCTTTAATATTTTGTGCTTGTCCCTTAACTGAATTAAGAAACATACTTTTCTTATACCAGGCGTAATCAAAGCTAGGATCCCATCCTTGATCTTGTTTTAAATCTTTATTTTTATATTTAGGATATTGAAGTTTCCAATCCTTAATCCAACTTGAGCTGTCGTGAGGACTACACATAATACATTTTAAATTACACATATTACCTAGGCGCAAATCAAAGTAAGGAATATTTGGCGGCACAGTACCGTCTCTTTTAGTTTGCAATACAATGCTATCAATGTCTAATCGCTTGCTCCATACTTCTGTTTCCCAGTTGCGTTTACTTTTAATTCCCTTACTTTCTTCTTCAAAACACTTACGACAACTTGCAGGAATTTCTCCACGCAACATCTCTAGTCGTGTATTACGCATTTGGCGACTATTAAAAACTTCTTCAATAGTATGATCACGTAAATTCATATTAACGCCATCTTTTTTAACAAGTCCTACTTCTTTGTCGTCTGTAGTACCAGCACCACTAGCGTTAGCAGTACAACACACTCGTACATCTCCATTAGGACGAGTTGCTAAATGTATCCAAGGTAATGGACAAAAAGTTTCGCTCATTTCTTTTTTCCTATAAGCATATAACGCTCGTACTTAGATGTAGGAAAGGTTCCTCTAAAGTACGGCTTAATTTTGCTCATCTTTGTAAAGTCAGTTAAATCTATAGAACAACGAATGTGTTCGTCTAGGTCGAAATAATTATTACTTTGAAGTACAAAAACTGCATCGCCTGGCTGATTAGACAACCATCGCTCATACTGTTCTTGTGTTATATGCTCACAACTTGTGTTTATTACAACATCGGCATCTGTTTTAAAATCGCACATATCTGCTGTAATTGCGCTAAATTTTCCTTGCATCTCATAACGTTTATTAATTGTATATGCTATATTTTCGCATAATGGGTCTATATCTACGCTTGTAATGCGTTGTATGCTAATTTTAGAATTAAACAGTATACTTGCTAAAACTCCGTTCCAACCACCGTATATGACGATATTTAACAGTTTAACCGGTACAAATCCTAGTAGTTGTTCAGCTAGCCATACTTTGCTGTTTACTTGCCCTTTCCAAAAGCTCTCAAGGGTACGATACCTATCCTCGCTATTACGAATAGCATCCATCCAAAATAATACGTCTTGTATATCAACTTTCAAATTGAGCTCCTAGTTTATCAAACTTACCGCACTGTTTTTTACAAGTTTCTAAACAACTTGACGACCAAGTATTTTCTATTTGAGTAAAATAATCAGAATTAAATATCTCTTCTAAACTTGTAGTTCGAAGGTTAGGAAACTTTCCTATTTTCCCCATATAATCAATGCGCTCATTGCTTACTGGCGGAAGCCATTCTAAATCTATCCAACAGCACGGAGAAACTGCTCCGTTAGCACCAATGTACATCTCATTAGCATTTTTTGCTTTACAACTAATAGTAGGTTTTATTTCTGATTTTGCATCCTCGATTTTTTCTATAAAACTTACACTGCGGTCGGTAGGATACAATGTGTCAATTGGTTTTCCGGCGTCATCCAATACAATATATTTGCCGTCTTTAAATCTACTAGAATCTTTCTTTTGAAATTCTTTAAATCCTAACTCGTATGCTAGTTTTTCACATTCTTCAGTCTGATGTTGATTATGCTGAAATACTAACATATCCCAACGTGCTTCTCCACCTGCATTTATAAATGTTTTTGCATTTTCAATAATTCTGTTAAAGTCTGTATTGATACGATACTTACTGTGTGTGTCCTCTAAACCATCAAGGCCAAACACTACAATTACATTTAGGTATGCTAGATCTTTCCAAAACTTTTTATTTCTAGCACTTCCGTTAGTATGCATCTGCAAATGTACTTTAGGATTGAGGCTTCTAATATATTCAAATATAGGTACTGTATCTTTAGCTATAATAGGATCACCTAAATTACCGCACATATAAAATTTATCAAGTTGTTTTATAAACGAAACTGGAAACCATTCTTTGAATTGTGTCAATGTAATTTCTTCTAAGTCTACCCAAGGCATCATCGGACCGCCTTGCAGTCTTCTAGGACACATAGGACAACGTGCCTGACACTTACTTGTAACTTCAAAGTGTATTATTCTTATTTGATCTAAATTATACATTCTTTACCTTTGGTAATTTTGAGTCGGCGCTACTAACACAAGAAGGTGTAATGCACTGTGCTGGCGCTGTAAACAGCTTAAAACCGCCATCTAAAGTGCCCAATGGTTCATCGTGACAGCTATAACTACGCTTGACTTCATTTTCACGTATAACACATCCTTGATAGCCTGCATTACAGGACCATCCTTTGAACTTGTTAAAGCCAAACGCATTAAAGCGTTCTGCTTGATCTAACTCGTACTCTATTCCTTGGGCATCTTTGAGTAGGATTTGTGCGACTTGTTCGCCTTTCCACTCTTGGGGGAATCCTTGTTGCATTCTTTGGATTTGGTCTTGTGTATATCCGTGTACGACAAAACTGGCGGTAGGATCGGACTGGGGCTTGAGAGTAACGCTGATGCCTCTGGCGGCAAATCGTTCAAGGCGTTCGTAAAGCTCTTCAAACATTTCAGGGACCATAACTTGATTGATTGTAACAAATGTTTCATTATGCATTAATTGGAGACATTTATCTCCAAACTCCTGTTCGTTTGCAAATTCTGCGTGATAACTTGCAGTAATACTTCTACGCTGAAGTTTGCTTGTTGATTCTAACCACCTATTCCACCATTTACTGCCTGGGGACAAATTAGTAGTCATATGTATACTCTGGTACTCAGGATTGTTATCATCACAATAGTGATCAATAATCTCTCCAAAGTATTTATAAGCAGTAGGTTCCCCGCCAGAAAAACTAAAATGAAAGTTTTTAAATCCGTTTTCTCTTGCTTGACGTTTTATTTCATCAAGAGTTTTAATATAAACGCTTAGATCTTGATGATCGGGCGTACTTGATCTAGCGTAAGGCCAGCAATAGGAACAGTTATAGTTACAGAATCTCGCAAGAATCCAAGACACTGTAAATAATTCAGTGCCTAATAGGGTCTTTTGCCCGAACTCTGTAATGTCATTCCACGGTATTTTGCTGAAATTGTTCATATAACCACTCAAAGTTGTTTATTAACTGAAGGTCAGCCCCGCTAGAAAGGCCAAACTCCATACCAGCGGCAGCGCCTGCCAAAGCATATTTGCCAAATGGTCTATCGTGTCCCACGGTTGTCCAAGTTTTAAGTCTTGCGTCTGTTTCATTGTCTACTTGTCCTCTTATTGTTTTTGATGATAATTTACAGCATTCTCTAAATGCTGATCTCCACGTATTAAATTCTGTTGTTGCAAAGTTTGTAATATTACTTACTTCAGGCATTGCATTAAATTTAGTAGAAATACTAGTTGTCATATCTGTTTTTGTAACATCCATTGCTAATGTTTCTTTTACAGGAAATAATTTAACGCCTCCATAACCATATTCTAAATTGTTTATTGGATTACGACTTCTCCAGACAAATACGTTATCCTTTTGCCACTTAGGTACCTGATAGTTAAGCTCAAATTCATCTAACAATTCTGCATCACCGTCGATAACCCAAAACATAGTTGTTGTACATAACTTAGCAGCTTCAATATGTGCTTGATGTATGCCTTTTACTCCGTCAACACGTTTGGCTCTAGGATAGCGTTTGAGTAATTGCTCGTAGTGCTTATCAGCATTAGGTTCGTTGTAACTAATAAACACAATATCATAAGGCTTAGGAATACTAACCAGGTGCGAAATTTCTTTCTTTTTAGTATGCCAACAAAATTCATACTCTCTTCGAGAAATATATCTGTCTTTGTGCTGTAGCATTACACCGTCATTGTACAACCCATTTTTAAAAATATGTATGTTGTCTTTTTCCCAATAAGGAATTTGATAATCAAATGTAAAGTCTGTTTCTACATCACCGGGTATGATCCAAACAAACTCACTAGTAACTGTTGTTAGTTGTGTAACGTAATCATCATAATCACTAACAGTTATTTGTTCATAATATTTAGGAGTCGAAGCAACAATGTCTACTTCTTTCTTGTTTGTAAAGAATCTATAATCATATTCTCGTTTAGAAACATACTTGTCTTTATGTTGTAAAAATATTCCATCACTATATGCGCCATTTTTAAAAATATGAATTACATCCTTTTCCCAATAAGGTGCTTGGTAATCAAAATTAAAATCTACGTTTAAATCTGTAGGAATTATCCAGACAAATTCACTAGTAATATTTTTTAATTGTTGTAGATAATCATCATATGTACTAACAACTATTCTTTCATAATTGATCGGATTAGATGCGACAATATCAACTTCTTTTTTATTTGTAAAAAATCTGTACTCTAATTCTCTTTTTGCAGGTTCTGCTTTTTTAGGAAATAGACATACTCCGTCAAAATTTTGACGGTTTTTAAATACGTGTATGTAATCCTTACTGTATTCGTCTATCTTATAATCAAATGAAAAGCTATCGTTAATTTCAACGTCCGGCCAAACTGCCCAAAAGAACTTTGTAAAACACATCGAATTAGCCGTAGCAAAATCTTTTGCTAACTTTGCCGTGGGGTAATTACTCTTTAATTTGCCGAATTGTTCTCCGTCAGAACCTATGAAAATGATATCATACATATTAACATTATACAGCCAATTGCATAGTAATGCAACCTATTTTAATTTGTGTTTTTTGAGCGTTGTTGTTAGTTCTGGCCATAGCTCTTCAAAAGAATATTTTTTGTCGGGATGGAATTTTGTTTCTAGCTCTTGAGTGTATTTGAAAAAACCGTGATCTACAGTAGGTTTGTCGTGCGAAAGATCTGTCCTATATTCTTCTAGTCTTGCAACTGCTGTATATTTGTCTCTGTGCTTTTCCAATACTCTGTTAATTTCTTGTTTTGCTGTTGTACGCATTTCTTTAGGTAGATCAAAAACACTAAAATGACTTGGGTTTAATATTGCACACCAATAGATATCATTTATTCCTCTACCGTCAATCTCATCATAAAATTCCATTAGATTAAATGCAGTGTATATGTTGTACATAGGATGAATGTTTACTTCTCTTACACGTTCAACTAGATATTCTAAGTTTTCCATAAGAACATTCCATTCTGCTCTGTGTCTTACGTATTCAAATCTAGGGCCTACATTTTCAAAACTTATACCCCAAGATACATTTGGAAACTCATTAATTATTTTTTGTGCAACTTTATTTGTTTTTAACGGAACACTTAAATTAGTTAAAATATAGCCTTTTGTTTCGTTATCAATAATATCAAATAATTTATGATTTTCTTTTTGTAGTAGAGGTTCCCCTCCAAGCAAGTTTATATTTGAAATTGTATCTTTGTTCTTTTCAATATAACTTAACAAGTCTGTCGAATCTTTTAATGGATCCATATACTTGTTTAAAATTTTTGCCCAAATGCTACTAAAATATTCATAACAATAATTACACGCTAAGTTACAAGTATTACTCCAACGCAAGTCTATCTGTTGAAGGATAAAATCTTCTTCAGTTAGATCTTTCATCTCTTCGTATTTGTACAGAGCTCCTAACCGTTCTGTGTGAGCTCCTACGCCTTCGAGTTGAGCGCATTGCGAACAGTTTTTCATATCCCATTTGCCCGTAACAATACCACGTCTAATCTCTTTTGCACGTTCACCGTTTACAATTTCTTCAATTGTTTGTGTGTTTAGATCTCCAAGTTCATCTCTAGCTGTACAACAAGTTTTAACTTTGCCATCTGCACCTAAAAATATACTGTCAAAAGGAAAACTACAAAATGTTTTCTTGTCCATCATTTTTCTAATCCTAATTTTTTTCTTAGTGCTGTTCCAACTTTTTCTCCGAAGGTATTTGCAATTTCGTGCCTAGGGTGATGAAACCCGTGTGTAGGGTTTTCATAGTCACCGTGTTCTATTTCCATCCAAAAGCTATAACCAGGAATAATACACGTTCTTTCAATATTAATTAATTCATTCCATATAGACTGTGTAACTTCACTTTTATTATGTAAATCTGTGTAAGGATAATGCACAGTTTGATAACAGAACTTATAATCCTTTAGCAATCCTTTTAACGAATAAAACCCTACTACAGTGTCATAAAGATAATCGTCATCGGTCCAAGTTTTTAATATTTGATTTCTTAGTTTAGGATTCGGCCACGATCCGCCCATTGGCAAACCATAATGTGTTTTTCCATTCTGAAACCAAGTGTATCTATCAGAACTAGTAAGTCCTACAAAAATTAAATCATCTTTTTGTATAAATCCACTTTGAATATCTTCTACTACATCTAAAAATATAGCCTTGTTACTTTTACCTGCGTGAGCTCTGTTTATATAATCATCAGCGTTAATAGAGACTGCAATTTTTGCTGCATAACTTTTTTGTGCCATTATTCTTTCATATCTATCACGATCGTACTGTTTAGTATATTTTTGATAGAAAGAATCAACTCCTAAGGCCTTTTTTTCTTTGTCTATTGTAAGATGATGTTTTCCGGTTAACCAGTCATCTGCAAGTTCTGCACCCTGCGTGTAACTGCATCCGTATGCTATAAGTCGCATTTCTACCTCACAAACCTAGATGGATTTTCAATATCATCGTGTGTGAAGATTTTATCAATTGAACTACACTGCCCACAAGTATCAGCACAAAATGCCATCTTACCTTTCTTGACACTCTTTTTATCCCAAGTATCAGCAAACACTCTGTTTAAGTGTCCTTCTTTTAAAATGTCTTCTAGACTATGTAAATTTAAATCAAATTTATCCCAACCGTAGTCATTCATTGCTTTATGTAATTGCAAACTCTTAGGTTCTGAATATGTACCGTTCAAATGTGTTCCAATATAACAACAGGGCATAACACGACCAAAATTGTCTACAAATATTTCGGTGCCAAGAAATGTTTTACTTTTACAACTAATTTTCATCCTATCATACTTGGAGTCTGGCGCTATACTATCATAAACTCGTTCAACTTCATCTTGATAATTTTTAGATGATTTTTCTTTTTTCATTTTGAAATAATCGTCTCTATTAAACGGATAATGTTGTTGTTGAACAGGTCCGGCTGGACTCTCTAGGTTTCTGTTTTTTGGATTTTCAGGTGCGTCAATCCAATAGTCTAACTCGCCATCTTTTGTTAAGGCGGGCATACGTTGTAATGCAACACCATTATCTACTCCTAATGCTTTTTTAGGAATAAATTCTGAAATGTTAAGTTCTTTACACTTTTGTTTAGCTTCTTCTAACTGGTGTTCGTTATGCTTAAAGATTAAATAGTCCCAGGCACTTACAGGATTATGTTTTGTAAAAGCACGAACGTTTGCTTCTAGCTTTTCCCAAACAACATTCCTGCGATAGATATGATTAGTATCTTCTAATCCATCGATGCTAAACGTTATTAACCATTCTCTACTTTTATATTTTGCAAATAATGCACCCATCTTATCCCACCATTCAGGAGTTCTCATACCTCCATTGGTGTTCATCATTATTTTTGTGTTAGGCGATGTTTCGCCGATATATTTGCAAATTTCATATGTGTCTCTAGCAACACAAGGATCACCGTGAACACCACAAAACAGTATTAGTCTAGTTTGTTTAAGTATGTCATCAGGAAAATACTTTTTAAATAATTCTAGCGTTATTTGGCCTGTTTGCATATCAGGACGAATAAGAGGACTATTATTATGAAATCTTACACACATAGGACAAGCAGCGTTACACGCATTTGTTAGTTCAATATGTATTTGTACGAGGTTCTCATCAGTCCACATTTTCAATTACCTCTTTGTATTCCTTAAAGGTATCAGCAAACTTTTCTTCTCTGTATGCATCGTGAAGTTCGGTAGTTAAGAAAAGTTTCTCCCACACTTCTTTATTAGGTTTACCATTTCTAATAAACTGAATTACTCCCGGCAAGTGCTGCCACGTATTTGTATAGTCTTTTGAAATAGATTCTAATTCTTCAATCACTTTTTCTTTTACACCGTCTGGCAAAATACTGATATTGTAATGATCTGGTCCGTGTACAAGATTTAGATAATGTCCCATATCACTAAAATTCTTATAGTAAAAATCTAATGTTTCTTTGAGATTGAAAATATTCAAAGTGCTCAAGGTAATACACCAACTAAGCGACAAATTCGGATATTCTAATTTAAATTTTTGTGCGTTTTTTAAATTAGTCATTAGTTCCGACCATTGCGCAGGATGACGCATATATTCAAATCTTTCGTATATGCCGTCGATGCTAAAACTTAAATTAACTGATTTAAAATGTTTCCATAATTCTACTTCTTTTGGCCAATGTGTACCGTTAGTGTTATAATGCAATTCAATATTTTTTGAATAACCTTTTTCTACAGCAATACGTAATAGTGCCCACATCTTTTTACTCATAAATGGTTCGCCGCCATAAAAGTCAAACTGTCTTACATTAGGAAGTGCTTCTTCAATGTCGTCCCAAAACGGACTATGTTCGTCATAGCTTTTATAGTACACATCCATTGTTTTTGCCCAGTCTCTATAACTTACTTTGTGAGACTCGTAAACATCGTAGTATTCTTTCATCCACTTACTACTAATAGCTGGCATACAAGTTCTGCATTTGATGTTGCAAGTGTTACCTAAATTAAGTTCTACCTTGGCTAGTCCTTCATATGGGTCTTGTCCGTTAGAAAGATCCCATTCGTAACGATGGTTGTCGCGGATACGCTTTGAATCTCTTCCGGCATCTTCCTCTTCCCAACATCTATGGCAGGCAGAATGACGCTTACCATTTTGTAGATCATTTCTAATTTCGTTCCAAAACTCTCTATTAAAGTGCTTGTCTAGAGAATCAACACCTAGTCGCATTTCATCTCTCTCAGTGTCAATCATACAACAGATTTTTGTAGAACCATTATTATCGCCACTCATAGAATGACAAGCGTTTACGCACCAAGAATGTTTATTTTTGTCATTTATCATAATTGTCGTATACCTTTTTGCACTGATTGTAAAAGTCCTCGTACATAGGAAATGTTTTAAGTAAATCTGTGCCTAGTCGTTTATCGTTTTCTTTAAAGAAACTATAAAAGTCTCTTCTACCTTGATGTATTTTTTCTTTATCTACTGGATTCTGATCCGCATAGTCTCGAACACGCTTAAACTTCTCATATTCTACATCAGTAAACCAATCTTTATTATCTGCAATAAACTTTAAAGTGTCGTCCATATGCGGCATTAAAAAGTCTCTTGGTAAAATATTTAACATCCAATGCGGCGGCTCTTTAAGATAAGGTACATCAAACTGTATCTGATGTAATCCTTGTGATCCAATCTCTTTACGCCAATGCATTACACGCTTTAAAAAGTTTTGATATGTTGCAACACATAGAACATTGTAAGTACACATAATACCAATTTTAAAACCTCTGCTTAATGCTTCTTTAAAATTCTCTTCCCAATGGTCGCACTTCAGTCCAGTACGCATATACTCTGCTTGCTCGCCCCATCCTTCAATACTAGTATACAAAGAAAAGGATTTAATTTTCTTTTGCTCTAATAAACTTTGCACCCTATCAAAAAATTTAATCATTTTATTTTTGGTTACACCTAAATTAGTGTTAATAGATATTTCTAACTGTGGTGCTGGTTCTTTCTCTAGCAAATCAAAGAACTGCATCGATCCTGGATTCATTAAAGGCTCACCACCTGTAATTCTTAGTGTCCAGAGATCCTTACGTAAACTAGGCCACCATTTCCAAAATGCTTCAATATAAGGATTGTCATCTTTAGGACCATAGTATGTTCCCCAATCTAAAAAGTCAATACCATACTGATTGTAAGTTAAATCATAGTTGCCGTGTTTTTTAATTTCGTCCATCCAAAGAGTGCTTGCTTGTGGACAACAATAACCGCAACGATAATTACATCCGTTACCAAATGAAACTTCTAAATAACGTGGATTTACATTTTCGTCCCAGGCTTTTTCTCCTAAACTTTCTAGTTCATTAATTGCAAAAGAACTTGAACTATGAATCATTCTATCTGAGATATGATCTCCTTCAAGATCTTCAATATTCCAGCAGTAATAACATTCGTCTGGTCTACCACCTTCTAGCATTGTTTTACGCTGTTGCTTTTTATGTTCGGTGTTGTGTAACGCTGCCGGATCTGCTTCAATTTCGTGTATCGGAATATGATGCGGTCTAGGATGATAACAACTATGATTGTCACCTGTGTGCAGGTACAGTGTTTGGTGCCACCATTTCATTGCACAAAATCCAGGACCAACTTTATTCAGTCTATCTCTAGTATTTTTTATTGTTTTAACGTCCTGCATTTATATCCTCGCATTTTTTAATAAACTGTTTCATTTCCGGAAAAGTTTTATTAATGTCAGTATTTCTTCGCTTATCGTGTTCTTTAAAAAATGTATTAAAGTTTGCCATTGCTATCTGTTCGTCATCAGTATTTAATGGTTGTTTAGCCCATTCTAGTAGCCTTCTGACTTTATCTACTTCGTAATCTTTAAATCCTTTAAATCTGTTTAGTGCAGTTTCGGGATTTTCTTTCATATAGTCTATGCTCTGTTGTAACGAATCTAGCATTTCGTCTGTTGCTAACTGCATACTCATCCATTTAGGATCGTGTAACATTGGCGTGTCAAACCATATAAGTTGTCTATCAGTATTAAACGTTTTACGTAATTGATGTATTTGCTTAATATATTCTAACCAATTAGGTAAACTTAATATATTTGCTGTAATGATAAATGTAATACTGTGCTTGCTAGATTCTTTTAAATATTGTTTAACATTTTTGTATAATACCTCAAAATCTAATCCGTTACGAATATACTCTGCTTGTTTGCCCCAACTATCTAAACTACAAAATAGCATAAAATGATCTACAGCGTTATTGTCGGTAATTTCTTTTAAGCTAGTCATAAACTTTTGCCACTGATCGCCTGGCGGACAACAATTACTAGTAATGCTTAATTGTAGCTCTTTGTGAGGATTTTGCTTTACATAATCAAACACTTTAAAAGTATTTTTATCCATAAGCGGTTCACCGCCTGTCATACGAAATGTTTTTAGTGTAGGATATACTGTAGGGAACCATTCCCAAAATGCTTTTACATAAGGGTTATTAGGAGAATTGTCAATACCTAAACTGTCTACCCATCTAGGATCATTATGATTACCTGTTGATAATTCATATGCTCCGTGTTGTTTTACTTCTTTATGCCATTCTGTACTTAGATGAGGAGAGCAATATGCACACTTTAGATTACACGCTTGATTAAAGTTTACTTCTAAATATTTAGGTTTAGGATTTTCATCTATTTGTGCTGCCTCTATAAGACCTGGCTCATACACATCTTTACTACGATATGCACGATCACTTAAATTGCCTTGATCTTCTAGTGCCCAACAAAATTCACACTCTTTGGGACGTTCGCCTTTGAGCATTTTAGCACGTTGCTCTTTTTTATACTTTGTATTGTGCAATGCATCAGGTGATTCTTTAAGTTCTTCTAGAGGAATATTATGTGCAGGTGGATGATAGCAACTATGTGTTTTTCCAGTAGGCAAGTGTAGGCTTACGCTATACCATTTTGCTAAACAAAAACTAGGACTAACTGTATTAAGTCCTTTTATTAAATCGTTTGTGTCTTCAAAATATTGGCTTTTGTATTTTCCTTTATAGAGTTTTACCTGATCACCTTTAATATTTTCAGACACGCTTTTTCCTTATAACACGAGGACTATTATGGTAAAGTGCTTTGAAAAATTTACTTCCGTGAGCATCTAGTTCTGCGATTTCAATGCCTAGACTAGATCTAATTTTATCACCTAAGTCTTCAATTTCTTCTAATAGTGTTTCTTCTGTTACATCTAAAGATTTCCAATAATCATTTAACCATTCAAAGTCACGTACTTCTGCATAATTCCAGTCAGTACACATTGTTTTGTATAATCCTGCTCTCGCACCATATACACTCCACAGACCATTTTCAACATCTGCTCCTACTGAGCACCAAACTCGCAATCTATCAAAGTTTTGCCACCAAGTTTTACGAATATCTTCTACTTTGGCCCCTTGATCCAAAGACATCTTGACGCCTTCCCTAAAGCCAGCCCGCCAAGCCTGCCAAGGTGTCGCATTAGTATAAGAAATGCTGTAGTTCTCGTTAAACTGATGATACTTGTCGTCGAAACAGAATTCAACTTTTCCTCTTTCATCTCCATCTTCGCTTGCCTCGTGTGTTTTCATATTGTGTACAAACTTACGTGTCCACATCTTTAGTCCACCGTTGCCATACATTAGTCCGTTTACGTGAACTTTACCACACCAACTAAAAACGTGTTCAGGTGTAAGTCCTAAATCTTCATAATCTACTTCAACATTTAAAAATTCTTGATTAATAATATTGTCTGCATCTACTGTAATGAAATATTCAGTTTCACTAAGGTCAGCACACGCTTTATGTGCAGCATCGCTACCGTGTACTCCGTGTACACGCTTTGCCCACGGCACTTTGCTACACAGATCTGTGTAATTTTTTTCTGCATTAGGCTCATCATAGGATAAGAAAATAATATCTTGGTCAACTATCTTAATTTTATTCATCTAAGATCCTCGTTAGTTGGTATGTATCAAATTTCCTAGCGGTATAAACACTTATAGGAATATCTGTTGTTTCGAATGGCATATCAAATGGTACTATATAGTAATTATCTGCTACTGTTTTCCCGATATGTGCAGAAAGAGTTTTGTATAAAATATTAGGGTCGCCTTTTTTAGTAACACTAAACAAGATATTTGCTTTTAGATTGATGCCTTTGCGTTTAATGTTATCTCGTATAGAATTACCTAATTTAATTTTCCAGCAAGTATTCGGTATATCTTGTATTACTTGAACATCTGCATCATCAACCAATGTTTCAGGTAGTTCAAAAATAGAATCATTAACTGTTAACGCATCTAGTGCAAATTCATACTTTGATTTTAATTCTAGTTCTTTATTTTTAGGATTATACTGTACGTGGTAATTAGAAATATTTTCTACACCAGTTTTTAAACTTAACACATCAGCTAAAGGAACTTGAATATATGTATCCTCGTTAGTAACATCATTTGAAATGCTTTCTATTTCGCCATTATCTTTGTTAAAAACTACATATGCTATTTTTGACATTGTTCATACTTCCTAATTAAATCGTCTGTAACAAAATTATTTTCTGTGTAATGAAAAATAGTGTCTTGTAAATGGTTGCCTACCTTTACAGTTGCATCGTCGGTTACATAAGTGCCTACTCTGTCTTGCCAACTACTGGTTTGATGCCACCAGTTTTGTATTGCAGGTTTCATATGTACTATCATTGGTAGGTCTAATTTACTATTTGTAAACTGCGTGTCAATATCCATAATTTTTGCAGCAATCGCACAAGTAATATCCATACTAGGCATTTTAGGATAATATTCTTTACAGAAGTTACCATAGAATAATTCCCAATTATTACAAATAAGCTCTACCCACGTATAGTATTCTTTACAAAAGTCGTTTTTCTTGAAGTAATGTAAGGTATTATATACACTAGGTAGTCGGTTTGCAACAAATGCTTTTCTATAATGGTTGTTTGTTATTAATTCTTTTCTATAAGTAAAAACTCTTGACGGATAATATAAATTATAATTAATCATTAGACTCCAAAAGGATTCTAAATCTTGCTGCACTAGCACATCGCTATCTAAAACAATAGTTTCTTCATAAGGAGTAGCGTGATATAGCTTCCATCTATGCTCTGTTTGAAATCTGCTGTCAGTCTCTGCATACCAAGGAATATCTATTACGTTGTCAAACACCTTTTTATACTTGTTAGGTAGTTTATCGCTAGTAACAATACTTACAGGATACTTGTTTCCTGAAGCACGAATGCTTAATGCACACAAATAGGCTTGTTTTGTGTAATCTTTACCAGCTGCATAAATTAAAAATCCTCTATTCGGTAATTTCATCTATGCACCTATTTAAACTAAACTTATTCATTACGTGAACATTTGCATTTTTGATTCGCAACGGAGTATATTCTCCTTTATGTCCTTGTTTTTCTAATAGCAATAACATACTGTCACTATCTAATTTCCATAATATACTTTTATCTGTGGTATAATATAATATTCCTGGCATTGGATTTGCAAAATCACCTTGTGAATACCCGTTCATAATGTGTATTGCGATACTAAAACTATAATCATTCCTGTAATAAGGAGTATTAATTTGAAATATATTTGTGTAGTGCTGCCAGTTTTCCTGAATATGCTGTAAAAGATCAAAGAAAATTTTGTTTGCTTGTGTTTTTCTAAAAAATACACAAGTTGCCCAATAAAAATCTACACTAGTATCGGATATACGATCAAAAACATTAGCACGATCTATGTCAGCAATATCGTATGAGGTTTTATAAATTAAAAAATTGTGTTTTTGTGCAAAACACTGCTTTAATGTATCGTTACAGATCACTACATCGCTATCTAAAATTAATGTTTCATCGTAAGGAGATACTTCATATGCAAGTGTGCGAGTTTCGTTTTTAAATTGTAGTTTCTTTTCGACTAATGAGCCGTCGTTATATGTCCTAATATCGTGATCTTCGTGTTTTGACTTTGTTGTATACTCTATAACATCTTCATCTTTCCAGACAATGCTTATAATTTTATCAAAGACATCTGTTGCATCAGGATATTCTGTTAGCAAATATTCTGTACTATCAGTTACAATAGTTGTTGGAACATCTAAAAACTGTCGGACACGTTTTGCTAAAAAATATGCTTGTTTACAATAATCTATTTGTGCATTATTTCTTGCAAAAACTAATACACCTTTACTCGTACTCAACTAGCTTCTCCACGCTTCGATTTTTACGAAGTTTTTCATACTCGGCGTGATATTGATTTGCTGCTTCGTAATACGTAGTAGTAAGATCATCCATAAATTCTCGAACATCTTTTACCATAATCGGTGTTTCATTATCGTCTACAAATACAACATTAGTTTGGTTGTAATAATCTAACAAGAATTTACAAAACGTAATAAGTTCTTGTGTTACTGTAAATTGACCGCCGCCATAGTAATACATCGACTGTTCACGGAATTGTTCTTTTAGTATACGCTTTTGATTGTTCAACGTAACCATATAATTGGAAAACTCTAACGCTTTCTCTAATCGTTCATCCATAAGAGACCTCTATTGTTTAGTATAGTATATACTATAAATAGCCGTTTGTCAAGTATTATTGGAGTGTATTTGGAACAGTTACGGAAGGATTGCTTACTGCAACGTTAGAACCCGAAGCTCTACGTGTTTGAAATGTAACTGTGATGTCTAGATTAACATCTTCGTCTTGTGCTGGGCCAAATGGTGCTGGGGGAATTGACTGCTGATCGCCTGTGTCGTTATCTTCGAATGTTACCCTAAATTGTATTGTGCTAGAGTTTGTTGCTCTAGCTTCAATTCTGTATCTGTTTTCAGCATATACTGCGGCTGATCCTTGCTTTTCCATAATTGTTTGGTATGAAGTAGTTAATCCATAGTTACCAATTGATGTCAAAGTTACACCATTAGTAGAACCAGTTATTGTTGCATAGTTGTGGCCTAGCTGCACCTGTCCTGGATTAGCAATAATTGTTGCCCAGTCAGATGATTTAGAACCTGAACCGTTTGCACCAGCTGAACTAATTCTTAATTGTCCACCTGAGTTAAAAAAGTGTCTACGTTGGTTTGCACTACTAAACTGTGCCTGGAATACGCAACTAATAGTACCGTTCCAAGTACTTGTTCTTGTATCTGTTGCAATATTAGCAATAGTATCTTCACCTGGGTCGATATCAAAACGATTAGCTTCAATTTCGTCCATTCTTGCCAAGTAGTCGTTAAAGCCGCCGGCTGTATCTTGGTTTTCAATTGTATAAGCACCACTACCGTGTGTTACATCTGAACCTGTAACATCAGCACCAATTACATCACCTGCTTCAATGTTTGTAAGAGGAATATTATCACCAGTTTGGTGTGTCCAGCATTTTCCCATATCTGTACGTAAGTCGTCCATCTGTGCTGCTGTTACACTGTCGCCATCTCCGGCGCCTGCTGCGCTAGGTGCAGTAACTTGAGAGCTTGTTACAGCTTGTCCGTATCCAAAGTCTCCTGATCCGGTTCCTAATACTTGTTCAACTCTACTTTGTAAGCCATTAAACTGGGCTGCTGTAATATTATCGCCTGCTGTAACTGCCATTTTGTCCGTTCCTCATTATATGCTAGTATTATTTATACTTTTAGCACACACTCTACTAATTTCTCTTCTTCGTGATGATCTGACTCTAACGCTATTCCTACAATAGATCCACCGTTAATCGTTGTACTTGCTGTGCCTTCGGCATCTACATATACAGCTTGTCCTTTTTTCACTGGTCCTACTACACGTACTGGAACACGCCCTTTAAGTGCAATAGCTTGGCTGTCTTCTAAATCTTCATTCATAATAAGTGCAGGTTCAGTTGAAACAACACCCATTGCAATGTCTCCAATGTTAGCTGCTTCTACTTCGTGACCTTCGTGATCACAAACAGCAACTACTGTGCCAGGAGTTAGGTCTCCTGGTGTTGTGTATTTCTCTGCTAAATCAGCAAATTTTGCTGTAAGTGCAGTGCCTCGGAATAAATTTGCACGTAAATCACCGCTTGCATCACGTACTGCAACAGTATTTGCAGTTGTAGCAGTATCGCCAGATCTATTATTTCCGTTTACTACTAGTGCAGATGCTTTTTCAGATGTACCAATAAAGTTTGTAGCATATACACGGTTAAATCTTGCATTGTCTGCTCCTAAATCAACTGTTGAAACTGTAACACCGTCTGCTGTAAATCCTGGTTCAAAAGAGTTAGATTTAATCGAAAATGATCCCGGAGTGTCTGACGGTCTGTTAGTATCTGCTGTGTTTAGTGTGATTGATTTTAATGTAATTTTAGTAGCTGTATTTTGTAGCACTGCTTCGTTGTCATTTTCAATAAAACAACGTAAATCGTTTGAGTCACCTAAGGCATAGCCTTCATCGGCAAATTCTACTAAATTACTAAAGACAGTTGGTTGTCCTGGAGCAGATGTTACATACGCAGATGCATCAATGCCGTTTAGTTTTTTAGCGTTTGATGCTGTACCCCAGAAAAGATGTTCTGTAGATGTTACACCGTTAGTAGAAGCTAGTGTATTAATTAAAGTAATACCTTTTTTGATAATATCAAAACCAGGAATTCTATTTTCAGCATCACTACTATCAATAGTAAATTCGTCATTTGAAATAACGTGTACAACAGTATCATTAACAACAGAAACAATAACAGAATGGTTAACAGCTTGAGTATCACGAACTGAACGTGATTGCATTTGGGTTACGCCGTCTCCAGCGTCTTGTGGACCAACTAGAACAAAGTCTGATCCGTTATAAGCATATAATTGTTCGTTGTTTGTATCCCACCAAAAATCACCTTCAGTAAGACCTGATGGTGCTGTAGCAAGTACTTCTGCGCCGCCTGTAGTACGCCATTTTGTTCCGTCAAAGAACTTTAATTTACTTGCACTAGAATCAAACCAAATTTGACCACTAATTGCTTTTGGTGGTGCTGTTGATCCTGCAAAGTTTTCTAGTAAGAAAACAAAATTTTCATTTTGTATTTCACCATACCCTGCATAGTTCTTACCAACTAACTTAATGTCAGTTGTTTGATCTAGTGTCCCATCCTCAACTACTGTTAAGACTGTTCTATTGTATCTGTCGATAGTATATGCCATCTGTTCTAACCCCTGTTATATGTAATATTTATCCAGCTTTGAAATATTATGCTGTGCCTATCCAAGTCCAGGCCCCTCCATTTACTTCAAACGTCATTGTTTGTCTTGTTGGTGTCAAGTTAGCATTAGCGTTAACTGGACTAAAGTTAACATCTTGTACAACAGATTGTGCTGTTGAATCATCTGTTAACACTGATAGATAGCTCTTACTCATTGCAGATTGCACGTCAATACCTGTAACTTGTACGTTTGAATACGAAGTACAATGAATTCTTGCTCTAGTTCCATTTTCTTTTTCAGTTGCAGAATACAATGTTTCTAAAATAGCTTTAACATCATCATATGGATTACCTGTTGTTGGCTGTGTTAGTCCTGTAGTATCTAACATAAAAACAACAGGTTCGCTGTCAATTTGTGTATCTACATAAGATTTTGTAGCTGCATCAGTTGCTGCTGTCGGATTAAGAACATCAACAATTTTATTATTTGATACGCTTACATCACCCGACGAATCAATTGTTAATCCAGCGCCAGTTGTGCTAATTGTAGTTCCGTCAAGTTCTATATTATCAACTTGTAAATCAGTAAGAGTGCCAACTTGTGCAAGTCCTAATGCAGTTGTAACTCCTGTTCCTAATGCAGTTGCACTTAGTACAGAATTATCGTTGATTTTAAATTCTCTTCCGCTTTCGATGTTCCAATTTAAATTTGCACTAAAACTATCAGTAGCTTGTTTATATAATATTGTTTTGTCGCCGCCATCTGATTTAATAATAATGCCGCCATTATCAACATCTGTATCACTGCCTAACGGACCTTCTCCTTGTCCTAATTCGATACTTTTATCTTCGACAGCGATATTAGTAACATTTACATATGTAGCATCACCATTTACACGCAAGTTACCTTCAATTATTGCATCTCCAGTAGCGTGAAAGTCTCCTGATAAGTCTAAAGTATACTGTGGTTCATCAATGAATAAACCAATTCTATTAGCACTTCCGTCAATCTTTAACGCATTTGAAAAACTGTTTCCCGATCTTGTTCTTAATGCAATATCAGTGCCGCTTTGCTGTGTTTCTAGTGTAGTTGTAGTTCCTACAATCTTAAGAGTCATATACTCAGTATCAGCGATACCTACACTTAATCCTGCACTATTTTTAATTCTAATACTACCTGTAGTTTCGCCGTTTGCACCTGTAGGCAAAAAGTCTGCAGATGTAAATGCAGTGCCATCTGGATCAATAAGTGATAAGGCTTCTTGAGAAGTGCCTCTATATATAAAGTTTGCATCGACTAGGTTGAAGCCTTGTCTGTAAAGTTGTCTTTTTGGGATAACAATGTCCTCGGCATCATCTGGGAAGCCGGGTATCTTGTTATCTCCTGCTAAACGAAATTCTTCTTTTGTAATAACACCAAACAGTGTACCACCAATAAATATCTTTAGTACAACACGCTCACGTGCTGAAATATCAATTACTGATGCAACTTCAAACCCTGTTTGCCCTTGTCCTGCATCATAATCCGGACCAACTAGTACTAAGTCTGTACCATCAAAAAAGTACATTTTGTTGTTTTCGTTATCAATCCAAATATCACCTGCAACCATATTAGGTCTAGTATTGCTTACAATCGGGCCACCAGCAGTTCTAAAAGTTGTACCATCATATAGTTTTAATCTTGCTTCGCCGCTATCATACCATATCTGTCCTGTTAACGGATTACCTGGTGTTTGTGTGCCAGCAAAGTTCTCTACTACCTTAATAAAGTTTTCGTTGATAAACTCTCCAAATCCTCTATAGTTTTTACCTACTAGAGTGATATCTGTAGTTGTTGTATCAATAATACCGTCTGCTAGTTCTACTAGTAATTCACCGTCGGATTTGTTTAATTTATAACTCATTTATTATGTCCTACCTGTATAGATAATGTAGTTCAACGTTAATGTTGGATTCATAATATTCAGCGGTTGTCCTAAATCTTCAGCATCAGTCAAAATACCACCACTGTTAGGTAATGCTTGTCCGTTACCGCTTGCATTAGGTGCATCATAAACAATGGCTTCATTGTCATTTGGTGTACCGCTAATATCTCTTATGCCGTAGTATTGATCCCCACTATCGCCTCTCATATCGTGTTTGTGTTCTGGTAAATTTTCAATAGCAATAGTTTCAAGTTCAGAACCACCAATTTGTCCTATACCTTGTGCATAGTCAGCTGTAACTACTCCTGCTGCATTATCTCCCATATTATCAGCACCAAGAGGTAATCTACCTCTTAAATCTGGGACTTTAAAAAATCCTGCTGTTACGGTAGTACGAGCTCCGAATGCATATCCAATCGTTTCGAATAAGATTCCATATTCAGAAATTCTAACTTCTTGACCGTCACATAACAACCACGATTGAGGAATTGTTGAACCTGCATAAGGCATAAGCACACCCGGAGGATTTACAGGAACAGCACTTAGCAAATTACGTCTTGAAATTTTATATAACCCTGTATTACCAGTTGTTCTGTTAACTAGGAGTTCGTCGTCAATTTGCGACTCAAATGTTTCGTCTTTACCTGAAACAATTTCGTTTGAAATTGTTGTGTTAAAAATCTTTAGTGTTCCGTCTGTTTGACCATCGAAAACAACATCAACATCGGTAGCAACGTCACCTGCAATTCTAAAAGCAGTTGCAGACGTTAATTTGTTTGCAGAACCTGCAATACCTGAAACTGTACCGTTTACGTTACCTGTTAAGTTACCAACAAATGTAGTTGAGTACACATTACGCCATTTTGATGCAGGAGCACCTAAATCTCTAGTATTGTTACCATCTGGAATAGTATTTGCAAGTGTAGATACTCCAAGTATTTGTGCTGCGCCGCCAACATTTAAGTTTCTTGCGATACCAGCACCACCTTTTGCAATAATACTACCTGTATTAGTTGTAGAACTTTGTGTTGTACCGTTTACAAATAGATTTGAATCTGTTTGAATATTGCCTGTTACATCAAGTGCTTCGTCTGGTGCAAGATTGTTTATTCCGATACGCTGTGTTGAATCAACACGTAGTACTGTTTTAGTAGTTCCGCCTGACTTAACTTGTAAGTCAATGTTTGACCCTTCAATTTGGTGACGAATAATACCTGCTTGTCCATCTACTCCAATGTTAAGTGCAGCATCAGTTCCTAAAATAATACCTGTATTGGCTTGAACGTTAATAGGAAATAGTGTTGTACTAATAACATCACCGCGTAAAAAGTTTCCTGCTGCAACTGGCGTGTTGTTTACAATTAAATTTTCTGCTTTTTCTGTTGTTCCGTAGAATTTAGGTGAAGTTCCGTTACCTAAAAAGTCTCTTGTTGACAAGTTAATTCCCGGATTTATAACTGTATATCCTGGAATAACAACCTTAGGTGTAAAACTATCTGCACTAACAATAGCTACTGGTTGAGCATTTACTTCAACTTGTAGTACTGTGTATGTTCTGTTATCAACACCTACTACTGATAAAGGTGTTGCACCTGTAGATAAACCATCACTAAAGTTAGGACCTACAAGTACCCAACCCGAACCTGAGTTAAGATAAAGTTGTTGATTGTCTGTATCAACCCAAAGATCGCCTGTTGTGCCAGCCTGGCCAGCGTCTGGAGGGCTAGGTGATTTGTTTAGGCCGCCTGCCGGAAGCCAAACAGTTCCGTCATATACTTTAAGTTGTGGTTGTGATAACGTAGTATCATACCATAGTTGGCCCTCTGTTGCTCTAGCCGGTTCTGTATTACTTGCAAAATTTTCTAATAGATGTAAAAAGTTTTCGGCAATTGACGATCCATATGCTGTTGTATTCTTTCCAGGAAATTTTAAACTAGTTGTTTGATCAATAGTATTATCAATAACAGTAATTGTACCGTTATTTGCTTCGTCGGAGTATGGAATTGTATATGGCATCTACTAAACCTCGTTAAAACCTGATAGCGACTGTACTCTTACTGTATAGTCTACTTGAATTAATCTATTTAAACTCTTTTGTACAGGATGGAAGATAACGTGTGTAAGTAAACGTCCTGTGCCTTGAGCCGAGTAAGCTCTAAGTCCTAATTCATCAAAAATAAATGAACTAGTTTCGTCTGTTGCATTATCAAATGCATCTTGGCCACTTGGTTCACCGTAGTCTAATAAGCAGCTAATTAATACATCTGTATAATTTGTACCGCTAATATGTCTTGTTTCAATTTTGTTACGAATTGGATCTAAGTTATTCACACTCTGATCGTCAACTACTTTTGAATATGTTTGATTATATAAACTAGCATTTGTGCCTGTGCTGTTTGGTGTTAAATATGTGATAATACCAGTAGGGTCAACGCTAGTTCCACCATTACCAAATGCCATCTCATAAATCCACCCAGTTCCACCGTTACCGATTGACTCAGCTAATGAGATACTCATATTTTCGTAATGGATAGCATTACGCTTATCTACTATAATATCACCACTTTCGGGATCACTTATCTTAATGTGCCCTTGTAGTAATACTCCGTTTAAATCTTTAAAGTTGTCTGCCATATTATCTTTCCTGCTATACTATTTATCGTGGTAGCTCAGTTGTTTTGCCGCGTAAGAATTTAGCAACGTTAGATTCGCTTTGAGCAATTGATTCTCCGCTATCAGACCAAGTTCTACCAATATTTCTAAAGATATCTACAGTTGTTCCAATAGGCGGTGGTGTAGTTAATCTAACATATGCACCTATATTCTTATTTACTGCAAATTCTGCTTCTAGTATTGTATCTCCTTCCGGACTATCTTGATCTAAGTAGTTATAACTATCGATGTATGTTTTGCGTAATCTACGTCCTGCAACAAATACTTCGATATCTTGTGCCTCCCAGTATTCATCTGGAATACTATCTCTATACCAATACTCACCACTAGCTGGATTAGGAATAGGTGCATACGGTAATAGGATCTGCACATATTTAATGCCTCCTGGAACTACAAAGCTAGTTTGTGGTGTATCAATAGGTACACTTGTAAAAGGATTTACTACAATTAAATCGTAGGCTCCTGGAACATTAAATCCTGGAACATCAAATTCTAATTGCGTACTACTAATATATCTTGTAGTAGCTTCAGTTTCTCCTACAAAAACTTTTACACGATCTGTAAATCCTTCACCTGTTACTGTACAAATTTGCTCGTATACTCCTTCGACTCTAACAGGAAATGCTGTGTTATTGTTAAAGTTGTATTCGATATTTGTAACATTCATTCCTTGACTATTTTCATATTCTTCAGAACCAGTATTGTATCCTCCTGATATTGCTGACACTCTGTCGGTTTCGTCTTTGTAAGGTAATGTTGCTCCTGGACCTTGTTCCATAAACATTGTACCGGCTTCGTACACATCTTTAATGCCTGTACCTAGTGTACCCCTACGAAGTTGCAATAGTGTATTATTTTGTCTGCCAAAGTATTCGATACGTTCACCTTCAATAAAGATAACACCTGGGTATTTTGAATCTGTTTCTGGATCTGGTAAATTGTCTGCATCAACAACTTCAATTGTTTTATCATACCAATTAAGCGGCTGTGCTAAATGATGGACTTCTTGCAAACGCTTGTAGTGTGTTCTGTTAAGCATATCTTTGAACTGTCTCCAGCCAAATTTGTCAACAACAATAGTTTCTGCAAAATGTATTACCTGCAACTTGTCGCCTTCTACTGGTTGTTCTGCTAACTTGACGTATTTTTTATTTGATGTAATAATGTAATCTACGTTTGGTTTTAACATTGTACCGTTTTTAACAACCCACGTATATTGTGCGTCTTTAGCAGGTTTACGTAGTGTAATGTAACCTTTTTGTAACAATGCGAAACTATAAAATAACTCGGTGCCTGGTGTTGTTTCCGTTTTTTCTGTAACTTCGAAACTCTGTCTTTCAATACCCTGACTTTTATCATTACTAAATTGATAAACTTGTATTGTTTGATTTTCGGGGAATACTTCATTAAAATGAATTGTTTTTGGCGTACTAATAAATTCATTAGCCGAATCTAAATATCCCAATGCATATTCACCACTTGTAACAACAAAAACCTTTAATTCGTCGCCATCTTCGCCAATACCTTCTGTAAGTGTAAGTGTAGAACCAGGTTGTGATTGTGGGTCTAATGATGAATCGAAAGATCCAGCACCTTCAAATGTCCAAGTCTGTAAATATTCTAACTCAATGCCATTTAAGTATACCTTTAAATCATAACTATTAATGCTTGCCACAGGAACTTGGGTGAGATCTAACTGGTACTCTCTTTGACTTCCTTTTACTGTAAAGCTCTGACTGTAACCTGGATCTAAAATTCTATTTCCTACTTTGACAAGTACAAATGATTGTTCTGGCCGATCTTCAAATGGTGCTTGCGAAAGATCATATTGTACTGTACTTCCGTCTGCTACTATCTCGTCAATAGTAACTTTGCTGTATTGTTGAGGTACTTCTATGCCGCCAGCAGCAATAAGTAATTGAATTACTGCACCACTTACTGGAGGTGTTGCAAATCTAAGTACAAAGTTTCCGCTACGCTCATATGTATCATCTGATTCAATTAAAACTGCGTCTGCAACTACACCGTCAACAGTTGCATATACATTTGCATCTTCTTCAAACCTTGCATTTGTTAAAAAGTCAATTGCCGTTCCATTTCCTGTAAACGAATCAATTTCTAACAACGATGTTGCACTAAATCCTACATTAACAATACTAATTTTAGAATTGTTTGCAGGTGCAACATTAAATATTAATCTGTTTGTTGTAAAATCTAAGACAAAATCTTCTTTATCCTTAATTATATAATCAACTTTAACAAACAAGTTTTCTATTTGTGTAATAGTCGAACCAATATCAAACTCTTTTTTAATACCATTACCGATATAATTTGTAGAAGTAATTTGACTTGCTCCGCCTGTAGGTTTTTCAAATACTTGAATATCTAATGTATCAAGCACTTGTCCTGGAACAATTTCTTCAGGGCCTTTTGATGTTGTTTGTGTAACAAAGCCATCTCCGTCAATATTAATTTCTGCCGAGTCTAAACCTGTTGCTGTTGAATAAACTAAATTGCCTCCGTCGAGTTGTGTATCAAAACTTTCAGGATCTGCAATAAAGCTACCATCAGAAGTATTCTTGCGAACAATTATAGTAATTGTTTGTTCTGTGCTATCCTCTGGAATAGTGGATACTCCTAGGTCTGCAAGATCGATAATTGTTTGCTCTCCATCTCCAGTAATAGGTGTCATCACAACATAAGGCTTGTCAGCAATCGGACTTCCTACATATTCTGGGTCATCAACACGATCATTGCGTACTATTTGTCCGTTAATGTCATAGCTGGTTCTGTAAATATTATATTCAACTCCGTCTTCTAATGGTTTACTTAGTTCAACAAAAATAGTAGATCCATCTAATCTAAAAATTTCGTCTTCAAAGGTAGTATCAAAAACGTCCCAACCTTGTGACATCCAAGGTGCTGCATTCCAGCCCGTTGTTCCACCAAATTCAAACGACCTAACTTGCACTCCGCCGTAGTCTACGCCGTCCATTAACTGACCTAGTGTCTTACCGAAGTTATCACCGGTCGGTTCATATTCAATATTAATTCTATCTTGTGCTTTTAATAAGTTGATTGATTTATAATATTCAATTCTAATTTCCGATCCATTTGCTGGAGGATCAACAAATTCTATTTGGCCAAAATAACGATCATATCCTTTTGTTGTGTCTAATTTATTATTATACGTATATCTTCTAGATAATACTTCGTCACCGTTTTCAAAAACTGAAACTTTAGATGTTCTTAAATCCATAGGCCATTTCAAATTAAAATTGAATGTTTTACCGCTTGAAACAAAAGTTTCTATAGTATCAAGATTTACAAATTCATATGTACCGCTAACTCTGTCAAATTTGATGGATGTTTGTAGGCTTCTTACTGGGCTATCGCCAATAATAGAAAATGCTTTTGCTTCTCTACCATTAAGTCCTACTGATCCATTAATTGTTACAATAGGAGCTTCAAGATACCCAGTTCCTTGATCAATTACAAAAATTCCACTAATTGCTCCGTTACGTCCTAATGTAACGTTTGCTGTCGCTCCGGTGCCGCCGCCGCCGGATATTATTGCAGTCGGCGGTGTTTCATAACCTTCGCCTGCGTCTGCTAGTTCAATTCTTATAACTTTATAACCTGCATTATCTAACCAGTTTCGGTTTGGATATGTGTTTACTTCTTCTGGATTATCAACAACAATACCGTCTAGTGATGCCTTAACACGCAATGGCTGAATACTATCATCAGCAGCTACATATCTAGCCGGAAGATCAAAATCTGTAGTAACTGTTTGAGAATTATCTAACCCTTCATAAGAACTTAAATATTCTCTAACTTTAGTTTTATATGGTTTAACTTCTTTGATATATTCTTCATAACTTGGAAGATTATCATTTTTAAAGTTTACTGATTGTTCTAAATCACCTACATTATGTTTTGCTTTCAAGAAGCTGGTCTTAAATGCCCAATCTACGTAACTTTGTTCTGCAAAAACATATCGTAAACTTGCAAAGAATAAATTATTGTATTCAAGTAACAAGTCGTCAATAAAAATATTATCTTTAATAGTATTTAGAATTATTCTTGTTTCAGTAGACGGTAAACTATCAAAAGTTAATATATCATAACTAGTTGTATCAAAACCTACAAGTGCTGCTTGAACATCATATAATGTAGGACGAATTTGAATAGTTCCGTTTTGTCTACCAATTGTTTTATAGTTTACACTATAGTCAACACCTGTTTGTGCATCAATTTTTTCAAGTAATAACCAACCGCCGGATCCAACATTTTGAATTTTAATAATATCACCAATTACATCATCTAATGTTGTTAAGTTATATGAAAAATCAATTACATAATCAATTTTTGTGAATGAATTATAACCTTCTGCGTACCAGTCCGTATAATTCCAATATAGACTTACATCATATGCCTGACTTTCAACTAATATCCATTCCTTTGCAACAGTGTCTCGTTCATAAAGCGACCACTTACCATTTAAAGAAGTATCATTTTTAACTAATACAGTGTATCGTCTAACTGTAAGTCTTGTTTCACTGCTGTAATTTGTTCCTTGATTGTTTACAATAACTTCAGTAACTCTTCCTTGGTTATCAATTACCGACGTAAGCTCTGCATCCGATCCTGTTCCAAATACACTTATTGTTGGTGCTTGTAAATAGCCTCTACCTGTGTTTGTTATTTCTACACGAATAATTTTACCATCTTCAATTACTGGTGTTATGACTGCTTGTTCAGCTTTAGCAACACCTACAAACTGCAAATCTATAAGTGCATCAACACTTCTATCCCAACGTTTGCTTTCTTTAGTAGGCTCTGGCTGACTTTCTGTAAGAGGTGTTATATCTTTATCGTCTACAATTAGATTTTTTGCTAATACACTGTTAACTCGAGTAACAACTTGTTTAAGTGCTTCTTCTCTATTTACAAACCACCCTTGCCTTGGTCTGTTAAGAATACCATATTTTTCTTTAGCACTTAGCTCTGGTGCAGGTACTTGTCGATTTTGTTCATCACTTCCTACTAAACTATCAAACCATTTACGTTGTATATCTCTAGACGGAATACTTGTTTCTAATCCTTCTGTAATAATCTGATACTGATTATGAATATTAGTATCTTGATTATCAATTGTCCAATATTGTAAACTTAGAACAATATCATTATCTCTAACAAACCCTTCGCAGTTATGCACAGCAAACTGATTGTCTGTAATTAAACTAATAAATCTATATCCTTCAGCTGCTGGGTTTTCAATCAACGCTGCTACATCTCTACCTGTAATTGTTCTTCCTTCTACTGGAGGTAATGTAGTTTTATTGCCTACCCAATAATAGTAGTAGGTATTAAATACACCTACTGCTTCGTTATATTCTCTTTTGACAACATAACCGTCGTCACCTAATTTTGTTTTACCAGTAATACCTCTAGCAACACCTTCAGTTGTGCCAGAGATTTCATCCCATTCACTAGGTAATAAATCTGATTTTACCCATTCATATACATTGATAGTATTAATATCTGCAAATTTACTGTTCCAGTTATTAGAACTAAAAATAACATCAGACTGATACGGGTTTCTAAATTTTGCGCCTGTTAAATCCCACCATAGCTGGCCAACTTGTAAACTGCTCCAACTATTTGTAGCATCAGTATTAGGCTGTGTGCCAGTTGTGTAACTAGCAGGATCGTAATAAGTTTTGTAAGTTAACTCTTGTTCTGCAGGGCCTGCTATTTTTCCTTGTAATACGTCTATATAATCTATGTAAGTAATAATTTCATTTTTACTCTTGTCATAAATCATAGCACGTTTAATTTTGTTTACATCAACAGTATCTTTTGAACTACGTAGAGTGTTCCAAATTGTAGTATTGTCTTTTAATCTATAGTCTACAACCACACCTTGTTTTGTATTAGTGTTTAAAATCGGTAAGCCAACATATATATGATTATTTTTAAGCAATACATTTTCGCCAAAGAATTTAACATTAGGTACATCATAATCTACTGTCTGTGAATATAATAATGTTTCGTCAAATTTTTCGTAAACTCTAATTGTTCCTGTATCTTTACCGAACGATTTAAATTCAGTCATTTTATTATCAAATGTTGTTACAGGTGTTGTATTCCCAACTTCTTCACCATCAAAAGTAGTTGTAATAAATGAATCTCCATTCCTAGATCCTACTAATAACCTTTCTCCGTCAAAGTCTACACTCCAACCAAACAATTCAGTTTTCTCTTTTGCTGGACTGTATAGGTTTTGTTTTAGAATAAACGAACCACTTTCATTTCTATAAAGGTATACTCTACCTTGATCTAATTGCTCTGTGTCATCATACGGTGCACCTGCTGCTATTAAATGGCCGTCGTTACTAACTGCAATATTATTTCCAAAGTTTGTATTTTTATTCGGTGCTTCAATAGTTTGATATTTGTAGAACGAATCGTTTACATTTCTATAAACTTCTATTGTATTAGAGTTTTCTCCATCATACTCTGTAGTTACTACCAATACTTCACCATTTTTGCTTACATCAAATGCTTTAGCAAATTTTAATAAATTGTCTGTATCAACTACTGCTGCTTGATCTCCAACAATATTACCCGTATCGTTTGGTAAAAATCCTAAGTAATCAGATACTGCACCGTCAGTAATTAATTCCCAATCACTTGCAACAAATGCACTCGGACCTGTAGTTGTAATTGCTCTATATAATTCTTGATTATAAAATACTAATTCATCTGCAAAATACAATGTCTGATTATCGTATGGTCCTCTATATGCTTTATTTCTAGAAGATTCCCATCCGTATGTTACTCCGTCAAATGTACCATTTTTATAGATATACAATTTGCCAAAATTAGTAGTAGAATTGTCCCCTTGTGCAGATACAAATAATTTATCGTTATCGCCTTGGCGAGAAATTCTAATTTGTGTACCTAATCTACGATTTGATTGTCTATCAGGAACAATAAAACTATTAATGTTAACAAAAGAACCAATACCTCGTCTTTCATAAACACTAAACAAACCTTCTTCGGATGTTGGTGTTTCTGGGACACTACCACCTATTTCTGCTGGAACATTATATACAATATCCCAATCGTTATTGTCAACTGTAGGTTTATTTGCAGCTCTTGGAATGCCTAAAACGTTTTCTTCTCTATAGAACCAATATTCGCCGTTTGTTATAGTATCTTCTCTTGTTGCAACGTCAGCATCTACATCTTGAACTGGAATAGGATCTCCGTTACTTACAACTACAAATTTACCAATATTGTCAGGTGCATATTCAAAACTTCTTTCAAATATTTGTCCAAACACACGTGATCCTGAGATCGGATCGTAAATTACATCACCACTGCCATCTGATAAGAATTCGATTTCTCTGTTTTCGTTAAAGTTAGATCCTAAAGCCCAAGTACCAGTTACATTTTTAACAAAAATTCTAGCATTGTTTGTATCATATTTTTGATAGAATACAACTTCAGCTGTTCCTAGATTAGTTACGTCTCTAACTGTAATTCCAACTTTAGGTTCTAAAGGATCACCTGCAAATTGCTTTGTAATTCTAAAATCAATCCATCCGTCCCATATGTCGTATACTGTATGTTGCTTGTTGACCTGTCCTGGTGATAGCCCGATCTTTGTTAGATCTCTATCTTCTAAATCTCCTGTAAGGAACGGCGGCATTGAATTATAAAACACATTTAGTGTAGGGTTAGCAGGGTCGCCTTCTGTAATAATTTCAGAACTTAGCTCATCAGTTAACGGCTTAGGTGCTTTAAATACAAATAACGGAGATTCAAAATCACCAACTACTCCAAGCGGTCCTGGACTTCCTCGATAACTTAATGTTATAAGCTGGTTATAAGATGTGTCTCTACTATTAATTATGCTGTTAGGATAATCAAGGTTGTTGTAGTAAAAACGATCTTGATCCCCTCCTACTGCTGTTGTTGGTGTCACATCAACAAATACTAAACCTCTTGCTACATCTGCATTAGTTGAATTAGGAACTATATATGTCCCTGTATTAATTCTCCAATAGCCTCCCCAATAGTCGTCTGCATTTGCTTGAGTATCATCAGGTGCTACTGTTACGTATTCGCCTACGAACTCACCAATGCTAGTCGTTAATGAACCTACAGTACCAAATGTACCGTTTTGATCCTTAATATAAACTGTTGCTTTAGCACCAAAATTAAATGTATACGCAACTGTACCAAAACCTGTAAGTGTTTCAACTATTTGTCCTACTAAAGGAATAGTATTAGAATTTTCAACGTATAAAATGCTGTCAATTTTTTCTGCAATAACGTGTTTACCTGTAATAAAGGTTTCACTAAGTTCTGGAATTTCACCACCAAACGGTGTTACAACAACAGGTGTTACACTATTTTGATTAGCATATGTTAGTGTGTTCCATTTTAATTTAATACTATCACCAATTCCTGAACCTTCATACATATCTTTTGGTGCTTTAATAATATAGTGGTCAGTAAAGAAATCAGACTGTACTTCGTCGCTTGTGAATGGATAATCTCCTGTTAATAAAACAGGTCTAACATTATCATCTTCTTCTGTTTGTAAAAGATCGACCATAATTTGCGGAACTGATTCAAAGCTACCAAACGTAATTGCATTTACTGCACCGTCGATATCTTTATTTGCTTTCCACAAATTATTTTTATATTCAACAATAGCCCCCGAATCATAATTAGACTCTTCTACATAATCATTCTTATATGTGCTTTTCACATTTGATGCTTTAGGAGAGCCAACAATTAAGTATCTGCCGTCTGTTGAAACTGCAATACTTCTGCCAAATTCTTGTCCAGGATCTGCAAGATTATCTAAAGGTTCAACAACTTGGTTAAGCTGGAATGATCCCGAACTTCCGGCTCTTACAAATACAAAAACTTTACCATCACCGTTATTAGGTGCGCCTATACACAACAATGTATTATTTTCGTTGGCAGCTAGTGCATATCCGTATCCTTGATCAACTCCGGTATCTGAGTTTTCTATTACTTGGTGTTGATTAAAACCTTCTCTTGTTTCTATTACTCTCCAACGTTCACTAGCATCTTCATCAACCCAAAGTCTAGAAATACCTTGCTTGTAATTTTGTATAAGATCACTAGCAGCTTCATAACCATCTACCCTTACACTTACAAATTTAGATATAATATCATTAGTAACAGTTGCACTTTCGCTAATTTCTGCGTTATCAATTGTTACTATGTTATTGAGGATTTTTGTAACCTTAGTAAAGATTGCAATATCTTGACCTTCGTCATTTTTATATTCAACGCCAATTATTTCGCCTACTGTTAAACCATTAGGAATAGTAGCAAATTGCAGTTGTCTAGTATCACCGTCCTCTAGTACTGCTTCTAATCTAATTTCTTCTTGAAGGAATGTGTACACATTCCAATCTTGTCCTACATTTCCTACCCAGACAAAATCTTTATGACGTATTTCAGAATATTCTATATTAGCTATCGAATCATACTCGTCAATTACAAACTGCACATCTTCGTTATTGACATAACCGCTGTTTTTTATAAATGTTTCTTTGACATATTTTGTAGGGAACGGCTTATGGTCATATCCTTCTGGACGTAAGAAAACTTCAAATGGTTTTATTCTATAAACTAAATCAGTTTCGTCACCAGTTGTACTATTAACTAGTTCAACACTTTGTGGTTGTAATTTAAATTTAGATTCGTCTAATATAAACTCAACTTCGTCAAATCCTTCAGCTGCTCCATACTGTCCTGCTTTAATTGCCCACTCTTCATAAAACTCTAAACTATCTTTGTCAGCACTACCTAGAACATCAAACAATTTTGTAAGTGCATTCTTTGTACCTTTATCTTGGATCATACCTTGATAAAATTTATACTGACTTACATCATCATTAATAATATTTGCTAGATAATCTCTATTTTGATATCCGATTAAATGCTGTGCAAATTTTTGCTGTTCTGTATCAAAATTGTCAGTATCTAGATCATAAAAATCTGCAAACTGATTTACTTTATACTCAAAGTTTGGTATAAGTTTCATCTCAGGCGAGTCTTTTAACAATGACCAATTACGAGATTCAAAGTTTTCTGTACCTGGTACTTTGTTAATAGAACTATAATAAAATTCTTTATATTTTACAATCTCGCCGATTGCATAATCCTTCCACGGTTCCCATTCACTTATTGTTGCATTATCAAATATAAAGCCAGGAATATTTAAACTACCGTCCCAGTTACCTGTTCTATAGCCTAAGACTTTGATACGTTGCTGTCTGTATCCTGGTTCTTGATCGTATATGATGTCACCGAACACTGTTTTGTTGTCAATAATAACAACGTGTTCTTTTTGAACTAGGGATAATCTAACAGCAAAAATTCCATCTTCAGTTGCTTTAGGTCTTACACAAAACTCTTGTGGATTTTCTCTGGTAAGTGAAACGTTTTGCGGTTTTAGTTTTTTTCCGTCTGCTTTTAAAATACTATAACCATAGAACGTATCATAAATGTCGTCAACTATAGCGTATTCTGACTTGAACTTAATTTTAAATGCTCCAGGACTTAGAGTAATAACACTGCCTGCGCCCCAGTTTTGTGTGCTCCAGAACATAAATTCTTTTGCACTTGTTTCCCAATTAGATATAAATTCACTTTCAGGAGAAAAATAATCAAATACAAATCCTTCTGCTTCTAAATAATGTCCATAAGATAATAAGAAATCAACTACATCTTGTATAGAATCTAATACTGTTCCGTAAGGAACTCTTTCTACATTATTTTTAAAGGCTTTTCTAAAATACGCTTCGCGGCCGCCTTCTGTTGGTAGCTCAGGAATTTTAGCAAATTTACTTTCATCAAACTGTGTACCACTTTTATGTGATTCTAATACTCTGTAATAAGAGTTTTGGTGTTCAACTATTAATCCAGTAGTATAAGTTTTTTCTTGATCCCAATTAACAAAACTTGCAGTTATTCCGCCAATTCTAATCACAGGATCATTTTGAAGAGGAATAGCACGATTTATATTAAAGTATGGTGTTTCTCTATCGTACCCTTTTACAATAAATCCGTTACTTTGTTTTTCTACAATTACACCACTATAAGTAATATTTTTAACAGGCGCACTTGTGTTTAATGCAATCTTATAATTTTCTTCAGGAATAAAAACGTTTCCTTTATTTGTTGGCGTTCTACTATCAAGAATTAATTTAAATTTATCTTTGTTAGTATATCCTCCAACTTTAAAACTAATTAAATTATTAATGCTTTTTAAGTTATTTTTATATTCTTTAAATGGTAATTCTACACTTGCAGAAATATAATCAAAAACGTAATTAATTAATCCTGCTGAATAAATTCTTGTTTCTTCATTTACACTATTAGGAAAAACAATATCGTCTAAGTTTATATTAGTATTGTTCTTTGCATAATTAATTTGATTAGACGTTCCTCTAAATTGTCGTTGTCTATCAAATATTGTAGCAAACGCCCTGGCTGGCTGATTTAAAACAATAGATGTGATTAATGAAAATGGATATTCAGAACTTCTACGCCACGCTGTTTCAACCGGGCTGTGATCACCAAACTCAAAATTTGCATCGAGATCTGTTGTGTTGTAAGATTTTATAAAACTACTTAAAATAGGACTTACCAGATTGCCGTCTTCGTCAACAGGAATGTGAGTTGTAATAAATTTACGAGCATACTTTTTATAAATGACACCAGACGTGCTAGGGTCTCTAATCATACCTGCTTCGATATCTTCCCACATTAACAAGTTATTACTAGTATACGGAGCTTCGCCGTATTGCTCGTCCCACCAACTTGGCTTGATTGTAAATCCTAGCATTTCCCAAGGATGAGTATGCGGACGATCTGTATCGTATGCATATTTGTAAACTGCTCGCCAATAACCGTGTACAGGTTTCTCACCTACATCTACCATACCTGTGTGGTTAAAGGTAAACTGATTTTCTCTTAGGTAAGAAGGATTCTTGGTATAATCATCATCAACAAGTTGCAACCACTGCACAAAGTCACTAATTGTACTGTCATTTATTTGCTGTTCTGTTAATCCTGTTTCTCTAGAATATCCTGGTACATAGTCTTCAATACAAAACACCTTAGGATCATATTTTATTTTTATATTGTTGAAAATTCTTTTTTCTAATTCTAATAATAAGTCATCACGGAAGTCTCCGTATGCAATAGTAATACTGCCGTCGTGTCCTTGAATTACTGTTTGTGGTTCTAAGTAAGTATCGTCCGTCATTAGTTGTGGCTCATACTTAGGATATAATCCTAGTTTAGTAGGAGTAGGGGGAATATAAGAACCATTAGTAGTTTCATATTCGTAAATATCTAGGACATCTCCTTGTGCCTTTGTAGCTGTTACAATTACAAATCCTTGATTGTTAAATGTATAATCTTTTCCATAAACTAATTGCGTTTCATTAAGATATACTTGAACCGCAGTATCACTTAAACTGTCAATATCAAACACTCGGTTAAGTGCAAAGAAATTATTATCGGGATCAAATATTTCTGTAGTATTGCGAACTGCACCAGTGAATGGAACCATATCACTAAAGTAATAAGGCATAGTGCTGACTTTATCTTTTGCCATTTCGTTAAGAATTGCGTCAACGTGTTTTTTTACAGGTCCACTAAATCCTAAACTTGTAGCGATCTGTATAAATGATCTTTTAAATTTTCCGTATTCTCTTCTTGCAAATTTAAGAGCCTTAATAACATTTGCTTCTCTATTTACAATGTGATACATAGGAATATTAAGAGGTGCCGAATGTTTTACAATTCTCTTACCATATTGAGAAAGTGGACCTAAATCTCTTAAATTACTTGTACCAGGGAATGCGCCAGCAAAATTATCAAGTTCCTCTACAATAGTACTTACGTGATCGTTAACTTCGCCTAATGTAAATTCGTTAATATTTTTATTGAGAGGATTTTTTTCAAGATTACTTGCTATCTCATATTTGCCGTTTTCAGTTTTTTCAGCAACAGAATTTGTTTTAATAATAATATTGTCGCCGATTTCCAATGGCCTGTTAAATTTAATTGTAAGATTAGAATTAGCATCCTGTGAAGTTGTATAATCTATATCTTTAAACTTTAAACTGTTATTCAAATAAACACGTAGCCACAGGTCATCTAATAATGCACTATTTTCATATACATCTACTGTATAAAAAGTTCTTGTGTTATCATTTACATATTGTCTAATTACAGGTTGTGAACTTAACCGTTTTGCAGTAGTCCAACCATTTAAAACTTCCCACGTATTTCTGTCTGTATATTTTCTAATATATCCTTCACTGATATTTACAGACCTAGGTAATTGATTATCAATTGCATATGAAACTGTATCTTGTAAAAAATTACACTTAAATACAATATCACCTACGTTTTCAATACTTCTATAGGATAATGGAAATCCTAATTCTACATCAGTATTAGCATTTCCTCTTTTATACGAAAATAACTCTGTACCAGTAAAGGTCGATGAATCAAAATATTCTTTATCAGAATAACTATAACCCCTAACGTCGAACGCATCAAACAAAGGCTGCTGATTTAGTGTTGTTTTTTGTTGTGCAGTTTTCCAAACGCTTCCATCAAACCAAAGCATATTACCTTTGAATATTGTGCCTTGTTTACAAAGTAAAACTTCATTTTCTAAAGGTTTTGTGTCGTTGGTTTCTTTTAAAGTAATCTGTCGTGTGTTTCTAAAATTAATAAATTCTACTTCAAATATTTTTCCAGTAACTAATGGATCAGTATCTGCTGTAAACAGCACTCTCATTCCATTTGTTAAATCAACATCGTCAATGTTATAACCCTGCGATCCTTCAACTGTACTAAAAACATCTGTAGTAAAATTATCTACAACATCTACACTTTTCTTTATTTGTGTACCATAATTAAATAGTTTTAAATTTGCCTCAAATTCTATAATAGGTCTCGTTGCACGAGAAGTTTGATCAAGATCAATTGGCTGCTTGTTAATTTCTGCACTTTTTTCAATTACTGTTTTATGAAACCATCTATTATACTTTGACCATAAATTACCGTCTTGGCTAGCTCTGTTAATAGTAATATAATCTTTATTAACAGGATAACCTATAGCTTCAGAAAATGGTAGTTCGTCAAATCCTTCTACATCAAAATCGACTGCTAAATCTGTTGTATAAGAACTAGGAACATTTAAATCTGTCTCCGACATAAGGACAATTTTGTCTCCTACTCCTTCAACGTACCAAAATCCTTCTCCATATTTTTCCGGAGTAACTTTGCCTACAAATTCTAGCTTCATACCGTTAGATAATTCTACACCCGATTCACTTGTATAAGTCTTTGTTCCTAAAATTTCTTGTTCAACATCTATTGATGTTGCTTCAACTATATCAAGTACATTAATAGTTCCACTTGCAAATAAGTCGTTGTCTGACATATAATAAATTAAGTCAGGAGTATCTGCTGCTAGTTCTACTTCAATTGTACCGCTTTCTACACTTTGTTGACTAACTGAATTTTTTAAATTAAATGTTGTATCTAAGTCCCAGAAATCTAAATTTAGTGTATCATTTGCAACGTGTTCATTTGTACAAATGTAGATTCCGCCTTGATAATTTACTTTATCGCCAACTAAGTAGAGTACATTAGGTTTAAAAATAGGTGCTGTATCTTTTCTAGTTCTAAACGATAACGGATTACCAGGTGCGTCAATTTCAAAAATATACTTAATGCCTCTGAATAAAGTTAATACAGGATTTTGTGTCAGTCCGTCTGGAGTAAAAACATAGCCATAGTGTTCTCCGTTATCTACTGCTGTTACTTTAATAGTTTTTACTACATTATCCTTTTCGCCAGCAATTTGCACAGGGCGAGGTCCATTAGGTAACCAATAGTATTCTCTGAAGTTTACAAACTTATCCCAATCAATATTTGGATTCCAAGCATAATACTCTTGTCTATTAAGCAAACTATGATCTTTTACACTCGAACCGAGAGAACGTAACTGATTAATATAATCATTGTAGTCTGCATAAAAGTTTATATTATTAAGATCGTCTTTGATTACAACCGACGGTTCAAACTGATAATCTTCTCTGCTTTTAGAAACATCGCCAACATAAAAGTCGTCTTTCTGATAACCTTTGGCTTCTTTTTGACCAAAGTAACCATTTAACTTTTCTGCAATGCCAGGTTGTATTAACTGGTCAATTGTGCTTGAAAGAAATTTGTTATTAACCTGTGTTCTAAAATACCTAGGTAAATGGTCTGCACTTTTTCTTTTTTCAGGTTTCCCTGCTGGCAAATTAGTAGGGTTTTGATCGTCATTATATGCCATTAGTAGCTAAGGCCTCCACTAGTTGATCCGGTCGTTGTGCTTGAATTTACGTTTGTGCTGCTTTGTATGCCTGTAGATGTCGAAGTAATGCTTGTTACTACAGCACCACTTGACTTTAATCTACTAGCAGTAATTGCGTCAATTATTTCTATATCTTCAACAGTTGCACCACTGATAAAAATTTCATCTGACTCTGACTTAATTTCTTGTAACGAACCATATGCTTGATTGTCTTGCACAGGAACAATTACAAAAGTAACAAGATTCGGAGACATTGAACTCATTACGTAATTTGATAATTCAGAAAAGTAAAACTTTTCTCCAAAATCCCAGTTATCAAGTGCAAAAAATTTATTGATTGCACTGACTACACCTGATTTAATTTCGTTGTCGTTTAATACTAGTCCCGGGTTTTTTACAATTTTAAATGTTGCTTGCAAATCTTCTTTAGCCTTGTTACCAAATAATACTTTGTACTTAACTGGATGATAAATGATTTCATCACTAAGTGATTTAATCTTGTTTAATGTGGCACCATAAGAAATAAACAAGTTATCGCTGCTAGGCGGCAATGGTTTATTTTCAAGATTTCCATCTAACCATTGTCTAAACGATGTGTCATATCCTCTAGTCAACAAATAAGTATCAATAATATTACTTGCACTAGGATCAATTCTACTGTTTTGATCAGCAGCGTGTACATACTGGAATTTTAATCCGTCTCGTCCAACTGCTGCTTTATAATTTGTCGAGATAGTTAACGTAGTAGTTGCAGCATTAAAAACTTCAAAGATATCTTCTTCTAGATAATAAAGAAGATCTCCGTCTTGGTATGTGCTTAACGGTGCTCTATTAGACACTGACTGTAAAATAAGTTGTGTAGGATCTCTAAAAATAGTATTTCTATCTACATATTTGTAGTCTTCTACACCGTCAGTTGTTGTGCTTTTTTGTAAAAATACTAACTTAGTTAGTGGCGAAGTTTCTTCATCTACAATATCATCAAATATTTCTGGATTATCAACAACACCGTCGTCATCGTCATCAAAGAAACTAACTTGTATTTTTTTTGAATCTACATAACCTTCAGCATCTCTGTACTCTTCAACTATCTCCCATAGATAATCTATATTAAATGGATATTCTGAATTAGGTTTATTATTAATATTTAAAATATTAATTTTGTCTTTAACAATTTTACCGGTTTTATTATTGTAAATTTTGTCACTACTGTCGTAATAAAATCTAATGTCTTTATCACTTTCAAAAACATATCTCATAGCACGATACGTAATAGTATATTTTTCGCCGTCTGTATTAAACTTTAATAGCCAACTTGCATCTAGTTGCTGGTTAGTTGTATCGCCTGTTTTACCTGTACTAAACTCACTGTTTGCAGATAAGTTATTTTCGGTAATAAGTCTCCACTCACCGTCATTCCTAGAAAATCTTAAACCAAATGTTCTATATGAAAATATTTGTGCAGTAAGTTGAGCTTTTACATCGTCTGTAAGAGAAGACGGTAAAGCAGTTCTAATTTCTGTAAGTCTAGAACCTGTTGGAATACTGTCATTGAATACAATTGGTCCTGAACCATCATCTTGTATTTCTGTGCCGTCTCTTACAACACTTATAACTTTAACCCATTTGTAACTAGTACCTCCTCTAAAATCAGGTACACCTGATTCTAACTTACCGTTAAGGAAATGAAACCCTTCTGGTGGAATAAATTTAAGTAAAGAATTTGGTTTTACAAACTTCATATTTGAACCAGTAAATGTGCCTACTTTAATTAGAACACCTGCAGAATTAGTCATTCTACCTGTAAAGTTGTTTGTATCTGCTGTAAACTGTTCCCAAGTAGCACCTAAATCTTCTACTAGTAATTTAGGAAATTGGTCATAATAATAGTTTCTTACTTTAATACTGGATAAAATTGGTTCGATTGTGTTTACAATTTGTCCTTCAATATCTGTCAGTGTTTCGAAATCAAAACTTGTTTTTGTTGATAGGTAATTTTTATAAACTGCACCATCTGTTCCAAATAAATTTGTAGTAGAATATTTGCCAGTTGCATCGACTAAGTCAAAGTTTCTACTTATACCGCTAGATGTTCTGTTTACGCTTTTTGCTTTTACAATTTCTTGGCTTGTTGTTAATGGTCCAATTTGATAATCTTCGGCTGTTACCATTCTGTTTTGTGTATAATATGAAGCAGGAGCATTTTTCTTAATACTTGCATTTGTTTCAGAAATAGTTGCATTATCAACAGTGTTTTTTAGTTCAAGTGTAATGGTAATTGTTTCTGCTGTACCGGCTCTAGACACATAAGGAATACGAACTGCAATTCCTCTTAAATTATCAGGTGAAACAATTAATCTTTGATTTTTACTTGTTCTATAATACACACGGAAATTACCTTGAGGTAAATTGCCAAACACACCGTCGGCAAAAATTAAACTAATTCTATCTTCAATGCGTGTTAGCACACTATAGATATTTCGAATACCTTTGTTTAAACTATTATAGATAACATTGTTGCCTTCTACTGCTTCAACTTTAGTCCAAAGTTCTTGCTCGTTGCCTAAGCTATCTAATTTATATAACCATATGTCGGTGTTGTTTACATTACGTGCATCAACTGCAACTACTTGGCTTGTAGACGGGCTGTCTACGTTAAACTGTCCTTGGTCCATAGTTCCTTGTCTAAAGTGAGTAAAGAAACCGGAGTTAGAGCTTGCTACGCCTCGGCCATCATCCCTGTAAAGAAAAGCAAAATTATTACCAGGGAACGGAGCTTCTTCAACAATGTCCGTATCTGTAATGTCTGTACTAACTACTTCGAATGCAACAGTTTTACCGTCAACTGTTTTTGAAAAACTATACACAGGAACTTCTGTGTTTGTAGAATTCATACGATACTGTTCAGTAGGAATTCCACTAATTGTTTCTGTTTTAACAGGACGACCGAATGTTCCATTTACTGGCAATGCAGCATTCATTACACGAATAAATTGTTCGTACCAATCTGGATTGCTAGGATCGTTCCATTGGATTGTTTGTTCTGATAAATTTAATCCGTTGCTGTCAGTAATTTCTTCTGTTGTACTAACTGCTTCAATTTTTAAAAGGCCGTTTGATGCTTGATTACGTTTAGGATTATAGGAAAGCAATCTTGCTAAACGTAGTACACTTTCACGGCGTTCTGCTAGTTCTAAGAAGTTTTCTCTTGCATTTAAGTCAATACGGAAAGCAATATTTTGACCTAAAAATGCAATCATATCTATTAATGCTAGATATTCACTTGATTCAATATAGTCGTTAAAATCTTCTGGGTAATTTTCTCTTAAATAAGAGATCATTGTACGTCTTAGATTATCAAAATCATAAGACTTAAAATCTGCATTTCGAAAGGATTGATAAACTTTTTTCCAGTCTTCTGCAAGTAGTAATCTATTTTGTCTATCTGTGGATGACATTTTGTGCTTTCCTCGTTATAATGTATTTATTCGCTTTGATTAAGTGCGTACTTTATCTTATGCAAGGAAGCCAGCATCTTCATCAAACTTTAATCGCATTGTTTCTGATATATTGTAAGGCAAATAAGTTAATGTACATTCAATTTGTATTCCGCTTTCATATGTCGATACTGTAATGTCATCAACATTTGCTCTAGGATCGTAATTGATTATCCTAGATACATTTTTAATAATTGCATCTCTCAATTGATCAGTGAGTGGTTCAAACAATATATCCCAAATAATAGTTCCAAACTCAGGATCGCTTAATTTTTCACCTTGTCTAATATGAAAATTATTAATAATATCCTGTTTGATTAGTTCAATGTCATATAATACCCATTCAGATGCATCAGGGTTAACGGTACTAATACCTCTGTAAGCTCTTGACTCGGGAACAACTTCTTGTTTCTGATTGCTAGGAACAACAATTTGCTTATATATGTTTTTTTCTTGTGTGCTCATACTGTATTTACCCTACGTTAAAATTGACTAATTGTCGTTTACCATCTACTTCTTGTACTCGTAATTTAGAACCATCTGACATTGTAACAGTTTCATTTGCTTTATATTTTCCCGAACCTACGTCTGCAACAATTTGTCTATCTGTAGAATTTCCGTATTGTCCTGTATTACTAGATGCCGGAATTGCTGTAGGTAAATTTCCTTTAGCAAGAGTAGTTCTTAAATCAAGTAAATTTGTTGTTGACGCTGTTAAGTCAGAAATAGCTCCTCCCCCTACTTGTTTGATCGAATTTAAAGTACCGGGTCCTGCTATACTATCTATTGCACCTACAATGCTTTGTCCTAAACCAAACGTAACTTGTTTTCCTGCATCAACTACAGCATTAATAAGGCCACCAACACTTGATGAGTTTATTGATTCTTTTACAGCCGAAACTGCATTTGCTATATCTGTAGGTAATCCTTTTTTTACTTCTGGCTTTTTAACTACGCCCTTATCAGTTGTGGTCGGTGCTTCTTCTGCTTCTGGAGGTTGAGTGTTGGGCGTTTCTCTCACATCTCGTTTTGTATTTTTCTTAAATGTATCTGGTGTTTTTGCAGGAGTTGCTTTAGTTTGTTCTTCTTCTTTACTATCTGTTTTTTCAGGAGTAAATGATGTAGGATCTAAATTTTCGTGGCCGTCCCACGGTTCGTGTTGCGGAACTCTAGAAGGTATATTTGCTTCTGTTGCAGCCGTTGCTGTTGCAGCAGCTGGTCCGTTCATATGAATATTTGCTGCGGTTTCTACGTGATTGCCTGTTGCACTAATATTGCTCGATCCTCCTACTGTAATTTTGCCATCAGTACCTGCTTTAATTTCCCAATTTGTTGCAGCGGTTTCGTAAATGTTCTTGCCTGCATTAGTGTGTATATCTGCTGTTGCGTTAGTAAAGATACTGTTGCCAGCTGTTGTATGAATATCTCTCCCTGCTTCAAAGTTAATATCTCTGTCTGCTTTGAAGTTTAAGTCGTTTTCTGTGTGTACGCTAATACTGTCTTGTGCATAGATATCAATTTTTCCATTACTTGTTAATTCTATCCAAGTTGTACCTCTTGCATTAGCAATGTAAATTAAGTCTTCTGTATTGTGCAGCAAAATTTGATGCCCTGTGCGAGTTCTTAAACGCACAAGTTCATTATGTGGCAATGTAGGATCACCGCCTTTTTCACCACCTTCAACATTTATATAAACTGGTGGTCCTTCTTTAGCAGGAGTTTTACGTATTAGTGTTGCATCACCGTCATCAAACACAAGACTAGATCCGCCCAAACGATTCTGAGGTACAGGTGTCTGTGCAAAATTTTCACCATAGTTTACTCTTGGTGCTCCTGGTCTTTTATCCTGAGGTCCTGGACTACTAAAACCCATTACAGCACTTGGCAATTCTCTCCTTGCACTAGTGCTTGTTAGACCTCGTATTTCGTCTTCAATCAAACCCTGTTCTGTTAATGCATTAACTGCATCTTCATTAACAGGTTTAATAAATTGTGTACTATCTCGCCCCTTGCCGTCTTCTAACTTTTTGTTATATTCAACAACAGGTAGTTTTTTTGTTTTATCTTTGCTGTTAAATGTACTAGAAACCCAAGGGTCAGGTGTCATAATATTTGTATGATCTTCCGGAATACATCCTAGCCAAAAACCTTCTCCACCTTCAGAAAATATAACTAAAACTTTTGATCCAATATCCGGTGGCACACCCCACCATCCGTAACTGCGTTGACTGTTGGCTGCACCTTCATTTTTTGAAGTTCCTTCTAATGATGTTACTCCGTGAAAAGGAGTAAGGTATCTAACAGGTAAAATTTGACCTGGTGCATTTGTAGATTGTCCTGAATTACTTGCAGTTAGAATTTCTACTTCTAAATTACCCATATATGTACTGTCAAGGTGATTTCTAACTATTGCAATTACTGGTTGAGATGGAAATTTTTCTTTAAATCCGGCGTTAGTTGTACGTTCTATTTGATTCTTATTAACTTTATCCATCTTATGTAGAATCTCCTGTTAGTGCAGATGATATATCATTAGCTTCTTGTGTTGCTGAGGTTGAAGCAACTGTTTGAGTATTTAAGGCCGATGTTATAGCATTGTCTACTAGTTTTGGCGGAATAATTGGGGTTGATAACGCTGAGGATATTGCATTTCCAGCTTCTGCTATTCCTGCATCAAGTGCAGCAACACCGTTATTTAATGCACTACTAATAGGATTAGATGCAAGAGCTGCACCTATTTCGTTAATTGCACCTTGAATGTCTCCCTCTAACTTAGCCAAAGGTGCAGCAGCTTTGCTTGCTAGAGGTGAAATTATAGCATCAAGTCCTTTTTCAATTACTGCTTCGATTGCAATATCTAATGGCTGCGCTCCAGTATCCTCTGGTTGATTTCTACGTCTAATTGTTTTAAGTTTTTGTGAAAATTGATTTCCACTAAAAGTATGTGTAACTTGTGTAACTTGATATAATCCACTAAATGCACCAACTGCTTTTTGACCACCTGCTGGAAACTTCATAAATCCTGGATCTCGTGTATCTACAGGTGTTCTAAAGTTAACAATAATATCTACTTCAGAAGTTTGATAATCCATTGTGCCGTCTGTTGTTATGTTTAAGCCTGCACTCTTACCGTTATAATTTCCAAATCCACTGTCTGCAATATAATATGGATCTCCCCATATTTCTAATTCAATTGTTACTAAATCAGTTTCACTGTTTACGATAGCATCATTAAAAGATCTTGCAATTTGATTCTCTGGATGGGATTGAACTCCGGAACCTGATTCGCCAGTGTTTGTCTTAGAAACACCTTTGCTTTTTGAAACACCTGCTGTTGAAGAATTTGTAGTATCGCCGTCTCCTACGCCGTGTACAGGCGCTTGTACTGCTGCTGTAATTGCGTTTGCACCTTGTGTTTTTTGAGCCTTTCCTAATTGTCCCATATCTTGCGCTAGTGCGTTGAAGAATGCTGTGTTAATATCAATTTCAAAATTTATAATATCGTCATTTTCACCAGTGTACATATAATCATATTTTTTTACTGCATTCTTTCTTAGATTTTGATAACCCGGAGGAGCAACAGTAGGCGATGAAATTCTAGCAACGTGTGTTTTGTAAGGTACAATTTTGTAAACAAAAACTTTTGCTCCTTCACCAGTTTGTGCAACATTGTCATTTCCAGGAATAAGATATACATCTGTTTCGATCTTAAACCAAGTTTTCATTCCATTACTATCTGGTTGCTCTGTAACAAATTTTCTAGCATAATCCGAAAGCAATATTACTTCTTCAATAATTGTTTGTATCTTTGTACCAGATGCAAAATTAATTCTTCTACCTTCGTCACTTACTTTAATATTTCCTCTCTGAAATACTCCTGGTGCTTTTTCTTTATTTTCTGTAAATGCAGGTTTTCCAAAGTATTGCTTTCCTTCGTCTAGAAAACTTTTTACAATTTTGGATTTACCTATATCATTTACATTTTCTTCCTTTTCAGCAGCTTCTCTAATTGACTCACCAATTTGACTACGTTTAACTACAATACCTAAAATCTTACTTAATTCAGCATCAAAGTCTGCAGGAACTTCGCCGCCTTCTATACCCGACAGTTGCTCAAATAATTCTTGTTTTTTCTCTTCGCTTAATCCGCCTGCTCCGCTGCTATCTTTTGAACTTTGAGTTGTAGCACCTTTATTATTATCAGTTGCACCTGTGCCTGCACTTGTAGCACTTGTAAGATCTGTAGGGAACATTATAACATATTCGTCTGCAACTTTTTTGTTACCAGACTTTACTTGTTCTTGTTCTCTAGTGTTTAGAATTGTTGCAAGACTTTCTGGACCTGTTTGTAGAAACTCTACAAGTGTAGAACCTTTTATGTCAACTGCTACTTGTGTTTGCTGTACTTCGTCAGCAAGTGCAATTTCATTGTAAGGTACAGCAGTTACTTGGTATGTGCTACCTCCTTCAGATACATCAAATGTAACATTTGAAAGTTGCATTGGAATCATTCTTTTAGAGCGTGTATCTTTAAATGATCTGCCGTTGTCGTCCCAACCAATAAAATCAATTTGTAACAAATACACTGCTTCCAGATAGTTTACATAACCTGCTTTTGCGGCTGCAATATGCAATGTCTGTAAAAATAATCCCATACTGTATGGTTCTAATACTTCAAAACTTATATTTGTTGCATTAGTTTGTTTTGTAGTGTCCGAAGGTGTAATAAGACTTTTTACTTCTAGGTTATCCATAAAGTATTCGCCAGTTATCCCTGCTGCACGTTCTAGTTGAGTTCTAACTTGTCTATTGCCAGTTCCTCCAGTTTGTAATACAATGACATCAGGACCATAAAGTCTGTAAGTTGTGTCAGGTGAATTAAATGAATCTTTTTTAATTGCTCCAAAAGTAAAAACATAGTTGTAACTTGCAAATTTGTTTAGAGGATTTTTTTGAAGGCCGCCGCCAAAACCGCCACCGCCAAGCAAACCTCCTAACAGTCCGCCTACAGGAGACGATGCTAACGCACTACTAATTGCATTTTCTGCAAATCCGGTTGGATTTGCCAACGCTGCTGAAATGTCGTTTACTGCACCTTTAACATCAGCAACAGGCCCTGATAACGCTGCACCTATTGGATTGACAGTTATGTTTGCTGATGTTGCTAACGGAGAAGACAACGCATTGGTTATGTCGTTACCTAACTGATCAGCACCATCTTGAAAGTCCTGACCAGCTTGACTTAGTCTAGCTTGTAAATTTTGCGGTTCAGGCATTTATCCTCCTAATTGTGCTGTTATGTTTCTTTCTTTTGGTAGATATATTTTTGTTCCTGGTACAAAATCATAAACAGGATCTTTTAAAACATTCATATTGCGCTGTGCAAATACCCACCAATATCTTCTATCCCCGTACAAGTCGTATGCTAATAAATCTGGTCTGTAAGTATATTGCGGTTCAATTTCATAAACAATATCATCGTTTTCAGCAGGCACTGGTCTGATATTTAAAATTCCAAGATATTGCCCGTTTACTTCTCTAGTGTCTTTGTAAAGACTTCTATCATCATAGTTTGCCATTATAAATATCCATCTCCGCCTAGAATGTATCCACCGCTTACAAACTTATCAAGACTAAATTTGTTAACTTTATCTCTGCTGTATTGTGGCATTAGTGCAACAGATATTTCTGACCTTGCTGGCGCATAAGATCCGTTAAACCCTACGCCTGCTGGAATATAATCTACATCTGACGGAAGTGTTACGTTAAAGTTTTGTACAACAACAGGTACTTGATTAAAAACATAGTCCCCGTATCCATTTAGTTTTACAACAGGCGGTGGAGAACCTTTGTTAGCACTTTCCCCATATGCCATTTTTGTAACTGATTTTAAAAAATGCACTGCTGCAACCCAATATTCTGCTTCTTTAGAATTTTCAACTGTAAATTCACCTGTGATAGTAAACTGATCCACTTGTGAACTAGTGTAAATGTGGAAGGGATAATTACTATGTGTAGGCTGTAGTGCATTATAATTTGCACTATGAGTAATAAATACTTGCGGCGTATACGGAAACACCATAGAATTTTGTGTTTCTTTCAGCGGCGCTAACAACGAACTACTAGCATATGCACCTCCAGGAGGTAATGAAATCCTAACACGCCAATCTGCATTAGTACCTGTATCCCAAGATCCAGCAGTGAACGATCCGTCATTATTTGGATTGGCTCCTGGCAAAAGATTAAATGTTCTTAACACACGACCAAAGTTTGTATCTGATACTTCGTCTATAAGATTTTGCTTTGCCTTGTTAACAACTTTGTTGCCTAAATTTTTTAAAAAGCTCATAATTACTCTCCTATGCTATTATTTAGTTGACTTTTTAAACAGAGTATATTATAATGTATATAACATTTAGGAGCCCAAATGAGAAAAGTTAATTACCTTAACAATAAAGACCTTTTATTAGAGATACATAAGTCTAAATCGTCGTTTTCAAGTTTTGTCGATGACGAGTATGCCAATTATGACATAATTTTACCGAGCGTAGACAAGATAAACATTAGAACTATTGCAGAAGCTAAGAGAAATAAGGCAAAACGGCTTTCGCAAGAAGCATATCAGGCTGCAAAAGAAGCAGGCAAGCGAGTAAAACAAGCAGATTGCGAAGTTGACTACAAAAAAATCACAAAAGAAGAACTAATCTTCCGTATTATGACATATGATCATATTCCAGAAGAACCAGGACGCAAGAAGAACCCTAAAACAGTAGCAGATACAAAAACAAAACTAAATTTTCCCCCTTTTCAACATTACAAGTTTGACGAAAATGACAAAATTGTTTGTGTAGGCAAAAGTCACTGGGAAGGTGGTATGGAAAATGGCAATTTTGTTCTTAAAAAGGGACAAGCCACTGATAAACTTGCAAGAATGTGGATGAAGTTGTGTGAAAGATACGCAACACGAGGAAATGTGAGAGGATATACCTATAATGATGAAATGCGAGGACAAGCGATACTGCAACTTGCTCAAATTGGTCTACAATTTGATGAATCTAAGAGTAACAACCCGTTTGCTTACTACACAGCGGCAGTCACAAACTCATTTGTACGTATTATCAACATTGAAAAACGCAATCAAAACATTAGAGACGACATCCTTGAGATGAATGACTTAACTCCAAGCTATACAAGACAAGCACAGGGTGAATGGGAAGCTGCTGTGAAAAGAGAAAGTGAAAAATAAAGGTTGACCTCTGTTATAAAAGACGTTATACTAATACACACTAAGTATGGAGATAATTTTTGTTTAAGAAAGCAGCGGTCTTTACCGATATTCACTTTGGTTTAAAAGGCAATAGTAAAGTACACAACGACGATTGTGAAGAATTTGTTGATTGGTTTATTGAACAGGCCAAAGACAACGGATGCGAAACCGGAATCTTTTGCGGTGATTGGCATCATAATCGAAATAGCCTTAATCTAACAACTATGGATGCTACTATCCGTTGTTTAGAAAAATTAGGCAAAGCATTTGATAAGTTTTATATGTTTGTAGGCAATCACGACTTATACTACAAAGATAAGCGTGATGTAAGTTCTACAATCTTTGGCAGACACATTCCAGGTATTACACTAGTCGACGAAATCTACGAAGAAGAAGACGTTTGTCTTATTCCTTGGTTAGTAGGCGACGAATGGAAGAAAATAGAAAAGATCAAATCCAAATATATGTTTGGTCATTTTGAACTTCCTAGTTTTTATATGAATGCAATGGTACAAATGCCAGATCACGGAGACTTAAAAGCAGAACACTTTAAGAATCAAGAGTATGTCTTTAGTGGGCATTTTCATAAAAGACAAGTACAAGGTAAGATTCACTATATTGGTAATGCTTTCCCTCACAACTATGCTGACGCTTGGGACGACGAGCGTGGTATGATGATACTAGACCGAGAAAATAATAAAGAGCCCGAGTACATCAATTGGTGGAATTGTCCTAAGTATCGAACAACCACATTAAGCAAACTATTAGATCCTGAAAACGATATTATTAAACCTAAAATGTATTTGCGTGTTACTATTGATGTACCCATCAGTTACGAAGAAGCACAGTTTATCAAAGAAACTTACATTAGTCAACACAACTGTCGCGAACTTACACTAATTCCGCAAAAACAAATCGAAGAAATTACAACAGACTTAGATATTTCAGCATTCGAAAGTGTAGACGAAATTGTATCTAAAGAAATTACTGCAATTGATTCAGAAAACTTTAACAAAAAAATGTTGTTAGACATTTACAATGAGCTATAAATGATAAAAGTAAAAGATCTCACAGTAAAAAACTTTATGAGTGTGGGCAACCAGACTCAAGCCGTTGACTTTAACAAGGAACGGTTAACGTTAGTGTTAGGTGAAAATCTCGATCAAGGAGGTGACGATTCTGGCTCACGAAACGGTACAGGTAAAACCACGATAATCAATGCATTATCCTACGCCTTGTACGGCCAAGCACTAACAAATATCAAGCGGAATAACCTTATCAACAAGACGAACTCTAAAGGTATGGTTGTTTCGCTTGATTTTGAAAAAGATGGAGTCGACTATCGTATTGAACGTGGTCGGTCTCCTACTTTTTTGAAATTTTTTGTAAACAATCAGGAACAAGAAGCTGATGACGAATCGCAAGGCGATAGTCGTAAAACACAGGAAACAATTAACACACTGTTAGGTATGAGTCACGATATGTTTAAGCATATTGTAGCACTTAATACCTACTCTGAACCGTTTCTTAGTATGCGGCAAAACGATCAACGTGCTATTATTGAGCAGTTATTGGGTATTACTATCCTCAGCGAAAAGGCAGACACCCTAAAAGAGCAAATTAGGCAAACAAAAGAATCTATTACACAAGAAACACTTAAGATTGAAGCAATACAAACTGCAAATAGCAAGATCGAATCGACCATTACTAGTTTACAAAGTAATCAGAAGGCGTGGTTAGCAAAACGTACTACCGATGTTATGAAGCTCAAAGAAGGAATTGACGAACTAGAGCATCTAGATATCGAAGTAGAGCTAGAAGCACACGAAAAACTGCAAAATTGGAATGAACATAACAATGCAATCAATGCTCTTAGGAAAGAACTTAGCACCCTTGAGCCAGCATTACAACGTGCTGACAAGTCTGTAACAAAAGTTAATAAAGATATTGCAGAATTAGAAGACGCAGTGTGTTACACTTGTGGTCAAGAGCTACACGCAGACAAAAAAGCAGAAATTGCAGAGCGCAAGAGCCAAGAACTTGAAGATGCATTAGCATATCAGTCCGAAGTGTCCAATAAAGTATTAGATGTATCGAAAGCACTTGAAGAAATTGGTGACATCAACGGTAAACCTACAACGTTTTATGAAACTGCTAAAGAAGCATACGAGCATAGACAGAATGTAGACAGTTTAAAGCAAGCGTGGAAGACTAAACAGCAAGAAGAAGATCCATATCAAGCACAAATTGACGAATTAAACAATAGTGCCATCCAAGAAATCGACTGGGCGGCAGTCAATGACCTAACAGAATATAAAGATCACCAAGAGTTCTTGTTAAAACTGCTTACAAATAAAGATTCGTTTATTCGTAAGAAAATTATTGAGCAAAACTTAGCATATCTAAACAATAGACTTACATATTACCTTGACAAACTAGGATTGCCGCATCAGGTTGTGTTCCAAAATGACCTAGCAGTTGAAATTACACAATTAGGACAAGATTTAGACTTTGACAACTTGTCAAGAGGCGAACGTAACAGACTTATACTTGGTTTGAGCTTTGCATTTAGAGATGTTTGGGAGAGTTTGTATCAAAATATAAACTTGTTGTTTATTGATGAGTTAATTGATTCAGGTATGGACACGGCAGGGGTTGAAAGCTCACTGAGTGTTCTTAAGAAGATGACTAGAGAACGTGAGAAAAACATCTTCCTTATCTCACATAAAGACGAATTGGTAGGAAGAGTTAATCACATACTTAAAGTTATCAAGGAAAATGGCTTTACAAGCTATGAGAATGATATTGATGTAGTAGAATGATTGAAGATGACACACACGACAAGCTAACGAAAGCGTATATGGAATATTTTAAGGCTAACGAGGCGTATATGTCTCGTAAGTCGCATCGTACACACCTAGCAAGCCGTAGATGGTTAAGAACCATTAGAGTTCTTGCTAAAGAACGTATGGACGAGATACATAACGACTATCAAACCAAAAAGCAGGCAAATAAAAAAGGCAATTAATAAGTATCACTATGCAGTGGACTTATGAAGGCAAAATAATTGATACAATACCAGACGAGTACGAAGGTTTTGTTTATCTTATTACAAACAAGACCACAGGCCAAAAATACGTAGGCAAAAAACTAGCAAAATTTAAAACCACTAAGCCACCTCTCAAAGGCAAAAAGAATAAACGCAGAGGCTACAAAGAAAGCGATTGGAAAGACTATTGGGGATCATCTGATAGACTAAACGCAGACGTTGAAGCACTAGGTTCAGAAAACTTTACAAGAGAAATACTATACCTATGTAAAGGTAGGGGCGAAATGTCCTACATAGAGGCAAGAGAACAGTTTGACCGCCGTGTATTAGAGAGCGACGAATATTACAACGGAATTATAAATGTTAGAGTTGGCGGTTCAGACAAATTACGACAGGCATTGCTAGAACATAGCATCAAGGCAAAACAATCCAACACATAAGGTTGGCGGGCCAGTTTAGACATACCGCTGTGGAAAAAGCTACCGTATAGGAGCACACGTACACGTTGATCGACACACCAGAGTGTGGAAGCCATCAGACAAATTGGGCTACTGATTGACGGAGATAGACTGTTGGCTGTCGAAAAACTGCACATTACACATAAAAACCGTATGCACTAGGAACGAAGCAACGGGTATTATGCGGTAAAGCGTATATTTTGTGAATATACGGTAAAGCGTATAAGATGTCGACGTAGGTTGGGAAAGGTCAGAGCCCATTGTGTAGCAGTATAACAAATACCTATTTCCAAGTCTTGGCTGTGACGGACTCACGTGAAGTCAGATTTAGATGGAACCATAAACAGGTTCCGTCTGACTGAAACAATCTACGTGAAGCAATTACATTATTGCTTACGCAATAATGCTTTAATTCATATCTATTACTTCTATCATACAAAACGAAGTGCATAGTTTGAGCGATAGCGATAACTAATATCTACGAAGTAGATATTGAAATAATAAATAAATACATTATAACAGTTAAGGAAAGTTCAGACTAATGAAGGTATATCAAATCGTTGAAGCTCCCGATTCGGGTTTTAGTCTAGGTAAAAAAACACCTGGAGGATTATCTGTACCTGATAGCTTTGATTTAAAGAAAGCCCTTGAAAAAGGTGCAAAGCCATCAGAACTAGCAAAAAAGAGCCTAAGTGAAAAGGCATTTAAGAAATTAAAGAAAACAGCTGGCGGCAAACTTGCAAAATTAATTGCTAGAAGTATGCTTTTAAAATTAGCACTAGGAGCTCAAGGTGCTGCAATACTGTTAGAGTATTACCTCGAAGTACAAGCACTTGATGCAATGTGGGAAAACACCTATCCTAAAGGTCATACACTTGCTAAAGGAAGTCCGTATGCACAAGAAGCATACGATAAAGTACTAACTCCTATTAGATATGCAAGTTTTGCACAAGCGGCTACTGTTATAGCACTGCAAATTTCTAAAATGATCAAGCTGGGCAGAGTAAGACGCATTGTTACTGCAATAAATCTTGCAACTGCACCTTTAGTAGCTGTACCTGGTGTTGGATGGCTGGCAAAGGCAGTTATTTTTGCGTTAACCGAAGGTGCAATATGGGCAGCTGGTTGGGCCGTAAACAAATATGGTAGAGAACTATTTCATTACGTGCTAAACAACGAATATGACGAAATGCTAGGCGATGCAAAAGAGTTTGTTACTACACCAGAGCCGGCTAAAGAAGTTGATGTAAATGCTGTAAAAGCAGCTATTAAGAAAGAACTTCAAGCACAACAAGATGGCACTATTCCAAAACCACCAAAAGGTGCAGCAGCTAAAAGATTAAAAGACAAAGGTGTTAAAGTAGATAAGATTGAAATTCCAGACTAAATTAAAGGTAAGCCTGTTTTATTTGTAGTTTCTATATTATCGTTTATAATTTTATGAAGTATTTCTCTATCTTCAAGACTGTATCTGTACAGTAAGTCAATTGAATCAACGCCGCCGCGCATACCCCATACTAATCTAAATACATCATCTTTAATTTGTTTTGTTTGATTTTCTAAGTTTTTAATCTGATCTATAATCTCAGATTCCGAGAGTGGGATTAGGCTTTGACGAAAAAATCCGAATTATCCATTCCCATTATTACTTCGTTTTCTGTTTGGCAAGCAGAACATTGTACTCTTTGTGGTTGTAGTCTCCACTTGTTAGATAACTCTTCTAACTGTTTTGTAATTTTATCAAAAAATTCTTTGTCACTGTTTTTAATCCAGTCTGAAATTTGATCTTGGTCAGTAACTTGTGCATCATCTGATTCTACTTTTGCAATAGATTTTTTGTATCCAATACTAGTTAATTCTGCTATATCTTGGTACACTTTATTAAGTCTTGTGTTTCTTTCATCATCAGTTTCATCAGGAATTGATTGATACAACTGCTTTCTAAAACTAAATGTTTTAATATTAATTTCTGTAATTTCTTTGTAGGTTAACGGACGTAATGTAACCATTAAAGGACCTGCAATAACCTCAGTATCGTAAGTTAACCCTAAGAAATATTCTAAGGTTTTACTAAGATCTAAGTCAAATGTATTTTCCTCTCCACAGTTAGTACACGAAAAGTTGGTTTCTAGTGTTTGACCATAGGTAGCAATTCTAATAGCTACTAAACAAGCATCTACATCAATCTGTGGCATTAACCAAGGTTGAGTTATTGCAGGAATGCAACTTTTAATTACTGTAACAGTTGCTTCACCGTTAAACAAAGCGTCTGGAGTTTTAAATAAAACTTCGTCCATCGCTGACATACCAAATACTGGTAAGTTCCCAGGATCGCCGTTTATAACTCCTGGTGGGTAAAAATTACCCTGGCTCGGCAAAGATAGATAGATCTTTGGTTGCCTAAAGTATTTTTGTAAAGGATTTTCATTCATTATTTTCTTCCGATAAATAAGTTATATAGTTTATTTATAAAACACAAAACCCTGGAGATCTGAGAGTGGCTGAACTTACTGACGAAACAATAAAGAAATTAAATGAGTCAATTGATAAACTGTCAAGAAATGTAGGCACTGGCGGAATCTCCTCTAAATCTAGTGGAGATGACGGTAGTAGGCTAAAAGATTTAGGCAAAGCTACTATAGACTCTACTGCAACATTAGTTAAGTTTGGCGGCACCTTAATGTCTAGCAATGCTAGACTATCTGATGGATATAAAGCAGCTACTGACATTGTAGGTAACTTTGGATCAGCACTAATTGATAATAACAGTGTAATCGGCAAAGCAATGTCCGGGGTTAACGAATTCGGCGAAGCTGTTATAAAATCTGCCGAAGCAGGTGTAGATACATTTAGAACACTATCATCTAGTGGCGCATCATTTAATAACAACATTTTACAAATGAAAAACTCAGCAGCACAGTCAAGATTGACACTTGATGAGTTTGCTGGCATTGTTTCTAATAATACTAAAGGATTTGCAGCGTTCGGTGGCACAGTAACTAAAGGTGCTAAAGTATTTACTGACGCAAGTAAAGATTTATTTGATCAAGGGTTAGCAACACCTCTGCTGAATATGGGTATGACGTTTGAAGAAGTTAACGAAGACCTAGCTGAATACATTGTAGCTAACAGACGTAGATTTACAGCAGATCAGATTGCAGCTGGTGCAGCAAATGCTAGTTTTGCAAAAATGTCAACAGAGATGGACAAGGTAGCAAAACTTACTGGTCAAAATCGTAAAGAGCTTGAAAAAGAAACAAACGATCGTATGCGTAAAGGGCAAGTTGATGCTAAGATACGTATGCTAGAAGCAAGCGGCAACAAAGAAGCTGCTGACAAGATGAAACTTGCACTAGCACAAGCTGCCAAAGCAGGACCAGGCGCACTTGCTGCTGTTGAAGACTTATTTACAAAAGGTGCTGTTGTATCAGAGGAAGGTAGACAAGCAGCGGTATCACTAGGACCAGCATTTAAAGATTTAACAAATATGGTCAGCTACGCCAAAGGCCCAGGTGGTGTTGAAGGAATGACCTCCAGTATCAGCAACTTTAATGAAGCTGTATCACAAAGAATTAATGATCCAAACTTCTTGCGTATTGCAACACTTGGCGGTATGGGCAATGCTACAGCAGACGCTGCTGCTCAAATGGTACAAAGTGCAGGAACGTATGCAGACAATGTCAAAGCCTTAATGAACAAAGAAGGCTTATCTAGAGCCGAAGCAGTTAAAAAATTATCAGAAATGGCGGACAAGGAGCAGAAAGCTAGAGACCCAGTTACATCAACAGTTGTAAACGGTGAGAAAGCACTAAGAGATCTAGGTGCTGTAATCAACGAAAAACTTTTAGGAACAGATGGAGAAATTACTAAATTTGCCGATGGCCTAAAAGGAGCAAGCACTTATTTAGAAACACTTAACCGTCCCGAGATGACAAATTCAGTTGACGAATTTGTTAAAAAGGTGAGCACTGTTTCTAGTCTTGCTACAGGTAACAAAGAAATGCCTGACCCAAACAAATCAGCAGTAGATATAGAATTACTAAAAGCACAACAGGCAAAGATGGACGCTATTATCAAGGGTCTTGCGACAATACCTGATAGCAAACTTCAAAAGTCAGAAGCTAGTGATCTAGCAACTTTATTCTCTAGCGAAATGGGCCCGGCGTTATTAGATTATCTAACAGCAGCAGCAGAACAAGAAAACAAAACTGTTGAAGGCCTGATTGCAGAAATGGTACAAGGCGGTTCTAAAACACAAATTAGAGATATGGCTGCAACTCTTAAAAAGCAGTTAGATCCTAACGCAAATGTCGACGATATGATGAAGAGTTTGGATGCAGCCAAAAATTTGCCATTAGAAGAGTTGTTAAAAAATGCTAGTTCAGTTGTTAAAGAAATGACTGTTATAAAGATGAACATTCCTGGCAAAGAGTTTGGAGGACCTGTACAAAAAGATCAAGCATATGTTGTAGGTGAAAAACGAGCAGAATTGTTTGTACCTAGAGAAAACGGATACATTGTTCCTAGTATTAAAAATTTAGAATCAAGTATGAAACAAATTAAAAAACCAATGCAACAACAAATGCAAAGCATTGATACTAGTGGATTAGAAGCATCAATGCGTGAGTTTGCAACTAATATGCAGTCAGCATTACAAAAAAGTGGGGCTCAAGATCAAATGAAAGAAATAGCAGAACAGATAAGTAATAGTATGGGGAATGTGACTGGAGAGCTTATTAAGGGTAATAAAGTTGCTGCAAGACAACTTAAAGGCATTGGTGGTCTAAGCGGCAATTTATTCAAAGGACTAGGATAATATGAGTTGGAAAAAATATTTTACACCTGTGCAAACAGGTGATAACGTTTCAGGAAGTTACGGACCTATAGGAGGTCCAAGAGGAGGATCACAACCAGGTCCTGCTCGGTCCAACTATTCAAGTTACCTTCCAGATGTTTATGTAGGCTCACCTAATCGTGTCGACCGTTACGGTCACTATAATACTATGGATATGGACAGCGAAGTTAATGCTGCTCTTGACATCCTTGCTGAATTTTGTACACAAAAAAACGAAACCAACGGAACAAATTTTAACTTTAACTTTAATAAAAATGCAACCAATACCGAAGTCAAAGTATTAGGTCAATACCTAAAGCAATGGAATAAATTACAAAATTTTGAAACACGTATGTTCCGTGTTTTGAGAAACACATTTAAATACGGCGACCAATTTTTCCTACGTGATCCAGAAACTAAAAAACTATTTCATATTGACCCAGCAAACGTTTCAAGAATCATTGTTAACGAATCAGAAGGTAAGACTCCTGAGCAATACATTATTAAAAATGTAAACTTTAATTTCAAAGATATGGTTGCTACTACACCTCATCAGACTAACGGCAATATTACTAATCCACACGGTGGCCAGTATCAGCCAACAGGCGGATCAAGAGGTATGGTAGGAACAGCATCGCAGCCACCAGGATCTAGATTTAGTTTAGAAGACGGTGAAGTAGCAGTTGATGCTAAACACGTTGTACATTTAAGTTTGTCAGAAGGACTAGATAACAACTTTCCGTTTGGTAACAGCCTATTAGAAACAATATTCAAAGTTTATAAACAAAAAGAATTGCTCGAAGATGCGATTATTATCTATCGTGTGCAAAGGGCTCCAGAAAGAAGAGTATTCTACGTTGATGTGGGTAATATGCCAACACACCTTGCTATGCAATTTGTTGAGCGTGTTAAAACGGAAATACATCAAAGAAGAATCCCATCCGCGACAGGTGGCGGCCAGAATGTTATAGACTCAAGTTATAATCCACTGTCAATTAACGAAGATTACTTCTTCCCACAAACTGCTGAAGGCCGTGGCTCTAAAGTGGAAACATTACCAGGAGGAACTAACCTAGGAGAGATAGATGACCTTAGATATTTTACTAATAAGCTCGTACGCGGTTTACGAATCCCTAGTTCATACTTACCCACAGGCGGTGATGACGCAACTAGTTCGTACAATGATGGTAGAGTAGGCACAGCGTTTATCCAAGAACTGCGCTTTAATACATATTGTGAAAGACTTCAAGGACTATTAATTGAAGAGCTTAATCAAGAGTTTAAGCGTTATCTTTTAGAAAGCGGAATCAATATTGATACAAATATGTTTGATATTGAGTTTGAACCACCGCAAAACTTTGCAGCGTATAGACAGTCAGAGCTAGACAACGCTCGTGTACCAACGTTCACACAAATGAGTGCAATACCTTACGTTTCAAACAGATTTGCACTTGAAAGATTCTTAGGACTAAGCAAAGAAGAAATTGCAGAAAACGAAAGACTGTGGCGTGAAGAAAACGACGAAACACTACAACCTAATGCAGCTGATGCAGCAGCAGAAATGCGCGGAACAGGAATTAGTTCAGCAGGTATGAGTGCAGATCTAGCAGGAGCAGAAGACGGCATTGAAGACGGCGAAGCCCCAGTTGACGGCGGCGATGCAGCCGCTCCAGAGACTGCTACCGGTGATGCTCCAGGTGCTGGCGCAACACCTACAGACCAAGTTATATAAGATAAATAATAATATGATACTACGTGAACTTTTTTATTACGACAAAGAAACATTACTTCCTCAGGAAGACGATCGTTATGATCCTACATACGACGACAGCGTAGTAAATCTTGATGACAAGCGTAAAACTAGATTAACGCTACGTCAAATCAATCGTGCAAGAAAAGCATCTGAAATGCACAATAGAGAAAAAGCAAAAGAACTAGATTTTGTAAAACAGATGTATGGTATTGCAGCACAAGCCGCAGCAGCCGGCGTTTAAACTTAGGTCAAATGTAACGAAATAAATATCGTTACTATGCCAAAGATTGATAAAAGTTTATACACAAAAAAACAAATCCAAGCACTATTAGCAGCACGTAAACGTCAAAAAGAAGGCGAAAAATTAGCTGCTACTATTACAAAACCTAACGAACATACGGATAAAAAGTATGGATTTGTGCTAGGAAATGGTACTTCTCGCAAAGGTGTTCCCTTAGAAAAAATACACGAATTTGGTAAAATTTATGCCTGCAATGCAGTATATAGAGAGTATGATCCTGACTATCTCATAGCAGTTGATGTAAAAATGATACTAGAAATTACTAAAAAAGGCTACCATTTAATAAAGAAAAATGTATGGACAAATGCTAATAACGCATACAAAAAAATTGAAGGATTAAACTTTTTCCGTCCTTCAAGAGGGTGGAGTAGCGGTCCTACAGCATTACATCTTGCATCACAACACGGCTATGATAAAATTTTTATTTTAGGATTTGACTACCAAGGTTTAGAAGAGTCTGGCCGCAAAGTAGTAAACAACGTTTATGCCGGTACTCCTAACTATAAAAAGACTACTGATACAGCAACATATTACGGCAATTGGCTTAAACAAACTTGTACAATTATAAGAGAAAACCCTCAAATTACGTTTTATAGAGTTATATTACCTGATAATTTTATTCCAGGAGAACTAAATAATTTTAACAATTTAAAGCACATAGACATTGAAGAATTCGAAAAAATGTTTAATATTCGGTAAGAATATTCAAAATGGCGTAAAAATCGCCTATATCTACGCACATTTCCTGTAAATATGTAAATACAAATGACAGCCTTACCATAGGTAAAACATTTATAGGAGAATAAAAATGGCAGACCTTAACAAATTTGAAGAAATGCTTGAGCGCCTAGTCAACGAAGACAAAGCGGGTGCCGAAGAGCTTTTCCACGAAATCGTGGTAGAAAAATCACGTGAAATTTATGAAAACTTATTAGAAGATGAGGATAAAGAAGTTGACGAAACTACTGATGAAGATAAAGAAGTAGATGAAGCAGCTGATGAAGAAGTTGATGAGTCAGACGAAGATCTAGACGAAGCAGCTGATGAAGACGAAGACGACGATGACGACAAAGACGTCAAAGAAGACTTCGATCTAGAAGAATTTGAAGTTGAAGCTGACGACGAGCCAGAAATGGATCCAATGATGGGCGGTGACCCAGCAGACGATATGATGGGCGGCGACGAAGAAGGTGACGACGATATGGGCGACGAAGGCGATATGGAAGACCGTGTTGAAGACCTTGAAGACGCACTAGATGAATTAAAAGCAGAATTTGAAAAAATGATGTCCGACGACGAAGGCGGCGAAGAAGAAGCCGGTGACGATATGGATATGGATATGGACGACGAAGAAGGCGACGACGATATGGAAGAGCCTGAAGAAGAGTCATACGAATTCGAATCTACAGACGAAGAAGTTGATGAAGCATCAGACGAAGAAGTTGATGAAGCTGATAAATCAGAAGCAGAAACAATGCGTGAGTATGTAGAAAAAGTTACTGCTACAATGGGTGACAACGGTGCAAACACTAAGTCAGCTGTTGCAGGCAAAAACGATATGGGCGGTACAGCAAGTAATTTAAATCAAGCTGGTACAGAAGCTGGTGTAGAAGCTAATAAAGGAAACTTAAAAGGTTCAGCACTAAGCGATCAAAACGCCAAAGAAGATTCCGCAGGTAACGTAAACGTTCCAGGTGGAAAGGCGAGCAAATCAATGAAAGCTCAGCCAAAAGGTCACGGCGCCGAGAAAAAAGGCAGTGGCGAAACAGGGACTAATGGCACCAAAAGTGTTATTGGTCAGTAATTAAGGACCAAGGATGAATACTTTTTTACGAGAGCATATGACATTTGACCAGGCAGAAATGGTCGTCGAGTCTGCTAATGAAGGTAAAGATCTTTTCCTAAAAGGAATTTGCATTCAAGGGGGTGTACGCAATGCGAACCAACGTGTATATCCTGTAAATGAAATTGGCAGGGCTGTCAAAACTCTCAACGATCAAATCAGCGGAGGTTATTCAGTTCTCGGCGAAGTGGATCATCCAGAAGGACTTAATATTAATTTAGATCGTGTAAGCCATATGATTACAAATATGTATATGGATGGCAACAACGGCTATGGTAAAATGAAGATTCTACCAACTCCAATGGGACAACTAGTTAAAACAATGCTTGAAAGCGGCGTTAAACTAGGTGTTTCGTCGAGAGGAAGTGGTAATGTTAAAGAGGACGGCAGCGGTGAAGTTTCAGACTTTGAAATTATTACCGTTGATGTCGTTGCTCAACCCAGTGCTCCAGGTGCGTATCCTACGCCCATTTACGAGCATCTAATGAATACTCGTGGTGGGTATAAGGCATACGAACTAGCACAGGCAACCAAAGAAGACGTAAAGGCACAAAAGTATTTAAAAGAATCGCTGATTAACATAATCAGTCGACTCCAATAAAAGGAGAACAATATGTTGGATGCACTAAAAACACTTTTTGAAAATGATGTAGTTTCAGAAGAGGTGCGTGTCTCTATCGAAGAGGCTTGGGAAGCAAAGATCAAAGAAAACAAACAGCAGGTAACTGCTGAGTTGCGTGAAGAGTTCGCTACAAAATACGAACACGACAAGCAAACAATGGTTGAAGCAATTGACACTATGCTATCCGAGCGTTTAGCAGCAGAAATTTCAGAGTTTGCGGATGATCGCAAACAACTAGCAGAAGCAAAAGCAAAATATGCAGTAAAGATGCGTGAAAACGCAACACTACTACAAAAGTTTGTTACACAGCAGCTAGGTAAAGAAGTTTCTGAATTACACGAAGACCAAAAAACTATGGCAGCTAAGTTTGCTAAGTTAGAAGAATTTGTTGTAGAGGCACTATCAAAAGAAATTGCAGAGTTTTACGAAGATAAGAAAGACTTAGCAGAAACTAAAGTTAGACTTATCAGAGAAGCAAAAACTAAATTTGCAGAAGTTCAAAAGAGCTTCATCAAACGCAGTGCTGAAGCAGTATCAGAAACAGTTGGCAAGACTCTTAACAAAGAGATTAAGTCGCTAAAAGAAGATATTGAAGCAGCTCGCAGAAACGACTTCGGTCGTAGACTATTCGAAGCATTTAGCAACGAATATGCAAACAGCTACTTAAATGAGAAATCAGAAGTAGCAAAGCTAATGAAAGTTGTAGATCTAAAAGAAAAGCAATTAACAGAAGCTAAAGTTGCAGCTGGAAAAGCAATTAAACTAGCAGAATCAAAGGAAACTGAGAAGAAGCAATTAATTGAAACAGCACAGCGCAAAGACACAATTAATGATCTTATTGCACCTCTAACTAGAGCGCAAAAGGAAATTATGACAGACTTACTGGAATCAGTACAAACACAGAAATTAAGATCTGCGTTTGACAAATATCTACCGTCAGTTATCGACAGTAAAGGTCCAGCCAAGCAGAAGGCAGTACTATCAGAAGGCAAAGAAGTAACAGGCAACCGTGACGCAAGTGTCGTCGCACAAAAAGCAAATGACGAAAATGTAATAGAAATTCGTCGTCTAGCAGGTTTATAATAAAATAGGAGAAACCAAAATGTCAGAACTATTAGAAAGCCGCTGGCAGGATACTAAAACAGCACTTGTTGAAGGCCTAAACGGTAATAAAAAAGCGGTAATGGAAACAACTCTTGAGAATACTCGTAGGTATTTGTCAGAGAGTGCAACAGCTGGTGCTACTTCTGCCGGTAACGTAGCTACACTAAATCGTGTGATCCTTCCAGTGATCAGACGTGTAATGCCAACAGTGATTGCAAATGAACTAGTTGGTGTACAACCAATGACTGGTCCAGTTGGTCAGATTCACACTCTACGTGTTCGCTATAGCGACACAGCAGGGTCAGGTGCATCTGGTGCAACAGCTGGTGAAGAGGCTCTAAGCCCATTCAAAATTGCTGAAGCATATTCAGGTAACACAACATCAGGTCGTGCAGACAACACTGCTGCACTAGAAGGTGTTGCTGGTAACAGAATGTCAATTCAGATCTTGAAACAAACTGTCGAAGCGAAGACCAGAAAGCTATCAGCTCGCTGGACTTTTGAGGCAGCTCAAGATGCACAATCACAGCACGGTATTGATGTTGAAGCAGAAATTATGGCTGCTCTAGCACAAGAAATCACAGCTGAAATCGACCAAGAAGTTCTTGCTTCACTAAGCACACTTGCTGGTTCAGCAGCTGAGACATATGACCAAGCCGGTGTTTCAGGTACAGCTACATTCGTTGGTGACGAACACGCAGCACTTGCTGTTCAAATCAACAGAGTTAGCAACTTAATTGCACAGCGTACAAGACGTGGTGCTGGTAACTGGGCAGTTGTTTCGCCATTCGCGTTAACAATCCTACAGTCAGCAACTACTTCAGCGTTCGCTCGTACAACTGAGGGTACTTTTGAAGCTCCAACTAACACCAAAATGGTTGGTACATTGAACAACGCTATGAAAGTATATGTAAACACATATGCTGGCGATGATTCACCAGTACTAATTGGTTACAAAGGTTCAAGCGAATCAGATGCAGCAGCATTCTACTGCCCATACATTCCGCTAATGAGCTCTGGAACAGTACTTGATCCAGCAACATTTGAGCCAGTTGTATCATTTATGACACGTTATGGTTATGTTGAGCTAAACAACACTGCGTCATCTCTTGGTAACGCAGCTGACTACCTAGGTAAAGTGGCTATCACTAACGGAAACGTTAGCTTTAGCTAAGTTTTACTTAGATAGAAAGAAATTTAAAGGGCGGCTTAGGTCGCCCTTTTTTTACGACTAAAACTCTTAACAAAAGGAATTTATGGCCCGTGTTAAATTTAATCCAAGTATTGACGTACACGAAACTGTAAAGAAAAAAACATCAATAGGTGGCGGAAGAATTTCTAAATCTATGATGAATAAAAGTAAAAGACGTAGTTACAAAAAGTATCGTGGACAAGGCAAATAACAGATAAATAATTATACGTTCATCCTACGGGACGGAAGTAGCATATTGCGAAGGAACGCACTTTAACCCTTTAACTAGGAGAAGTGTTATGAGCAACTATACCCTTTGGTGCTACAAAAGACTAATCAAACAGCACCAAATCAACAAAATTAATAATATACTTGCCAAAAAACTGTATTTTTGGTAAAAAAGTGGTTGACTTTTATTTGTAAGATGTTATATTAATAACATAAGCTACAAAGACTTAGCTAGTCGATGTATATAGTGCAAGGAAGAGGCGTTTACCAGAGCGTCGAACTTGGCTGTTTAGGGGTGGTACCCAGGCTTGGTAGTAGAAATACGCTGAGTCACATCGCTCTACCGAGCGGAAACAGGCTCCCTGGTTATCAGAATGGCATCTGTGGCGAGGGGTTGTAGGTATAACCGAGTCCTACCTATTTTGCTTATTCTTAGAGCCCGCCACTGTGCGGGCTTTTTTCTTATTTGATAAATACTTGTGTCAGATAGCGAGCCGCAAGGCGGACTTATGCTGTACCCACAGCGTACCGGATAGAACCCGGATAGGACTACTTTATAGGAGAAAACAAATGGGAAGACCACTTAATAAAAGATATTTTGGAACACCTACAGCAGGTGGTAACGAAATCAAAGTACAGTTTCATAACGGAACTGCTTCAGTAAACGGCTGGATTGTAAAGCAACTAGGTTCTAAAAAGTTCCGCTGCACAGACGGCACAGCAACAGAAGATTGTGTACTTGTAGACAAAGCATCAGCAGCAGTAGCAGCAGGTGAAATGACTATTACAGTAAAAGACGATGGCGGTACAGCTCGTCAAGTTACAAAAATTGCTGGACGTAAAGTTACATTAGACACAGGAGCAAGCATTGCTTGGAATATGTCTGATAGTACATCCGATGGAGCAGTTGAGATGGAAGAAGCAGGTGACGATGCAACTATTGATGCTGTAGGAACAGACGAAGACGACTTTGAAGGTGATGACGTTTAATACGTTATGTAATGAAGTAGGGGAGAAATCCCCTACTAATTTTAAGGAATTATAATGTCAAAAGTAGTCAAAGTTTATAACAGTAATTACAAAGTTGCAGTACAGAGCGGCGGCACAATTACATTAGATACTGGTTCAGAAGTAGGCACAACTGTAATATCAGGTAATTTAGAAGTTAAAGGTACAACTACAACAGTTGAATCTACGGTTACTACTATTGCCGATAATATTATTACGCTAAGTCAAGGTACTACTGGAAATGGTATTCCTCCCTCTTTGGGATTTGTTTCTGGTATAGAAATTGATCGAGGCGATTTATTAAAAGCACAATGGCTGTTTGATGAAAGATTATCTTGGTCAACTGGTGGAAACACACAATTCGGAACTTTTTATGCAGCATTTGCAGATGGACAGAAGTTACCATTAAACACACCAGGTATTGTTGCACAAGGAAACTTGTATGTAAACACAGGTGCTGGCGTAATAACTGTTACAGGAACAACAGACTACGAAGAAAAAGTTTTTAATTACACAAACGGTGTAATTACAGCAGACGCAAATGGTATTGTTGTTGTAGATGACGACAATATTCCAAACGCAAAAGCAGTTAAAGACTACATTGAATATGTTTTTGCAAACGAATTTTATAATACAATTGGTGAAGGTAACACAAGTGTTACTGTTACAGACGAAATTCACTCACTGTCAAGTATCGTAGAAGTTACAAGTTCAGGTAGTACAACTACTATTAGTACACAAGGTCAACACGGCTTTACAACTGCTGATACTGTTACTATTAGCGGAGTACAATCAGGAGGAGATCCTGTTGAAAACCTAAATGGTCAAAATATTCAAATTACAGAAATTGTTTCTGCTAACGCATTTAAAGTTAATGTAAACACTACTGGTGGTAATGCAGCAAACTATGTAAACAATTCTGGTATAGTAACTAAAACAGGTGCAGTAGAAGCAAACGTAGCAATTACAGTTGACGGTATTAACAGCTCTAACTTTTATGAGAACAGAGTCGAAATAGAAGATATTAGAATACAAGGTAGTGATATTACAACTACTTCTAGTAACCAAGATTTAACTATTAGCGCACCGGGTACAGGCACGGTAAAAATCGAAGATGTACTTGAAATACCTTCATCTCCTTACATAGACGACAATTCAACTGATCCAACACAACCTACAAGCGGGATTAGAGTTTATAGCAAATCAGAAGGTGCCGGTCAGACAGGCTTGTATTATGTAAATAGCAATAATACAACAGATGAATTTATTGGAAGAAACAGAGCTCTGCTATTGAGCTTAATTTTTTAAAGGTGTAAACAATGGCAATAGAAAACGCACAATTAACTACAACACAACAAGATCTGCTTGTTGTACCCGGCAATGTACCAAACGGCTGGGCAATTACAAACATTATGGTATGTAATTCAAGTTCAGCAGATACAGCAAGTTTCGATATGCACTTGATCAAGAGCGGCGAAGCATTAAGCAATACAAAAACTATTGTTGTTAAAGAACTTACACTACCAGCTGGAGAAACATTTACATTTGATTCAGAAAAGGTAGTATTAAGTCCAGGAGACAAAGTAAGTTTTGTAGCTGAACCAGATATCGGCGGCGGCAATACAAACTTAGTAGCAACAGTGAGTTATTTGGAAGTATAAAATGAGACTAATGAAAGCCCAAAATACCAACCTACGTAATATTTACGGTAAAGGCATTAAGTACGACATAAACGGTCAAGTAATTATTGATAGTACAAATGTTATGCTTGTTCCAAAAGGTAATGAGGCAGAACGTCCTTCAAGTCCAAATAACGGACATTTAAGATATAATACAGACGATGATCAACTCGAAGCATATCAAAACGGTGCTTGGAGAGAAATTCGTTTTAAAGAACCAAATCAAGACCCAGGCATTACACAGCAAAACCTAGGAAATGGCGATGCAACTGAAACAGTGTTTGGTCCATTAGCAAGTGGCGATGCAGATTATCCTGTGCCAGCAGCAGCACAAAACATTTTAGTATTTGTAGAAAACGTTTTTCAAATTTCTACAACTAACTATACACTAGAACAAAGTGTTAGCGGAAGTTTAACAGGTCCAGGTGCTCCTTATGCAGACGGATGGTATATTAAATTTACTTCTGCTCCAGACCTAGCAAAACCTATTACAGTACTACATAACTTCGACAAGTAAATTCAATAAATACTGTGTCAAGGAGAATTAAGTGGCACAAGTAGGTAGAATATCCGGTCCATTATTACAAGCAAATCTAGAACGCAATGGCGTAGATCTAGCATTTCGCAATGACCTAAATACAACACAGCTTTTATACTTAGATGTTAATAATGGAAAAGTAGGTGTTAACAATGCTACTCCTACTAAAGAATTAGATATTCTCACCACAACACGCACAACAAATCTAATAGCATCTACTAGTTTAAACACTCCGGGCTTTGATATCTCAGGAAGTACTTTTAGAGTATTAACCGGCGATATAAATCTAAATGCAGCTGATGCTATTGTTATGGCTAATATGGAAAACGGAACAATCCGTATTAGCGACAACATTATTAGTACAATAAGTTCCAATGCAAACATCGATCTTACACCTGCCGGAACCGGCACAACAGAAATAATAAACAATCTTGAAGTTTTTGGAGACATATACACTCCTGGTAACATTACTTTTGGCGGCGACATAACAATAGGTGATAATGAAGGTAATGACACTGTAACATTTCAAACAGACATAGATACTAGTATTATTCCAGATCAAACCAACCAATTTGATCTAGGAGCTCCCGAAAAAAGATGGGGAGATTTATATACATTTTTAATCAATGGTGACATTGCTCAGCTAGACGGATTAGAAACTGAGGGTATAAATGTTAACCTAAGAGCAGGTGGCATAATATGGGTTGACGTAAATGGTGATGACAATAATGTTGGCGATCATCCTCTAGGTGCTGTACAAACTATTTCAGAAGCACTATCTAGAGCAGAAGCCAGTGGCGAACAGCCTTTTACAGTTTTTGTAAAAGCAGGAGAATATCAAGAAGCACTTCCGTTGGTTGTTCCAAACAATGTGTCAGTCATAGGTGAAGACATTCGTAATGTAATTGTAACCCCTGATACAAGTAGTCAAAGTGAAGATGTGTTTCACCTAAATGATAACACTACTATAACAAATGTTACAGTTAAAAATCATTACTACGATAGTGTAAACAACACAGGCTATGCATTTAGGTATGCTCCTAATGCTGTAATGAGCACACGATCGCCATATATACAAAACGTTACAGTGATAACACAGGAAACAAATCCAGGTGACGGAGATGCAGGTAGAGGTGCTTGGATAGACGGCGCAGAATTAAATGCTGCAAGTCCTAGAGCAACAATGCTTTTCCATAGTTGTACATTTATTTCACCTAATGCTGATGTTATTAATATGACAAACGGTGTTAGAGTAGAATGGTTAAACAGTTTTACATATTTTGCTAACAGAGGATTGTATGCATTTAATGGAGTAACAGGTAGAACATCATTAGACGGCAGTACTGTAATTTATGGTGCAGAGCTACGTTCTATAGGTTCAGCAAACGTATACGGTACGTATGGCGCTGTAGCAGACGGTTCTGATACATTGATGTATCTAATCCAACACAACTTTGCATACATAGGTGCAGGCACCGACAGAACAAATGATTTAGACTTAGTTGTACAAGCAAACGAAGTAGTTGAACTAAACAGTGGACAAATTCACTATGTAAGTACAGACCAAGTAGGTAATTTTAGAGTCGGCGACAATTTTTTTGTAAACTTTGAAACAGGTAATACAAGTTTAAACATTGATACTGCTGATATTGATACGTTGAGTGGATTAACAATTAATACTCCACAAGGTACAAGCGTAATTGATTCTGCATATATTACAACCGGCGATGTATTAATTGAAAAGAATACAATCAAAACAAACTTTGGAAATCTCATACTTAAAGGCGGCAACGGCACAATAAATTTAAAAGATAATACTACGGTTAGTGGTAGTGTAAACATTGTTGATAATTTAAGTTTTGGAGGCACATTAAATCTTGCAGGCAACCAACCAGGAAGAAACACTGACGCAGACAAATTGGTGTTCAATGTAGAATTTGAACAAAATTTTAACCCACATCAAGACGGCGTTCACAACTTAGGTGAAGTACAAAGATATTGGAAAAATGCTTATATAGATTCTTTTGACGCAACAACAATTGATGTAACTCAATCAAAAGCACGGTTTGAAAGTATAGAATTAGACGGAAACTCTATTCAAAGTGTAGTATCTAATGCAGATTTAGATTTAAAAGCGGTAGGTACAGGTAAAATTCTTATACCAGATACAACTGTAAGCATTGTTAATAATCTTTCAGCTGACAACATATCTACAACGAATGTGTTTGTTGATGGTACTGTTACAAGTAATATACATAAACCTGGCGATATTGAATTATTTCAAAATGTAATTACTACAGTTAATTCGAATAGTGATTTAGAGCTTAGAGCTAGTGGAACTGGAAATATTCTACTTGAATCAGATTTTGTAGTTGACACTACTTTAACAGTTATACAAGATACTAAATTTGAAGATGCGTTTACAGGACAAACATTTGGTCCAGAGCTTGTTACTAACGGAACATTTGATACAAACATTACAGGGTGGTCTCAAACAGGCGGAGGACTTGCATCATCTTCAGGTGGTGAATTAAAAATAAATGCAAACGGATCAGCCCAGAACGTATCTCAAGCAATAACGGTAGAAGCAGGTAAAACATATATCTTTAAAACACAATTCAAAAGTGTTTCAAACAGCAATTCGTTTTATTTAAGAGTTTTTGAATCAGGTGTAGGAACGTTGCAAGAATGGAACGAAACCAGCGGACTTGTTAACGATGAAATAGTTTCATATAGTTTTGTACCAGTAAGTACCTCAATAGATATAATTTTTCGAGCTGTTGATACAACAATATTCTGGGATAATGTAACAGTTGTTGAAGACGAAGGAATTAATACTGTCTACACTCCAGTGGAAGTAAATCTAACTGGAGACTTGACTTTAAATGGAAACACAACACAAACAGGTAATTTTAACTTAACAGGTAACGTTGCTACACCATACACACTAACTGGCAGCAGCGATTTTAATACAAATGTACTTTCTTTCGAAAATAGTACAATAAGAAATACTCAAGAAGGATTAAGGCTGTCAGCGGAATCTACAGATCCTGCTTCTATTCCTGTAATTGTACAAGCAATCGTTGCCGGATCAACAGCAGCAGACTATCCAGACCAGCAAGATAAAAATCTTATAAACTTTCTTGTAAACAACAATTATGTAGACGTTAATCAAAGTGGAACTACAACTACTACAGATTATATTGCTTGGTTACAATATATTGCTAACGGACAAACACAAGGTAATGCTTTTGATTCATTTCTAAAAACTGCAACTGATGCAATTATTTTACAAGAATATTCAGCACCAGGATATTTCAATAATATAATCTTCGATGGGGACTATAACAATCCTAACTTAGAATTTAGAGCTAGTGGGACAGGAGAAGTATTATTTACAAACGGTAATACAAGAGTTACTAATAGTTTATTTGCAGCTCAAATAGCAGCAAATGATATTAATGTTAATCAAGATCTTGAATTAAATGAAATAGTAATCAAAGATAGTCTTATTGAAATAGATGATAACTTTGTAAGCACTACTGTATCTAACGCAAACTTAGAACTACGAGCCCAAAATAACAAAAATATTTACATACCAAATAACAATACAAATATTGAAAATAATCTTACTGTAAACAGAACCATCAATCTAAAAGATACTACTGTTGTAGGAAACATTATTCATACAGGAACACGTAATCAAACCGGAAACTTAAATGTAATAGGTAATGTTTATGCAAGTACATCAAACATCGAGAGTGAAATACAATTTGATGATATTAGTTTTGACGACAATGTTATTGCAACAACTGAATCAAATGCAGATTTAGAATTACGAGCAAACGGAACTGGTGTTATTGCAATATTTGATAATAATGTGCAGGTAGATAATAATATCCAAACAAGCACACTAACAGCAAATAATATCAATATTAATAGTTCATTAGCGTTTGAAGAACTTGAATTAAGCTCAGACATACAACTGTTTGACAATGTAATTACAACAACTAATAGTAATAGTAATTTAGAGCTTAGAACTTTTGATTCTAGCAACATAGAACTACAAAATATTTTAGTCAACAACGCTACTATAAGCACAACTGCAAATGATATTAACTTTGCAAATTCTGATTCACTTAATATAAATGCTACAGGTGCATTGACTATTCCTTTAGGAACTACGCTAGACAGACTGAATCAAGATTCGTCTATTAGATTTAACACAGACGATTCTCTTTTTGAAGCACCTAGCTCTTCAAGTGTTGTAACATTTGGAGGAGTATATTCAGATGATAGACAAACTAGTGTTCTTGCTCATCCTACTAATAATACGATATCTGTAAACATTTTAGGATCTGAAAAGGTAACAATAGATTCTACAAAAATTTTAACAAATGGATTAGATGTAGACGATATCTTTATAAATGACAATCTAATTAGAACTAATATATCTAATTCTCCTTTAGATTTACGTGCAAACGGAACTGGCAGTTTGTTAATAGATAACATACGCTTCAACACAGAAACTATTACAAATACAGTAAATTCTGCATTTGAATTAAACAATACGCTATACGGTAAAGTTAAGTTTGATACTAACGGGGCTGTTAGAATTCCAGCAGGTACAGATGCTGAACGTCCAAGTAATCCAGAAGTAGGTATGACACGTTGGAATACAGAGAACGAGCTTCTTGAAGTTTGGGACGGAAGTACATTCATTACAGCGGCAGGTACAAGTGCAACCCTGTCAGCTGAAGAAATGGATGATCTAGTATTAGAATATACTCTAATATTTGGGTAACAAGCACTTATTTTCTCGATACGATAAATACTATTAATGCAAAGTACGACCATACTTGCAGGGTCAAACTGTGGTTAGCCAGCAAAGAGCGCAAGCTGAAAATTTAGGCTAGAGGGACAGGATCCCCGTATTGAGGAGAAAAGATGGCTGTTGGTCGCATATCCGGTCCGCTTTTGAAGGCCAATCTCATTAGAAATGGGATTGATTTGTCATTCGAAACGGATCTATTATATCTAGATGTTAATAATCAGCGTATCGGCGTTAAGAACACTACACCTCAATACGAGTTGGACGTAACCGGAACCACACGCACTACAGAATTAATTGTTGACAATATAGCAGATATTGCTGATATAAACATCAGCGGTAACACTATTAGTACGACACAACCATATTTAAATTTAGCAACCTTAGACTCTATCGTTGCTCTAAACAAGATTCGAATCGACAGCATTGATATCGAAGGCAATGCTATTACAACAAACGATACAAACGCTAACTTAGAATTTAGACCAAATGGCACAGGATCAGTTGACATACATTCTGATTTAAATGTAGACGGTAATATCCACGCAACAGGAAATATCACAGCAGACGGTAACATTACAATCGGTGATGCTGATACTGACAATGTTGTGTTCAATGCAGAAATTGCATCAAATTTAATTCCTGATATAGATCGTGGATTTGATTTAGGTAGTGACCCTAACACTGGCGGTAAGGAATGGCGTGATATATATGTTAACAGAATTTATGCTTCTAGTTTACAAACAGCAGATGCCGTAGTTGGCGGTATTGATCTTACTTTAAGACACAATAATACTTTTTACGTTGCAGAAAACGGCGACGATACAAAACTTGGTAATCATATACTAGATCCGTTTGCGACACTTACACACGCACTCAGTGTTGCTACAGTAGGCGATACTATTCACATTTACCCAGGTACTTACGAAGAAGCATTTCCTTTAACTATTCCGGCAGGAGTTACT